>Ga0137397_10000732_pt1 | contig 22707 bp, 14 predicted proteins | sample czorhiz116metaG_FD_106658 | JGI IMG/M metagenome (GOLD analysis project Ga0137397, IMG submission 106658) | Vadose zone soil microbial communities from Angelo Coast Range Reserve, California, USA - czorhiz1.16 metaG | ecosystem: Environmental > Terrestrial > Soil > Vadose zone | place: USA... | reverse complement strand
GTTCCGACTTCCAGAAGAACGAATACGTAGAGAACTCGAAAGGAAGCGGTCACCACGATGAAGAAGTCGCAAGCCACAATGGCCTGGGCATGATTTCGTACGAAGATCATCCAACGTTGAGAAGGAACGCGTTTCCTCGGTCCCGTGTCGAGAGGCATGTCGGACCGTCCGAGGCGAGACGCGAATGTGTAGTTTGAGGAGCAATTCGGCGGCAATCCGCTCCTCTCCCCACGTCGGATTCTCCCGAGCCATTCTCTGGATCAGTTTCTGTACTTCTTCGCGCAATCGTGGCCTGCCGCTAGGCCTCGATTTCCATCGCCAGAGCAACTGAAAACCCTTCCGATGCCAGCCGAGAAAGGTCTCGGGCTTGACGTTGATCAAGGCACTCTGCCATGCAAAAAGCCGCGAGAGTAGAACCATAGATAGCCGAGTAGCGTCGGTCCGCCCGTCGCGGCTTAGCCTCGCGCTCCAGGTAGAGGGCCAGCTGTTTACGGAGGAAAATATTCTCCGCTTGGAGGGCAGCGCTCGAACGCGTCCCCAACAGTAGGAACTGCAGAGCGCCCTGGGCCAGATCGAGAAGTATAGAAACCAAGCGAAGCAGGGAATGAGCTGTTCTCATGGAGCTGGGAGCATGCCACCAGAGTGCTGGGAGGGGCAACTGCGGTCTCATGCGACTTTGTGACTATAAATTCGCGGTGTATGGATTTCTTGCGGAGCACAGGGGAACAATTGAATTCCCGTTCTGTGTGGGTTACTGTTATGGCATAGTCTTTGCCCTTCATTCTGCGGGTGAAGCCGTAACGGCGTTGCTATTCCGCGGAGATGTCAGCGCGACATGGCTGCCCTCGATCACTACCCATACCCTCATGCTGAGGCTGAGTTCAACCTCTACAATTTTCATTCCCAAGAACAGGTCGACAATCTTGCCGATGTCCTCTCATCGAAGGACAAGAACTATCCTCGTGTGATCCAACTCTTCGGGGAACGTGGAAGCGGCCGCCACTATTTGCTGCGTGCGGCTGCCCACCATGTAATGCACCGCGGCGCACCAGTTGCAGTCGAGGAATTGAGCTTGGACGGATACGAACCGGATACGCCTCTCAAAGCGTTGCTGGAGCACCTTTCGCGTAGTGCGAAAGGTGCGGCATCGGACAAACTCTCTGAACTGTGCCGACGGGTAGAGATCAAATTAACTTCGGTGAACTTAATTGTTGCGTCGGTCGGCGTTAAAAGTGATCTGACTGTTGAAGAGATTCTGAGTTTTTTCCAGCAGACCAGTCAGACACCGGGGCCCGGCATGTCGGAGCGCGAACGTCTTAGGCTCTTCCTTGATCGAGTGACACAACGACAACGACTTGTCCTCTACATTCGTGACTCCCGGACGGCAGATATCGCTCTCCGTTTGCAACTAACTGACGAGGCTGACCTGAATCCAAAGTTTTTCGTTGCTTTTGGATGTCTCTCCCAAGACCCCAAGACTCACCATCTAGGCCGTGCTCAGTTGCGCTTGCACGTTCCTGCATGGACTCGCGAAGAGATGCAACGGGCCTTTTCCGAGAGATTTCAGCCGAATGACGTGGCAGCGGACTTTTTTGATTTCGCTTGGAACTCGGGTACGGATACCCACAGTCGGGAGACGTTCGCCCGAGTGGTCCTACGCTTAGTTACAAACAATTGGTTATTTACAAATCGCAACGATAGCTGGGGCAGTGCGCCTGACTGGCAAAGAAACGAGTTGCTGTTGCAAGAATTCAGTCGCGACCTTTTTGAGCCTGTGCTTAAGATTAAGAAGCGTTTGGAGACCTCGGCCTTGCCGAAGGATCAAATCGTAAAGCTTTTCGATTTCCTCGGCTCTGCGGCCCTGTGCGACCCGACGATTCCTGTGTACCCGCTTCTAGAGATGATCGGCGTGCCTGAGGGTGAAAGGGATTATTTCATCGAGTGGCTCGATGACTCATTTGACGTGGAAAATGCTGACGGGATACTGGAGGACCTTGGCTTCCAGCATCCTGGTTTTCCTCCCGCGCAACTAGTCTATCGGTTCCGAAATCCTGTCCTGCCAAGGGCGGTCTTGAAGAGGCGATCGGATTTGTGCGACCTGGCTATCCAGGTTCTAAACTTTGTCCGCGGAGTTTTCCGTCTTGATACCCGCACAATTGCAAATCTGTATATGCGCGTGGCGGATGCTGGGGAACTAGGGAACGAAGCTACACAATTTGAAAAGGCACTCTCCTATTGGACATCGGTCGAGGAAACAGAAGCGCTCGAAAGAGCCGTTACCGAAGAATTGAAGGTCGGCGCTGTTTCGCCGCAGGTAGTTTGGTCGATCATTGCACGGAGCAAAGACTCCTGGCCTCCGGCAAGGCGGTTGGCGCTGCTAAAGGCATACGGTACTCAGTCCGATGGAATTCCTTTCGGCAATCGATTTGACTACTTTTTGACGGTTGCAGGCATCCTGTTTGAGTTGGGTCGCTTCGCCGAAGCAATCAACCTTGCAGAGGAGGCGACCGTTTGTGAATGGCCGGAACCAAGATGGCAGTCTGAATTAGTTCTGCACAACGTGATGGGCATATCAGAAATGCAGCTCGGTCGATTGGACAAGGCTCGAAACTGGCTCGAGTCTAATCTGAGAATAGCCCGCGCGAACTTGCCTGCAAAGCATCTTGACCAGGCTGCGCCGCTCAGCAATTTCGCCAGTGTCCTCATTAAACAGGGGCGCTACGGTGAAGCGCGTGAGCTCTTGCAGCAGGCCTTGGCAATCCTAGAGGAAGTCTTGTCGCCAAAGCATCCTGACTTGGCTACCATGCTCAACAATTTGGCCGGTGTGCTCATTGAACTGGGACACTACGGTGAAGCGCGCAAGCTATTCCAGCGCGCCTTGGCAATCGAAGAGAAAGCCTTTGGACCGAAGCACCCTATGGTGGCCACGACGCTCAACAATTTGGCCGGTGTGCTCAGCAAGGAAGGATGCTACGGCGAAGCGCGCGAGCTATTCCAACGAGCCCTAGCCATCAGGGAGCAGGCTTTCGGGCCAAAGCACTCTGATGTGGCCACGACGCTCAACAATTTGGCCGGTGTGCTCAGCAAGGAAGGATGCTACGGCGAAGCGCGCGAGCTATTCCAACGAGCCCTAGCCATCAGGGAGCAGGCTTTCGGGCCAAAGCACCCTGATGTGGCCACGACGCTCGGCCATTTGGCTTTGCTGCATCATGCCGAAGGGCACCACCGCGAAGCGCGCGAGCTGCTTGATCGAGCCTTGGCGATTGAAGAAGAAGTCTTGGGGCCCAATCATCCGCATGTGGCTAAGACGCTCAGAAATTTGGTTGTTGTGCTCAACGCGGACGGACACCCCGGCGACGCGCTCAAGTTACTCCAGAGAGCATCAACGATCGAACAAGATATTTCGTCTCTGGATCTAAGCAGTGGCAGTTGAGCGGTGAAAGCAATAGAATTCTGAGCATGAGATCGCCTATTGTTACCAATAGGCTCTTCGACGGAGTCTTCTCCCATGCCCCGGAATCCGCCGTATGTCGTAGGGTATGTTTTTTGCAGTATTGGGAGTAGCTGGCACCGGGCAACGTCAGGCAGCGTCAACGAGCGCTTGATGGCAGGGTAGTTCCCCCAACCGTGGAAATGGCGAACGGGCCTGATCTTCAAGGCAACGTGACCGAACTCGGCCGGTTCCTTGCTGAGGAGTTGTCAGGAGCGCTGGTAAACGACTCACGGGGCTTTCGTGTTATAGACAGAGCACACCTGAAAGCCATTCTTCAGGAGCACAAGCTGGCGGCAACAGGCCTAATTGATCCGCAGACCTGTCTCTGGCGAATTGATACGGTGGCAGTGAAACGATCGGATCCATGAAAACACGCTAGCTTAGAAAAAAGGGCGAGCCAGAATCGGCCCAAACTTCATCCATTTGACCTATAACCCTAATCGTACATCTCCGGTAATAACCGACCATTCGCCCGGAATGAGATCCAGATTTTGCGCCCTAGCGTGACAAGATGCAGGTACCGCCGTCCGATTCCCCAGCGTGCGGATCTGCTTTCCCCATGAACCTTAAGGTGGACTTATATTTTGAGTTTATGATATACGAATATAATTCTCTAGAGGTAACTCAAGGACTTTCCTTTGGGTTGCAAGCTTACTGCTCCACCGGGTTCACCGAAGCCAACACCAGGGCCGCCGCCTTCAGGACCCAACGTTTTCAACGCAGCAAAAGATGCGGAGATCACCGTTTTCGCCGACAGCGATTCCGGTACTGTTCACCTTATCGCGGCAGATTTGAACGGCGTAAAAGTATCTTTAGATGTAAATTTCAGGGCCACGTTCAAAGTCTCACCCGGAGGGAATATTCTTAGCATGACTTTCGTGGGGTCTGACCCGGATGAAATATTCCGGATCGAAGAGGACTGCGGAGGAGGGAACTCTCCGATCTTGCGAACATGGAGACTCAAGCCGGTTGTACCTGGCGGCCCCACGACTCAAATCACAATCCATGCAACCTAACATCGTCAGAATTATACAATTCGCATGCATAGCGTTGCTGTTGACGGTTCCTTTGTTTGGTCAAAGCACCGCACCCATCCAGACCGACCCGCTGGCCAGGTTTGATATTCCCACAAACATCTCTAGCCCTGACTTCCCAAATGTCTTGACGAACTTCGCTGTCAATGGCCGACAGCAGTTCATCGACTACATGGTTGACACCATGAATACGCGCGCCGCCTTCAATGCGACATTCCGAAATCTATTGCAGTCAGTTGAGAACGGGCGCGTGGACGAGCAAGCGGGCGCGTCCGCCACTTCCGGCGGCACTGCCAGTGCGGCGGAGAAAGCGGGTATTAGCGGCCTGTTGACCGCGGCTCTGGAAAGCGGTGCCATGACTCAGACGCTTGACCAGAATCTGTTCACGGTGCGCGGGAATGCCGAAGGCCTCTTCCGATTCCTCAGCGGTCAGGACGTACTTCCCGTGTGCTTCAACACAACGGACACCAGTTGCGACCCGTCCCCGCTGAACAATTTGGAATTCACGGCCTCATTCGATGTAAGCAAGAGCAACACGCAGACGGTCAGTGGACAGAACCCCTCCGGCGGCGCGACGCTTGCGGCATTGTTGACCTCCGACAAGCGTCAGTTCTCGAGCGCCAGTGCCCGCTTCGCAATCATCAATTCCCGCGATCTTCGGTCCAAGAGATATCGCGATGCATGGAATACGTGGTTCAGCCAGAACCATACAGCCCTCATGCAAGCGGGCAGCGACCTGCTGGCTGCCGAAGACCAGATTTTCTTGAAGATGCAAAGTGAGGATGCCAATGGCAGAGCAGTTACGCTTGGTGACAGCCAAAGCGTGTATCAGGTGTGGCTGCGAAACGCCAACAGTGTCCTCCTCGGCGTAATCCCTCGGACTGCAGCCGGTGTTCGCCTCGCGTTGACACAACAGTTGGACCTACTGATCGCGCAGATGCGAAGTCTCCACCCGGATCTTGATGACAAGGTTTTGGCTGCTCGTAGCGCTTACAGCCGGTACTATGCAAACACAAGTGGCGGATTTGAACTGGGTAACCAACCTATGCTAACGCTGCAAGGTTCTTACCAGAAACCTTCGCTCCAGCCTGATCTCGTGAACGCCAAATTGGTGTTTGCATGGAGCCCAAAGAAGAAGGGTACCGCCAATCCTGGCACGCTCACGCTCAACGGAGGAGTTTCCATCTACACAAGAGCTCAACCCAAGGACGCCAACGGCAATACCAGCAGATGGCACGACGCTCAGTTCGCCGTCCAGTTTGACCGGCCAATCGACAGCAAGGCATTGTCCACGCTTACGATCGGCGGCTACTTTCAATATCAGATCAGTCCTGGGCTCGTGAACATTCCTGCCGGCGCCATGTCGCCGCCCGGGACGACTATCACACTCCCTCCAAACGGGGCTCAATTGCTCTCCAAGTCAGGCACCATCGCAGTAGTCCAGGCCAGCATGACACTACAAATTCCCAATAGCGGCATCCGAGTGCCGATCGGGATCTCCTGGTCGAATCGCACCGAATTGCTTACAGGCAACGAGATCAGGGGGCATATCGGATTCAGCTTCGATTCTCATTCCATACTGTTGCTCGGAAAAGAGAAATAGCTTACGAAGCCAGGATTTAGTTTTCTGATTGGGAGACAACCTAGTGAAGTTCTTACCTTGCAGGATAAGCAGCTCTAATCCGGACGCCGGGATGCCGGTGAGCCCAGGTTCGTCGGCGGATTTGGAACTTTCTAGCGGCTAAGTCCTTGCTCTTGTCAGTCGACAACCAGTCGGGGTTGCAAACTAGAAAGAGCGACCATGTCTTGTACTGTTCTTTAAGAATAGCGCCGGTTGGATTCACCATGGCAAATGCTTGGCCATAGGCCACGGGCGGCACGGGAACACAGGCAAACGCACAAAATAGAAGAGCAAACATAAGGACACGACAATACGCAGGCAAATTCCCTCTGACCCGAAAGGGAGATGGATGTTCTTCCATAGCTGTTCCTCCAACTCGTAGAGATATGAACAAGAAAAGCGGTTAAGTTCTTTAAAACCGCGTAGTCGTGCCGCGCACACAGGACGGCCTGGTCTAGCAGCACGCCGAGGCAGCGGATCTGAAGCGAGAAAATCAGTTCTCAGATAGTCGCTTTCAGTCGTTGGCATTCCGTTGTCGGTCTATTTGCGATCTTCTGTCCAAGCGATAGGATAGAACGGAACAAAGTCTTAGAGAAGTTTAACTTAGGACGTAGTCCACATAGTTGGGCGAAACAGTGACGTTTGCCGTCGCCTTTTGCGACTCCTTCCATTTTGTCCATTCGGCCGTCGTGGCCATTCCCGTGAATTCCTTCTCGACTGGCTTATTCTGAGCATTCTTGGCATCGTCCGCCCATCCGAGATCGGAACGCACGACTCGCCCTTGACACTTTTCGAGAAGCCGCCGGTAAAGCAGTGCAGCGGGCATCTTCCATGAGCCAGGAGGATTGCGCTTGAGCGCGACGGCACGGTCGACGGGAATGAAGGCGACCAATTCCTGGTCTTGTTGCATTAGTTCCAGGCCTTTCGCCCTTGCCGTGGCATTGTGGCTTGAATGATGTCCAACTTTGTAGAAGACAGTCCGGTTGAGCAAGTCCGTGGCGGCAATCTGAGTCTTCTTGCCTGCTGCATCCGTAGTCGTCCACTTCATCTTTGGATCGTGCCAGGACAGCCAGTTTCCTTCTTGAGCGTCGGCCGGGAAAAGCAGGATTTTTCCGTCGGAGATGCGCTCAATTGCCAGAGCAAGACTGGTGTTGTTGGTGGCGCTATCGAGTTGAAGTGCCATGTCGGAAGCACCGTGCAGCCAATCGTCGTCGACGCGGCGCCAATCCTCTGACTTAGAGGAATAAGTACTGTAAAACGTATCTCGCATTTTCTCGTCATTCAAAGCGTAACGAAACCTGGAGTCGAATGGCATCTGTGATTCAAAGTCCGCAGATTCCTCTGAGATCGATGAGTCCGCGAGATAAGCAGCGAGATCCCTTCCGGAAGCGCGAAACTGTGCCGCAGCCTGAAGGGCGCGCGCGATTCCATAAAGTTCAGAACTGCCGTGTTCTCCAGTGTCATTGAGGGCCCCAAGATCTCTCGGAGGTCCGAGAACATAGAAACGAAAACCGGGTAACCAATCCGGCTCAATGAGGGGGTCCTCGGGACTGTGAAATTCGGCTGGCGCGTCAAGGCCCAAACGGACTACGTTCATCGCGTCGTTAACCTGTTCGCTGAATTTGCCGGCGCCAAGAAGGGTTTCGTTGCCAAAGAAGCCGAGCAGATCGCGAACGGCTAGTCCAATGCCATTGGATTCCTTTGTAGCAGTGGGGGTCGTAAGTGCGTGACTGGCCGCAGAAAGAGCCGCACCGAGGTCTTTCTTATTCTTAGCCACCTTCTGAGCCAGAGGGTCCTTGGGATTTTCAGTCCAGGCCATCCATATGTGATCGAACTTAATCTTCTTGAACTCCGCTGCGAGTTCGCCGAAGGCTCTGACATGGTCCCAGTGTTCGTGCGTTGCAATTAAGAGGTGAATGTGGTCCTTGGTTGTCGAGCGAATGTCAGCGACAACGTCCGACAGTTTGACTCCTGTTGTCGTGGCTCCGAGCGAGCCGCAGTCGATGAGCATGTGCTTTTCCGTCCCCCCGAGATCAAACGTGATGAGAAAACTATCGCCAAGGCCCTGACGATACATCCGCACCCGTACTTTCACGTTCGGACCTCCCCTCGCACCGCGGCGTCTTATTTGGCTTCGCGGAACTGAATTGCCGGCTGCATTCGGTTGTTTTGCTGCTCGGCGAGATCGTGTCTTGCGCTTGCCAGGTTTGGGCGATTCCTTCTTGATCGGTCTGGGCATAGCCGGTCCTGTCACATTCCGCGGTGTAACGCAGCGAACGGCTCGTTCTGCGAACCGAAATAAGTCGCTCGCACTGAATTCAGCTGGAGTGCGCTAAATTGACGTTGCCGCTCGAGTCGGGTGTTGCTCGAAAGATTCTTCCGGATACAGTAACGGATGTTACATCCAAGGAGGTCGGCAATAATTGAGCTTCCGCCTGCGAACGGCAGGGTGCCTGCGGCAGGATTTTCTGGATCAAGGGGTTCCGTCTTCTCCTGCAGTAGGCCGACAATAATCTGAGGATCCACGTTGCCATCTGGACTGGTACGCAGGGCAAAGCGCGCTGTATGCACCTCAAATGGGCGTTGCGGATCGAGGCCGAGAAAGCGAGCGTCGTCTCCCCCTTCCGGTGCTGTCACAAAATGTTCTTTGAGCCATCCATGAAGATCGCGGCGCATCGCGCGCTCGAGCTGGAAAAGACGTTCCCGCGATCGAATCATGTCCTGACCAGTCGGAGTGTACAGATACTGTTGCGCGTAACCTCTCAAGCGTTCGAGGCCGCTCTCCAGTTTGTTGGATGGGCGAAGCTCATCATTGCGCGGGCTGCGCCAGATCAAACTCTCGAGACTAAGAGTTCGCAAGTCTCGCGGATAGATTCCGCGCCTCCGGAAGGCCTCAACAAATGAAACGCGGTAATTCATATCGTCGTCGGGCACAAGGTCGGAATCGGCCGTAATGATGGCCCGTAGATATTCTCCGAAAGTGATATCCACGGGAGGGCAGTAGTCGAGCGCCCGAATGCACATGTGCAAAACATGTTGCGCGGACTTCGCGGCCTCTACAGACAGCCGGGCGACGAGGTCCGGGTGAATAGCACCTGGCTGAAGAATGCCCGTGCCTCCGGTTGCGAGGCGCAGCAAATCAGATGTCCGACGCTCGTAAATCGAGAGAAATGCATCGAACACTGCCGCAACCAAGATTCCTCCACGCTCATGGGGTTCGGTGATGCTGGCATACTCAGACGGATCACGTTTCCGCGGCTCCCATTTATGAGTCTGTTTGTTTTCTGCCCCGATGGCATCGCGCAAGGCTCGTCGCAGACCAGTGGCCAATCCAAACTGGACGGCAAGTTGCCCGAGTAGGTTTTGCTGCGATCGGATGGCACCTCGCGTGCTCGCGATCTGGTGGCGGAGAATCTCTGGAAACGTGAAATGCTGGAGGAGGGCTACGATGTCCGCGAACGCCTCATGGAAAGCGAGTACGTCGGGATTCGTCGCATTCAGAAACCGTCGGTGCATGCCGTCTAGTAGGGCATGAGTAGTTTCATGGGCAACTACGTCGTGCGAGAGACATGTGAATACGGTTCCAAGCGCCGCACCGCCGGCAGGATCATCCTGACCATTGAAGTACCCGAATAGCAATGCGATCTTGCCCGGCGAATAGTACGCGTTGGCTTCGCGGAGGGCGTGTGGATAGATTCGGAGCCGAGGAACGAAGAGAGAATCATTCTTTGGGTTTTCCGGATCGGGTGAGGGACCGGGCCGCCAGAGAGTACGGCGTCCTAGCGCACGCTCGAAGTTGCGAATGGTGAGAGTTGAAACGGCGTATGTCATTTGCTGGTGAAACTGAGGTGTACCTTCGCTGGGAGGTAGCCCGTCCTGAGCCAGCAGGCTGGGGTCATCTAAATTGACAGGTTCATAAAAGCAACCGCTGCCGGGGTCAATGTCAATCACTTCCACGTATTCACCGACCGGACCTGGCTGGAGCTTTTCCCACGGCACGCGGAATTGAATTTCACTTATGGGGACGCTGGCGAGACTCGTAGAAAGGCTAGGATCAATGGAGAAGCCGCGCAGGGAACGAAAGACCGGAACGGGAGGATTAAACGGTGATGGGCGGACTGCCGCGGGTTTGGGTGATGCGAGTGGAGTCTTTTGGGCCTTGGATTTGGAGCGCGGAACAGGACTGGAAAACAGTGACGTCCGCACCTGCTGTGCGCGTTCTTTGAGCTGCTTCGAAGTGTTGGGATGATTGAGGATGCCTTCGAGGAACTTGCTAATCTGAACGTCAGAAATGGCCTCAGGTGGGAGGTCAGGATCCCCGAGAGCGTCCTCGAGCGGATTCGGTGTGTCCTGGCGATTCCACTGCTGTGCGAGTTGTGTGGCTTCGAGCGCCAGCATGGCGTCTGCTTGCGGGGATGCCGCGACGCCCATGCCAGTCAGAACTCTGAGGAAAGGGAACGTTGGGTTGTCCCAAGCCGTCTTCTGGAGCGAACTTGCGGGTGCCGGTAGCTGAGCGAGTGCTCGAGACGCTTGAAGTATCCCGTTGCCCAGCTTCTCGATGCTGCCGCCATCTGCGGACTTATCCGCACTGGAAAAGAGTGCTTTTCGAACAGCTTCAACGCGCATCCAAGGTTCCGGATATTGCGCGTGGTCAAGAAGCGTGGCTGCATGCTTCTGCAGGTAGAGAGCGGCGGCTGCAGCGATCTGAGGAGTTGCGGCGGACGTTCCTTCGGCATCCATGTTCACCAAGTTTTCGCAGCCAAGCTTGGCCCAGCATGTATTCGGGGTATGAGCGGAAAGCGCTGTGGCCATCTTGCTGTGTGGCCCCCAATTTCCTTGCATCGTGTGAAATGGCAGGCCGTAATAGGGAGTTCGATTGGCCATTACGCCGCACACGGCGATGACTCGCCGGAATCGAGCTGGATAAACAATAAAGTGTGTAGGGAAACCAAAAAAACCGGCCGAGAAATTGTTCCCGGCCGCTGTGACTAGAACGATTCCCGCTTCGTAGGCGAGATTGACTGCGTCCGCCCAAGCGGCCGATGCCACCCCGCCCATACTCATGGAGAGGACGTGGACAGCGCGGGCCTGGTCGGCACAAAGATCTGCGGCGTAGTGAATTCCACCGGCTATGCTGCTCGTCAGGATTTGGACTACCGACGTGCCGACTCGAATCGGAACGATTTCGGCTTCCGGAGCCCCGCCGACCAGATCGTCGAAGCGGTATCCGTTTTGTGACGCAACGTATCGATTGCCCGCGAGAAGCGCGAGGGTTGCTGTGCCATGTCCAGGGTTTTTCAAGATTCCTGTGGAGGCAGGGTCATGGGCATCGTTTGAGGTCTGGTCGTCCATGAAATTGCGTTGCAGGTCAAGGCGAACGTGAGCGGGAAAGGTCGCGTGCTGCCGGTCGTATCCGGTATCAAGGTGAGCAATGCGAATTTGCGGGTTCGCGCCCGGAGGACCGGTTGCACCGCGTGCGGCTCGCAGTTGTGAAAAGTCATCGTCGAGATGCCAGGCAAACCGCTCTCGCACCGAGGGTAACGACGACATCTGGTCATGGAAGGCACAGGCGTCCGCGGTCGTGCCGGCAGCCAGCCGGAATCCTTCCTCGGGAGAACTCTGACAATCCCATGATTGGATGAGATCAGGTTCAATATAAACTGCGCCTGCCGCTGACAGTCCTGCGTTCTGTTGCAGCGCGGAGTGTGCCAGGTCCCAGGCATGAGCACCTTGGAGGCTCTGCGTGGTCCGCGCGAGGTGCCATTCCCAGCCAGTCGATGCCGTCAGTCCGGTTCCGGGCTGGTCTGAGGCCGGCACGCTAAAGAGCGGCCGAAGCTCGAATCGAACTCCGTCGGTAAGTAGGAGTCGTCCCCCCTTCAGTCCAGTTAATGTTGCAGCTGCGCCTGCCGGCAGTCTGACAAGAAGGGCGGAAAAGGAAGGGGAACTCACGACGGCCTCCGCAAGTTGTAGGCACACTATCTAATAGGTGTTCAAATGGCAAGTGCTTTCCTGATGAATCCGAAGACGACCTGTCAACCTGAAGCTTTTGACACACGGAGAATCGCTCCGTGCTGCGAAGCCAGGTTCATTTTGCTTGACACATAAGGAATGGGGATCATAATCGCTCCGTTACGTGGACTGACTGTAAAAGAAGACCTACGGAGTTTGTGGACTTTGTCCGCCGCAACAAGATACGACAAGTCCAGATCTCATTTGACGGATTGCGCACAAATCATGACAAGAGGTGCAGATTCAGAAAGAGATATGTTGATCCTGGTCAGGTTTCCTCTTTTGATTCTGCCGTCAGGTTGGTTGACGAGCTGGTACGGCATGTGCGGGTGGATCTGCGATTCAACATCGACCCCGGCAATCAAGACGATGTCATTCCTTTTCTGAGATTTGCTCGCGAGAGAGGCTGGTTCGCTGCGCGGCACCGGGTCGTGTTCCAGCCTGAGCGCTTATCTTCTTATACCGAGCGTTCCTCATTCATGCGCAAGGTCGAGCTCAGCATTGAGGAGTATGAGCAAATTCGCGCTTGGGTTCGGGACGAAGCGGAAAAAATAGTTGCGATTGAGAAGCGGAAGTGCCTGACAGTTTTCCTTACCCCAGAAACACAGTATGCGCGGCTCTGGCTCACGATTCCATCGTGGTAGGAGCGGACGCCAAGCTGTATCGCTGCGGCCTGCAAGTTGGCTCCTGCCTATCCTTGAGTGAAGCAGGTGCCGGAAAGAGTTCAGACGAGAAGTGGTGGAAGAGTTTCGATCCGATGACGCTGCCAACGTGCTCTCGTTGTTCTTTTCTACCTGTCTGCTGGGGTGGGTGTCCGAAGAAGCATCTCGAAGCGGATCGACATGCAATTTTGGAACAAGGCGCATATTGGCGTCGTAACCTTGCGAAACTGGTTACCGAAGGCGTCGAAATGACATGCAATTCTTCATTTTCATTCGGTGAGGCGGATCAATTCAGGAACGGCTGAGAGCGCCAAGGTGTGGTCTGTCGTAGGTGAAGTCGGGAGGTCGTGAATGCCGCATTACAAGGAAATCTTCGATTCTCTTTCCGCAAAGCAGCATTCATACGCTAAGAAGCGGATTGCCGCGGGCCTTTTGTCCTTGCGCAGGAGATTGCGCAAAGAGATTCCGCCACGTACCGTCGAAGAGACTTTGCTCCTTGCAAGTTGGAACATTCGTGAATTCGGCCGCAATGCGATGTTTGGGCGTCGGCTCGATGAATCCATTCAGTACATCGCAGAAATCATCAATCACTTCGATCTGGTTGCCGTCCAGGAGGTGAAGGAGAATCTCGCAGATCTGAAGCGTTTGATTCGAGTGTTGGGTAACTGGTGGGAATATATCGTTACCGATGTGGTTGCGGGCAGGGCAGGGAATACCGAGCGGATCGCGTTCCTCTACGACTCTCGCAAGGTCAAGTTTGATCATGTGGCAGGTGAAGTGACACTACCCGAGGTAAGAGGGAACGGTTGGCAACTAGCTCGCACGCCCTTTCTTTGCACTTTCAGAACGGGGTGGAGGCGGTTTTCGCTCTGCAGCGTACATATCTACTACGGAACTTCTAAGCCAATCGATGCGCGACGTTTAGCGGAAATAGAACGACTCTGCAAATTTCTCGCGGACAAAAATACCCGGAGGCAGAAGGATGACAACGGAGAACCGGAATCAATCGTTCTATTGGGTGACTTCAACATCTTCAGCCCGCGCGATGCGACGTTTCGCGCTCTGGAGAAGAACAAGTTCATAGTGCCCGTAATCGGTGCGAGCAATCTTGGGGCCGACAAGTATTTTGATCAGATCGCTTTTCACGATCCTCGAAACCTCCTGTGGCCCAAGTCGCGCGAACTGCCTCGCAAGAAGCTGCCCCGCAAAGGCATTTTTCGTTTCACGGATTCCGTATTTCGCGACCAGGATACGGATGCCTATAGCGCCGGGATGAGAGATACATGTCATGAAAAGTACCAAGGGGCCACGAACAAGAAAGGCTTCTACAAGAAGTGGCGCACGTTTCAGATGTCCGATCACTACCCCCTGTGGGTGGAGCTGCGGATCGATTTTTCTGATCCGTTTATTGCTGTTGCGGGCGGATTAGTAAAGGGGCGAGGACCGAACGCTGCGAGATACACACAGGGCCGCGCGGAGAGAAATCGGCGCCGCGTCGAAGCCCATTGAGAACACGATTGAGTGTTTCGATTCCCAGGGGCTACCGCCAATTCCCAAGAATCAGCCGGTCGCGGACTTCATAGCCGAGGCACGCCATCCTAACACCCGGATGAGACTCGATCGCGAAAGGGGGTGCGATGCCCCGTCGTTCTTCAACTATCTCGGAATCGGGTGTGTTTTCTACGAAGATCTGTACGGAGGGTAGGCTAGGGCGTCCATAACCGATTCAGAACGTGTAGTTGCCCGAGTCGTAACAAATATTTCCCGAAGGGACCTGCAACTCGCATGGAAGATAGGCTACGTACGATAGATGCTGGCTGCAAGAGGTATGAAGTGTCCTGAATCATGCGAAGCGATGTGGCGCTCATCCGCTCACAGGTATTTCGCTCGAACATCCTCCCCAGTCATAGTGTCCAGGAAATCCAGGGCCGCTTCGGAAAAATCTTCATTCCCTGCCAGGTACGATGCCAGTACGCGCCGGCATTTATCCAGCTTTTCCTCGGGGCTTGTAGCGTCTCCCGAGGCCATGCAAAACTTGCGATTCAGATTCTCTTGTTGGTTCTGGCGCCTCCCTCGAAGTCCGTCCGTGTCCAGTCTGCATACTTTGACTGTCTCGCTTCCTCGAGCGTCCAATGCTTTGACGAATCCTTTCGGTTGAAATCGGATGCATGATCGAGGATTATCAAACATGGGATTCAGGAGCATGGCGTTTTCGCGCTTGTCCAGTTCTTCGGGGAGCAAATAATAGTGGCCCTTGTGTCGGACGCTACGGTAAGGGGTCATTTCTACGTCCGCATCTTTGGCCCGGTCTTTTTGGGGCTCCGCACAATGGCTGGCGTTGACCGGGAACTGGTCGCTCTTCCCTCCATTGCACTCCGAGCAGCACGGCACTAGATTCTGCCACGTGTACGCCAGCCAAAAGTAACCCGGGTGCGTGTCGGTCTTGCGTCCGACTTTGATTTTGACCTTCACTTGGGCCAGCAACCCATCTTTGTTTTGCACTCGGACCCGGCCTTTCGGACGGAAATGTTCCGCATCCGAATCGTGTCTCTCTAGAGACACCTGGCAGTACGCGCACCGCTTATGGAAATAGTTCTCAAGGAGCCATTGTTTCAGTTCGCCCCAAATATCTGACCGATAGCCATCACCGGGAAGGTTCTGGCCCTTGTTCTCCCAAATCTTGATCGCATCGGCGGTCGCCGAATCGGCCTTTTTCTTCCATGCAGCCCACCATTTCTTATCTGCGGCGGCGCTGAGCAGGTTCGGGTCAAAGGCGGTGTGTCTCATGACGTAATGCGCATCCTCTCTGTGAGATCTGCAAGGAGTACTTGCAGCCTTTCGCGCGCTTTCTCGCGCGCTTTTGGAAACTCTGTAAACTGCTCATCGATCAGCGCGTCAAGCACCTCTTGTGCGAGCCGCGTAACGGTGTCCGATGTGGATGTCGGGAGCAGCCCTTCAACTTCTTTCTCCATCTTGGGGAGTCTGTCATTCTCCTCCTTCGACCGGTCGTGCTTTGTCAGCAGTTTCTGGTATTCCAAGATCTTCGATTGTGTCTGGGATGGCATCGAGGTTTTCAGTCCGAACAGCATGCTGGTCAACAGCTGGTCCGCCCGCCCCTGTGTCATATCCTCTCGAACCTCAATCTCGACTACTTTGCCCTGCAAATCCCGCCCGAGCCTCTTCACCTGTGTCGGCCTCAATCCGCCCACGATCAGCGGGGAATGAGTTGAGACGATGAACTGAACTTTCGGAAAGCACTTGGACAAGGCCTCGACTAAGACCTGCTGCCATGCCGGGTGCATGTGCGCGTCAATCTCATCCACTAGCACCAGCGCTGGCATTCGTTCCGGATGCTCTTCCTTCGCATAGATTTCAAACATGCGCTCCATCAGCGCCCCCACCCACCCGATCACGGAAGACATTCCCTGCGAGAGCGAATCCACCGGGATCACACCGTCTGCCGTCTTCATCATCACCTGCCAGTTGTTCTGGTCCACTTTCTCGTACGTGACCTGGGCTTCTTTGCTCACCTCGCGCAAAACGTCAAAAAACATATCCCGCATGCGCGCCGCTGCCGGATCCGTTTGCGCCCGGACCGCAACGTTCACGATCCACTGCTTGAGATTGTCCACCCGCGAATCCACACCGCCCGTAATCAACGGCAGAAGATCGCCAACCACCGGGTACTCGGGTGCCTCTGCGGGAGAAACTCCACTGAGGCTGCGCAACGACACTCCGCGAAGGGGCGGAAAGCCCAGCACGACGCTCGTCCCGGATTGCACCGGCGTGTAGCGCCGCGGCCGCACCAATACATTCGCACCGTCGCGGACGAGCTCCGATTCGTAGACGTCCTGCCCAATCCACAACCGTACGCGCCCCACGGGTTCATTGACGCGCAGTAGTGATCGTGCCGCTGGCGCTGCGTCCGGGTGGTCACCACAAAGCCCGAGGGCGATGGCCTTCAACAATGTGGACTTTCCTAGTCCATTGTTTGCGAGTAACACATTCCAGGTAGGATCGAATCGTGTCTCAAACTCCTTGAACGGGCCAATGTTGAAGAGCTCCACCCGCTCCAGCGGTGTCGCGCCAATCTCTTTCGTTGCTGCGGGCCGTCGCTTTTTCACCGCCTGGCGCAGCGCAGCCAAGAATGTTCCCACTCCCAAGTGTTGTTCGTTCACCGGGTAGAACAAGAGTTTCACGCGGTAGGACGCCTGAAATCGCTCATTTTGGAGTACGCTGTCTGGAGTCTGGGGCACCAGTGCGTAGTGCGTCCTTCCAGTTTGTCCCCGAACGCGCACCGCAGACAGAAAGTCCTCGATTCCCCTCAGACTTGTGCCGGCGAACAACACTGTGTTGGAGGAAAACAGGGACGTGATGAATCGTGAATAATCCGGGTTCTCAATCATCGAGTCCCGGTATTCCGCGGTTGTAAAGAGGAAGTTGCGAGTATCATTCGCATCACCATAGATTTTCAGCACGAAGAAACGGCCTTCTCGCAGCAAAATGGGAAACTGGCTGGAATCCTTCGGACTCAACACCAGGCCTCCGCGCCGCTCGAAAGTACGCTCAACCAGATCGTCCCAGTTGCAAGTGAGGACAAAGGCAAACGGAATCTCGCTCAATGCTTTGTGCACGGTCGACAGCCCGGTTTTCCTTCTTGCGAATGTTTCCTGGACTCGGCTTTGCAGGTCCTCGCGCGCCAGCCGCGAGGCAATCAGTTCTGCCGTCGTATCGAGATCTCCTTCAGAAAGTTTGGTTCGCAGTGTACGCCAGAATTCACTCGTTTGCGGGTTGTTCGACAGCTCATCCAGAATTTTTGCCAGCCCCTGCGGCCATGTGGGTAGACCCGCCTGAGCGCTGAGACCTCCCCCGGCAAAAAGGATGCACTTGCCCTCGGCGCAATCCTTGACTAGTTCTTCAGAGGGCTCTGGCACGGTCGATGCTGGCTCGCTCGTGCCATAGCTCCCCGTGGAGGTAGGTTGTGACGTTGTTGCCCCGCCCCAGCGAATCCACGGCTCTATTAGATATTCCTTCGGCAGATTCCTTGGCTTGTAGGTTTTCTCTCCTTCCATCTTCTCAATCACACTTTGGTGTAGAACCGAGCCTGGAGGGATCGAACGGGGGCGCGCCAAGGGAATCTTCCATCGAATCCTCGGCGGATCGCGGGCCACGTCGTAATAGCGGTGCGGGAGCAATTCGGGAAGTATCCAGGCACCAGCCAGAGACGAGTGCAGAGGCGCAAGTGGATCGGGCAGCGCCGAATTGCCCCCACGTTTCCCCAACTCCTTCTCCACACGCTCTCCCTGCACCAACAAGCCTGCCTGAACCGCCTCGCGAATCATCCAGTCCAGCGTGATCTTGGAAAGACCACTTTCCTCCTCACGGTAACCTCCCCCAATGTCGGAATGCACGCCTGAGAACCAGACCTGCTTAAGATCCTGGCCAGCCTCTGCGGCGGCCCAAAGATTCTGTCGGAAAAACGCGCGTCGTTCGTCAATCGAAACGGCATGTCGTCCGATCCCTATGTCGGGATTCTTCGCGCTGTATGGAATGTGCACTGGATCGTAGATCCAGCCCACTGAGCTCACCGTGTCCCACACTCCGACAAAGTGAGGTTTGCATTCGCGCGGGAATGTGGATTTGAATCTTGCGGCTAGTCGGAAGGCCTCCTTATCCGGGCGTTGCATCAGCTCGACGGCTTGCGGAATGAGTGCGTTGTTGCCCTTCCGCAGTAGTCCCACCATGTGCAGCATACTGGCCAGCGCACGAACAGTGAATGCGCCGCGGCTGAATCCGAAAAGGAAGATCCGGTCACCTTCTTCGAAATTTTGCATCAGAAAAGCGTAGGAATCGGCGAGGTCGCGGTGAATTCCCGAACCGAATGCGAGCCCGGTGAAGCGCGTCCACCACCTTGCTATCCCCGTGAGTGCCGCAGGATTTGCGAGCGTGCCGAGCCCGCCGTGATAATACGCGACCTGGCGCGCGGCATCGCCCAACTCCAGTACTCTGTAGAATTTCACTACATTTGTACTGTCGAACGCGAATCGGTTCCCCGTCCCGTCGCAGCAGATTACGATGTTCTTTGACACTCCGGACATGGCTCACCCTAGAATTCTGGTTTGCTTTTTGTTCTTTCCTTCCCGCTTGTTCTTCTGTTGCCGCACATTACACCCTATCTTGCGACGCTTGCACTCCCTCAAGCCAATTGCGACTTTCCAAGCCCAGAGCTTTCCGGAGGATTACTAGGGCCCATGGGTGATCGTCCATCTCCTGAGGGCTAGTCTTCTCACTCCAATAGTGTGTGTGGATGAGGGGGAGATGCTTGGGCCAGCCACCCCATTCGAGAGAATCGACTACGATGTCTTGGATGCCCTGGCCCAGAACGCTGCGGAGGGGACCTCCGACCAGATCGCCGAAAAATCCCAAGGCAGCTGGAAAGTACAGATTGGTCCAACAGGTACACGCAAACAAAGCGGCATGGTGTAGCGGAAAGATGGTGTCTTCGCGACCGCCGGTGTTTCGTGTGAAGGAATACCAGTAGCGTCCGTCGTCCGGAACCGGCGGGCAGGTAGGGAGTTCGCGCTCGATTTGCCTCTCGAGCAACTCGGCTTTTGTGGCAGCCAGCAGCAACGCTGCATGAGCAAGTGGACTTCCCACGGTGACGAGATCGGTGACCAGCCAAGGATTATTGATCTCCCGTAGCTGCTCCCAGAGGAGTGTTTGATGTCTTCTGAATTCGCGAGCCAGGTTGTCGCTCGGCTTCTCGGCGAGTTTCGTGCCGGTTTCCTGCAGTTGGCGCAAAGCATCCTGGTACGCTTTCGTGGGTGGTTCTTGGCAGGTGTTGCACTTCAACCAAAAGTTTTTGAGGATATCGTAGGCAATCACACTGCCGAGACTGTGGCCCACGAGGACGACACGGTTGTATTCGCCGCAAGCATGGAGATGCCGCAGTAGTTCGGTGCCTTCTGCGCGGATGCGGCGGCGCATTCGGATGTTGGGGGGGCGGGGATTCAGGTAGCGGGCCGCGTCACCCACGTAGTTCAGGATGAACCCGGTGATGACCAGCAGCAGAGCCGAGGAGAGAAGTGCGATAACTTGGTTGGTTGCGATGGCTCGTTGGCCGAGGCTCATCCAGTGCCCCATGCGAGAACTGGACATGGATGCTGCCGCTGCAAAAGTCAGGAGGAGGAGCCAGAGCGTGAGCCACAGGACCCTCAAATGTCTGGGTACATTGCTGGGAAGTCGGACCAACACCGACAGGGCCCAGGAGAGAATATGGACAAATCGCGTACCAGTGGGTTGATAGGCCCAGTAGTATTCGTAGAAATCCGTAGGAGGGATTTCGTCGGACTGCGGGCAGGTCAATTTCCGTAATTCGAAGAGTTCCGACATTGGGTCGGGCTTGGTCCAAAACTTAGGCTTGGCCGGGTTGGCTGGGATGGGCATGACGGCCTCGACGAACCCCCGGACCGTATCCATTGGTTTTTGCTCTCCCACGCCGTGAATAACGACGATGGCTTGCTTCATCAGGGCTGCTCCAGCAGGGTGATTTCAATGCCGTAGAAATATTTCAGGAGTAAATAACTCAACAGTAATTCATCAAGTGTCTATTCGAGTTGATAGATTACGACCGTGCTGTGCCTCCTTCAGATCGAGCGCAAACCGCGTGGTCGCGCGCAAACTACTGCGGTAATCAAGCCCTTCGATGTGCTTCTCAAGGCTTCGCCGGAACGTTGGAGACCCCTTTCCCAGTCAAATACGCAGCCTGGCTGATGCCAGTCAGGATGACGATGCTGGAATCGACGGTCGGCAGAGATGTCATTGTGTCGGAGAGCGAAACCAGGAAAAGAAATACATAGATGGAAACAGCGATCATCGTCCAGCCAAACATCTGGAACTTCATAAGATCCATGGTTCCTGGGTGTTTGTCGTCGCGAAAGAGATCCGCAAATTCGTAGTGAGGTCTCGCTACTCCGAGAACTAGGTTGGGCGTCTGGCCAGAAACTTCATGAACGACTTTTCCGTTCGGTGTGTCCAGAACGATGCGGCTGTAGGAGAGGCCATCTGCCACGTCCAGAACGATCTGCGTTCCGTCGGTTGCCCAGGCAAGGATAGGGGCAATATCCTTGCCGATCTGGTTGCGGACCAGACGAACGCTCCCGGACATGCCAAAGTCTGTACCGTCCAAAACCAGATAGTTTGAATTGTGTGGGTCCCCAGTGTTTGCCGGTGCATGAAAGTTTGCGGCCTGGGCAGCCTTGGCCTTGGGGATCGATCGCACCGCGGTGATCTTGGCGGTTTTATCGTCACTGCTGACCGTTGAAATCAGATTGGAAAACACGCCTGCGCCAACGGCGATGCCGGCAAGCGCCAGAAGGGCGTCAGGAATCTTGACCCAGTCAAACGCCTTGGCCGCCGCGTCGGCGGTATCAGCATCTTTCTTTGCCTGTTCCCATGCCTTTTGGGCGGTATCGCGGGTTTGCTCCGCCTTGAGAGCGTTATTATCGGAGCCGTCGGCCTGTACAGACAACGTCATAGCCGTACTCTTCGCTTCATCGATCTTACCGGGGGGAGCGTTAGAGCCTTCTTTTTGCCAGCGCGCGGCTTGAAATACAGCGTTGTCAGCGGCCAAGCGATCTGACTGTTTCTTTGCTGCCGCGGCTTTGGCATTTACAATCGCAGCGTCATAGTCGACCTTGGCTGCGCTTGCGCGATCAGCGGCCGCTTTGGCATCGTCGGACCTTTTGTTGACCTCTGTTGGCGAGCCAGGCGAGATTTTCTTGTGAACACACATGGCCGCCGCAAACGAGCCAAAGATCACGAGTGTCCAGAGAAATGCTTGCAGCCGCGATAGGCTGAGGCGACCGTCAGTTCCGACGGCAAACCCAAAGATGCGATCCCGGATGTCGCCGCCGCGGTTCGCGAGGGCCCCGATGATCCAAAGAATTCCAGGCACGAGCAAGAACAGAACCCAGCCCCAGTTTTGTGGCCAACCCATAACATTTCCTCCATTCCTCGCCTAGCGATTCAGATAGGGACGATGCTGTCGGCCCCTCCGGAGGTAAAGCTCTGATTGCCGTGCGCATCAGAGTCAACGTTCGAGACGTCGCTGGCGCAGAAGCGCAGAAGTTGACCCACGGCTCCGACATTCGCTTGGATGGTCAGATTGGCGTCGCAACCGAGCAAGAAGGCATGGTGCGACTTCATGAGATTGATGTCCGTCATGCGAGCTTAACTTTTCTGACTTCGGGCCTGGAGCGTATTTGCACGGCTGGCCTCGCGTCGGATTGCCTGTCAAAATGTGTCTTTGTGTGAAAACGGACTAGCAGCACAATACCAAATTATCTTGTAGCGTCAAGTACTTTGATATTTATTCACGTCATCGAGACGTAGGAGGCTGGGTATCTGGGGCGGGATTGGATTCAGTTAAGGATGAAACGGTTCTGACGGAGGGAGCACGATATGACTGACATGAACCAGATGCCGGTTTTAGGTTAAGTATCTTCCCTCTTCATGCGCTCCGATCGAAAGCACTTAGGGCTGTGCCTCGCCAAAACTAGGAGCACCTGTGAAATGAATGACATACGAGGAGGTCGCGTAACAAGTTACATGGACGACATTCAGCCGTAGCAGAGTTCAGAGGAACACTGGTCCCTGGATCGAGTAAACTTGGTCACCGCTCTAAAGGCGGCGAGCTTGGGAGATCATCTCGCGCAGCGACTCGCATTTCACTCGAACGAAGCGTCCACAACCTTGCTCCGAGCTATGGAGTGAACCCTTGAACTGACACACAAAAATAGGGCACAGTTTCCGGGAAAGGAACCACAGTGAAGAGAAAGCGATACTCCCGGAAATTTCAACAAAGGGCTGTCGAACGCATGGAGACTT
>Ga0137397_10000731_pt1 | contig 22725 bp, 27 predicted proteins | sample czorhiz116metaG_FD_106658 | JGI IMG/M metagenome (GOLD analysis project Ga0137397, IMG submission 106658) | Vadose zone soil microbial communities from Angelo Coast Range Reserve, California, USA - czorhiz1.16 metaG | ecosystem: Environmental > Terrestrial > Soil > Vadose zone | place: USA... | reverse complement strand
GTACGTCACATGCGGCGGTGTGACCTCATTTGATCGTCGCCACCCGCCACCTCTATTCGCACCACTCGTTTTGCTCATATTCGCCGTTGGGGAGTAGCGATTGAATTAGGATGAACGAAGCATTGGCAGAATCTTCCATACGTGTGCGGGCGGTAAGTAGCTTATTAATATGTTAGTCTTTATGTTGTGGTGCATACTTTTTTAGGAGCAGGTTGGTAGAGGCGGCTAAGAGGAATGAGCATTCGTCCAATAATTTGTATTTACCATCGACTACAGAGAAGCAGAAGTGTCCCTTGCTCACCTGTACAGGCTGCACTACATGTAGCTGAGGAAAACCGGGGATCAAATCATGTAATTGACAGGGAAACGTGATTACCGTGTCCTCAGTATGTTCATATGGCTGCTGCAACACAGAACAGGAACAGCCTAGTCGATGGTACTGAAAATGGGCCGAACCATGGGCCTCAACGCTGGGACATGCATGGCTTGTGGGAGTTTTGAGAAGCATGCAGGAAGCGCTGCAGGCATTAGCACGTTATCCTTCACGCTTCTTGAAGACGAACCTTGAAGAGAAGTGGCAATTATGCACATGTCCTACCGATTTTCCTCATCTTCTGCATTTACCTTGGCGCAGAACCTTAATGTTAACTGAGATGGCAACGATATCGTGAGGGGGGCAGGCCGGTGACCTCGACAGAGAATGGGTATGACGAGAGCAGAACCAATCGAGGGCGCGATTAATAGGAACCATAGATGTGCCCTCCTCTGAGGCTAACGTCCCGCTGCATGCCACACAGTTCCGCAGCCAATCTCTCCGCACCCCAGCCCTCAAGCGTCGAAGATGACATGGCGTCCATCACGGTGCGCGGGTAGATCCTACGTTCACAGTTAGATGACGTCCAAGCTAATCCAATGACGTATCGTGCGCGAATGGGGGAAACATGGCCGAAATCGAGACTGTCTAGAAGACGTTCGTGAGAGGTCTCGGAAGAGTCACTTGCGGCACTGGCACTTAAATGGGAAAACAATCAAGTCATCGTAACAAGTTGTGGCAAGGAAGAGAAGAAACTTGACGAGGGATTGAACGCCGAGGCGAACGACAGATGAACCAAGACGGAGGTGATGTCGGATCAGCCCTCCACTCCTCTGAGAGAACCAAGCGCTGGTCCATTCTTGCCCACACCCGAATTGCATTATTCGCGGCCTTTATCGACAAGGCGCGGGCTGCGACCCGACAACTCGCGCTCCAAGGTCGTCGTCATACGGTACCTCCTTATCGCAACAACATGAAATATCAGGTTTGGCTTCCCCACGAGGCAAGGGATTACCGCATCGATGAGGTTGTATGAAAAAGAGGGACCCTAATAAAGTGACAATCAATTTGATTGCCGAATCCGGCCCCTCTCGGCCTTTTCCTTCCGCTTGCCCCGCCCACAACGCCCTCGACCACTTTCCCTTTCCTCTCCATCCCCGTTCCCTCGTTAAACCCCTTCCGAAATTTCACTCAAAAATCCCTCGGGAGGTGCGTTCTTTCTCCATTTCATTTTCTCTGCCCCTCGCTCGTCTGTCTGCCAGTCAGTCTGACTATCGAAATATATGTTCATAGGTTGCGCTCTCTCTGTACATACATCTTATCGGAGATTCCACTTTCTGTCTGGTAATTCCTGTGCACTCTCGACCCTCCGATTTGAACGATGGCTTCACCACCGAAGCCATGGGAGCGTAGCGGTACCATCGCAGCGGCAGCAGCAGCAACATCGACATCCCCCAGTCCTGCAGCCGTCACTTCAACGCCAACGCCAGCGCCTGCCCTACCTGCCTCGAGCGCCGGCTCCACATCATCCTCCAGCACCACACTGCCCTCCGTCCCCGCGCGTCCCGCCTCCTTCGCATTTCCGACAGCGTCGACAACGACGCCCTTCGCCTCCCCATTCTCTACCCCTTACAACCGTTTCGGTTCGGCCACCTACCCCTACGGTTCTTCCATGTACGGCGGTGTGGGGACGCTGGGTGGGTATGGCGGCTACGGTGGCTACGGTGGCTACGGTATGAATGGGATGTACACGGGCACGTACGGCGGCATGGGCATGGGCCCCGTGGGGATGTACGGTCAACCGGGGATGTCGTACGACTCTACGAACCCGAGCGTGACTCAGGCGCTCGAGTCAACGACAGCAACGACGTTCGCGCTCCTGCACTCGGTCGTCCAGACGTTCGCGGGCCTCTCGCAGATGCTGGAGTCGACGTTCATGGCCACGCACTCGTCGTTCTTCGCCCTCGCCGGTGTCGTCGACCAATTCGCACAGCTCCGCAACGCCCTGGGCAGCGTACTCGGCTTGTTCGGCCTTGTGCGCTGGCTGCGCGACCTCCTCACTGGCCGTCGGAGAGCCGGCGAAATGCGCGGCGAGTTCCGCGAGTTCATCAATGGCCGCCCCGTGCACGCCGGTCCCGGGGCGCGACCGTCCCAACCTTCGCCCAACGCGAGCAAAAAGCCCCTCGTCTTCTTCTTCCTGGCCTTCCTCGGCATCCCATACGCGATGCACAAGCTTGTCAAAGTCCTCGCCGATCGCGCGACACAACAACAGCAACTACAGCAGCAAGATCCACAGCAACAGCAGTATCGCCAGGGCGGCGGCGGCGGTGGCATCGTTGGACCGAACGGACAGGTTCTCCCGCCTCTGGATCCGTCGCGGCTCGCGTTCGCGCGTACAGTGTATGCGTTCCAGGCGTCGACGCCGTCGGAGCTGAGTCTGCACGAGAACGAGATCGTGGCCGTGATGGGCAAGTTGGATCCGAGCACGGGGATGGAGGTCGACCCACGGTTGGAGGTTGAGACGGAGTGGTGGAAGGGTCGTACGCGCGAGGGTCGCGAAGGATGGTTCCCAAGAAAATTTGTCGAAGTGTTGGAGAGGAAAGAACCGCAGCCCTCGCTTCCACCGCCTCGGCAGCAGCAGGAGGCCAAGAAGGTAGAGTAGATATTACATCGATCGTCCAGCACCTCCATCACCCTCTTCGCTCCTGAATTTGTGCAGACCGCTTTCCATGTATCCACCACTTGTTTCGACTTGCTGCATCTTCGTTTTCCCAATTGTATAACAGAAGATCCGTTGAAAAATCCCTTATTTCGACCAGATACAAATACATTCGCAGCGACGAGCACCTGATCAAAATTACACACTCATAGTTCACACTGTCGGGCATGTCAGGTACGATTGAAGGTGGATGAGGACAAAACTGAATTAAAGATTCCTCTTGGACAATCGTAGTGTTCTTATCTGCTAATTTACAAGAGCATAATTACACATTGCACGTTCCGAGTGGGCACCGCGCGAAGGAACTCATGAAAAAATGTAGAACGGAGGGTAAATAGTGTTTGAGGGGAGGACTTACTTTCCGCCAGGCAAAAAGGCTCGGTGCACAAAACGGGAGAAAAAGAAAACCAAAGAAAAAACCGGTAACAGAGAAGCAAGAATTTGCTGGGGCTTAGCAAACTGCCAAATGCTTCACATTCATGATGACGTTGATAACCCGACTTCAGCGGGAGGGATGCTGGCATTTGGGGCTGGGCCGTTGGTCCCCGGCACGATACTCCCCGCCCTACTGCGCGGAACGAGCTGGCCCGTCTCAGCCACCCTCGCGCCGCGCTCGACGCTGCCATGCCTCGACGCACTACGACTCGCCTGACGCAGATCATGTAAGGATCCATGGCGCCACCTGCTCCCGCGATGCTCGACGGGCGAGTCTGGACCCGCGTACGACGACGAGAGGGACGGGGGCGGGACGGACGGGTACGACAGTGGCGGGGGCAACATTGTCGTCGAGAGACCTCGGGGCGCGGAGAACGACGGAGGCGTCGTCGCGGCAGTCGCGAAGCTCCCCGGGTGCGTGGACAACGACGGCGAGAGGTACGGAGAGTCTGAGGCGGACGAGGGCGAGTGCGACAGCGGCGTCGTCGACTCTGACACTGCGTTCGCCGGGGGCCGATGGACCTGCGACGGCGGGCGCGGGATCGCGACGCTCGGCGAGGCCCGCACGGCGTGTGGGCCTATCGGGAGCGCGACGGAGGTGGAAGGTGAGGATGCATTGGAGGACGAGCGACGGTGCGTGGGCTGGAAGTACGGGTCGTGCGCCGATAAACCGATGAGGTTGTCGACGGGAAGTCCTAACTGGGAGAACATCCCAGAAAAAACCAAGAAAACGTCAACACCCACGAGAAAAGAGAGGCGGTTGAGGACGTAAAAAGAAAAAAGAAAAAAAAACGTGTCACACACGTACCCGCCGCCTATGTTGGATGAGCTCTTCCCTGTAAATTTCATTGAGCCGGGATATTCGGATGTACTCCCGCTCGGTATCGACCAAGCGGTTGCGGAGCTGTTCGTTTTCGCGCCGCATGGCCTCGAGCATGTCCTCCGAGCTCGGTGCCAGCGGATTGGGCAAACGGAGGAGAGTTGGCGACTGTGTGCCGTCGCCGTTGACACCAGTTGTGCCGGGACTGGAGGATGCACCGTTCTGTTGGTTCGCGAGTTGCTGCGCAAGTCGCAACGCTGAGAGCTCGCGGGAGAGACGGTTAACGTGTGACTCTGACTCTGCTTCCAGTGCATTCTCGAGCTCAATCTTCTCTTCCTGGAGCTGTGAACGGATGCGGCGTGTGCTGAGCAAACGATGGCCCGCCCCTGTGACAGTTAGAAAAGGAGACGAACCCTTTCGAGCTTGCGAGAGAGCACATTGATTATACGTTCCTCCTCTGCCTCGTAGGCATTGATGAGGTCCTCCTCACGCTTGCTGCTACTGCCGCTGCTGGCACTGGAGAGTCTGCGTATGGGAGGGGAGAGGGACATGGGCAGTTACGAGGGAAGGAGCAACGAACGATTTGGATTTTGTAGTAATTTATCGATGACAAGACATGACGTCAAATTCAATTTAATTTAAAAACAAAAAAAAAAGAATTTACAAAAAAAAACATGGAAATCCGACATCCTCAGAAGTCACTTCCCTCGACCTTGAACCGTTGTCCATACTGCAAGTACCGCTGCATTACGAGCAAAATAGGCTCCGGTAATCCCATACTCAACAACGTGTTCCATATTTTCGCATGTCCGTGGACTTGTTCCAGCTTGAAGAGCAGACGAGCAATCTGCGTCGGGTACTGCGATGTCCATATGTCCAATTTAGCACTCACACAGTCGCGATGGGCGAACATACCGCGAGTTCAGCGTACTCTCCGTATTGGTACGCGGCCACACGTATCGCCACTTGCAGCGTGCGCATCAAATCGCTCTCGTCCGCGTAAATCTCCAGTAACTTTGCCCATGGCTTGACCGAATACCGGGGTGCATCCAGCGCCCGCTGGAATGCTTCCTTTGCATCCTCCTTGTGATGCAGCCGCAGACCGAGATCGCCAAGGATTTCCCATTCAAAGCCACTCTTGCGGTAGGCCACATGCTGCGTCTTGAAGTGAGCGACTTCTGCGCGGAAGATCGTCCAAACGCGGAGGTCCTGGTGCTTTGTTGGCCCACCCATAAGACACCGGTGAACGTAATTGTCCGCTTACCTCATACAACACCATGAACAGATTATCCAGCCAACGCTCGCAAAGCCGCTTGTTGCTGAATGAGAAAGATTCCTGCCCACCCGGCCCATTTATCGGCGTCGCATCTTTGCTCTCCCCATCCGCATCACCACTGGCCGCTGCCTGAGCAGGTTGCTGCAGTCCGTCCACAACAGGTTCCCGGTTCCTGTTCTCCACGCCGTTCAGTTTCGCAGCCGCAGCCGCTTTCTCTGCCTTCAGTGACTCTTCGCGCGCTGATTCTGTAGAGATACGGATCGTCGGGATTGTGGTGGTCTCCCCGTCGCCCATAAACGTGGGGCTCTGGGCAGCACTCGACGTCGGCGAGTCTCCCCGCTTCACCGAAGGGGACGTTCGTACACCTTTAGTCGAGGCATCGTCATCTGCGTCCATCTCCTCTCGCGAAGCGGCGGCAATATCCGCGTGCGCCTTTTGCATCCGGTACTCCTCTTCCATAACGAACACGGCACTCCGTGTCTTGAGAAGCTCGTCCCATCCGATCTGCGATACGAGTCGCGTGAGTAGCGCATACGCCCGTGCCCATGTCCCCCGCAATCCGGGCGCCGGTAAACGTTGCAATGCCGAGTCTGCCTCATCCTCCTCTGTCTTCTCACGCTCTGGCAAGATCTCCTCCACCGCCACCTTGACAGGCAGATGTAGTCGCAATGCGGTGAGGTTGCGGTGTGCATCTCGCCCATTGAATGTGAACATTGGACATGAATTGAGAGTAAGCAACGCCTGTCCCGGTCTACGTTAACCCTGGCGAAAACTGGGAAACCACGGCGACAACACCCACCGACTCGAACTCCCCGAGGTCGATATAGATCTCAGTGAGCTTCTCCCACGTCACGAACTCACTTGGTGCGCAGTTGACCGCTTGGCGTGCCAGCTTGAGCGCCCATTCGTTCTTGCCCTTACTTCGCAGAAAGTCGCACTGTATGTGGAGTAAGAGGTATGATTGTGGTGTCTGCTTCATAGCCGCGCCCATTATCTGTACCGCCTTGACTTCCTCGTCTGAATCGTGTTAGGCGCTCCTCTGTTACAAAACCTTAACACACTTACTCATCCCAATGTAACTGCGAGCGAGCAGACAGGACACCTCAGGGTCGCGGGCAGCTAACTTTTCAAATAAGTTCGCGGCGTATTGCCATCGTCCACTATCACCAAAATACTTGAGAACACCAGCGGTGAGGTGATTCGAGACAACAGTCGCAACCTGGATCTCGGGATCCGATCCGACTTGCCATCCTATATTTCAACCAGGATAGTTGCCTGGGGTCAGTCGTGATCGATGTATGGTATGTTGAGAAATTTGAACCTTTCATGAAGAGAGCTTCCGCGCCCTGAAGGAAACGCAGCTCCGCGTCCGGTGTGGAAATCGGTTCTAGTCTACGATAAGCCTCGAGAAAGTACGTCGGGTCATCAGAATAGAGGATCGCGCGGAGGACGGCGGAGAGGTACGTTTCTTGCCAGATTTCGGCAGTGGCTTGGTGTCTGTTCGGGGAAGCCGTCGGTAAAAAAAAGTGCCATGGGGCGGCAAGGCGGAGAGGAAACGCACCGCTCGCCTCGCAGATCCATGAAGTAGGCATTCACGCCTCCGGGGATCTTGACGTCCACACGAACGTCCACGCGCGAAAACGCGTTGAAACAGCTGAAACCCACCACACAAACGGGAAATTTCACGAGGGAAAGGCGGGATCAGCCGCAAAGCGATGTGAAAGGATGGTTGGGTGGCAAATTATCAGGACATCAGTGAGACTTTTCTCGGTTCCATCCGTGTGCAAGGGAAGCGACGTACCAAAAGCAACCGTTTTTTACTTTCCAAGTCGGGCCCTTCGTAAACCACGCCTGCGGCTCTTCGATGGAATACGTGAGCGAGTTGATATACGCCGCGAGCGACGCGGACGACGACGCGTCTATGCCGGAGACGTAGTGATACGAGCTCGTCTGCAACATTCACCCAGGGGGGAAGGGGATGGGCGATTTATCGAGTCATTTATTCGTTAAGATCGGGGAGGGGGACGGGAGCAAGGACGGGTTCGCTGAGAAACTTACTTCGCGATGGCCGGCGCGTCCGGTGCTCTTGACGACATGGCAAAGATCTGGTGGGCCGAGTTCGCGGAATGTTGCTGAGGATGCGTGTGTTTCAGCGATATGGACAGACGGGTTGAAGGAGCAGCCCGAGGGCAACTATTAGGGAAGGAGGAGGAGATTTGATTAGACGCGCACCAAGGGCCTCGGTTCGTGCTATGAGGGACTCCCCCAACTCGACCTGGTGCGATATTGAACACTGGGACCTTTTTTGGATGATAGACCTGGCGGATGCGCACCTCGAAGATTTCTGGTATGTCCTTGAAAGCTGCCTCTGCAGCCATTTTGGATGGTTGGACAAGACAGATGCAAGTAAGTTCCTCTGTTCGGAAAAGACCGTTCCCGTTCTGTATTCAATTGTTTACATAATTATCTGTGCTGTGCCACGCCACCATTTGTAGCCATGTGTTGAGTGTCGCGCTGCGCAGCGCGACACGCTGAATTCTCCTCTCTTGTGGAGCTCTTATATCGCAAACTCGGCGATCAACCCTCGCTCACTCTGAGCTAGATACCCACCCCTCTGCTTCGGTTTATTCTTCGTCCTCGCGGATCTCCTCGGGCTCCTCGACTTGAATCTCGCGCCTTTCCCTCAGGAGCATCTCATCACGTTCCGTAAGCGTCGCCAGCGCGAGTTCCGCGGCTTCGACCATCTTCCGCGCTCCTTCTGGATAGATCCGTCAGCACAATTTCGGACAACAAATTTGGTGAATGCTCACTCTCGAGACTGAGCAGAACGAGCGTCTGGCGGGGTCATGCATGAGCCAACCTTAACGCCAAACCTAAGTTACGAGACTCACGTTCCTCGCGTGGGCATCGTCCCACACCTCTTGCTTCAGCCGCTCCTCGAATCCTTCTTCATGCGCGACCTCATCGAGCAACTGCTTGAGGTCATCAGGCACCGCGCACGCTTTCGGCGTTGGGGTCACATTTGCTCCGCTCACATGCGCCCCCATTGCATCCGCATGTCCGTTGGCCAGGAGGAAATACCGCGTGTGATCGCGCAACTTGAACACCTCTTTCATTATCATCGCGGGCAGCGGCTCGATTCGTGCACGCAGGCGAGCCTCTGCTTCGCCGAGTGTCTGCGGGGGTTGCGGTGGTGAAATGTAAGGCTGCGCAGGTTCCCTTGACGAAACTCTAGCCAGGTTGGCCTGGAGAGCCGGCACTAGTGAAGGGCGCCGCCCATCGAGTAACGGGCTGGGCTCGCCCGCCTTGCTCCACATCGCTTTCTCCTGACCCTGACGATATCGACGGACAGCGCGATCAAAACCTTTGTCGTGCGTGACCCTCTGATACTTGGAAGAGAAAGCATCGGTGACGACTGGGGCGAATGGAGTTACCAATGGTGGGGAGGCGTAATTCGGAAGAAGTACCGGCAAAGAGGACCGTCACTGCACCCACTCCAAATAAAGCCCAGAAGACGAATATACCACGCCCAAGGGGGCTTTTGGGTGCCAAGTCACCATATCCGATAGTGGTGAATGCAATGACGCCTGTTTGAAGTTAGTGCTGGAAAGAATTTAACGCCATCGTAGGTAGAACTCACAGAAGTACATCGCTGAGCCATATTCCCAGTTCTCCGTAGCGGAGAAGATGATAGAGCCAACCTTCGAGGGTAGTGTTTAACGCATGGTCGGGGTCTTAAAGGCTCTTGAAGCTAGTGGCCAAGAAAACTACTCACGGTCCAAAAGGCGAAGAACATGGCCCATGCAAGGCCAAGCTAACATCGAAGGCTCTTCAGTCCTTGTTATCGTATTCTCGGGCGATGAAATGACGGACCTTGATATACAATGATCTACGCTCGTCTCTCTCAAGAACCCTTACCATCTTCTGGTGCGTCATGTGTCCGTCCGAATCTTGGGAATTTGGCGTCTCGTCTCCTGTATTCGTCGAAGACATTGCCTGCCGCGCCCTATCCCACCACGCACCACCCCAGATTCTACTTTTTTGTCCATGCATCGCCCCGTCGTCGATGGTCCAAGTGAAGTCTAATGGCACCCGCGCAGGCCGCTCGCTCTCCTTGCCCTGTCGTTGTTGCTGGTGGTGATGTTGGGGGGGATTATGCCGCGCGCGCCTTCCAAACTTACGCCCAATAAATTTCTCCGGGGCCACCCCTGCCTCCCGTGCTGCTTCTTCCAACACGTCTGGAGGGAGCGCCTCTGTATTGAGGTACATCGCTTGGGATACGAAATTTGACCCTCGACGTAGCGTCGATGGCCGCACGTTCGAGGATGGCCTCACATTCGAGGATGGCAGCAAGGGTTGGACCGGCTTATCCGGTGTCCACACCTCGAGCCCGCGTTCTACGAGGCGCTCCTCGACGGTGGCGCGCCAGCGCCGTACAAGCTCGCGCTCACGTTTCCGTTCTCTCCGGCGCCTCTTGAAGTCTCGTAAGCGTCGACGGTACCCGACCTGGATCCCTTCCAGGACGGCCACAGATGTGAGCCGCACCGCGGAGCCAAGGATGACGATTCCAAGTACGGCGTAGAGACAAACCACGACACGCTGGGCCGCAGTTATTGGTACAATGTCGCCAAAACCGATGGCGAGTGTTGTGACGACGGTGAAGAATAGCCCGTCGACAAAGCTGAGCGTCATCATGAGCGAATGGGTTAATGCGCCGATTGCAATGTAGGTCAGAAAGATGATCGTAATGATGACGAGAGATCGTTGCTTGCGCGTGATGCCGCTGCCTTGGCGGGGGCTGAACATGTGACGTAAAGTGTCAAATGGGAGTGGACATACCAGCTTTCTCAAAGTTCGGGGTTGTGACGAGATCCCATATCAATGTTACATTAGTTATCGAAGATACGATTGTTGAGCAAATGGTCATCCAGAACGCTTCACCATTAGTGAAGCCGTCGTCGAAACGATGCTGGATAGCCCAGATAACAACTGTCGCGATGTTTAGTATATCTGAAGGTGCAAATTCAACTTGCATGAAAGTGTGAGAAGTGCGGAGATTACCATGTATTGTCAGTGCTATAATGGAGATAATGGTGCATCTCTTGACGCGTCGTTCTAAAAATCGATTGACGAGAGCAATGTTTGCGATGACCGCCAGGGCCAAAGAGAGGCTCAAAGCGATGATTATCCAGGGCGGATTCTTGTGCGACTCGACAATTTGATAGCCGTACGTGCGAATATACCAGTGTTCCGTCAGACCGGGGATTTCCAGGAGGATGGAAAATGGAACGAGACTGCCGGATACGATGACGGCGCGCCGGTAATTTGGTATAAACTCCTCGTGGTCTGGGTGGGACACGAACAGGACCTCTTTAACCCTGACAATCCAGTTGGGAAGGGAAGGTCGGGAAAAGGTATTCATGGAAGACATCGTCCCCGTTGACGTCAGAGGAACCCCCCGACCCGACCGACCCTCGTTCTCCGCCCCATCCGCCGACTCGCCGCCCCGGTTTTCTTCAAAGTCGTCGAGGTCATCTATCTCCTGGTCCGCATCGTCTCTGTCCGTATCGAAGGCTTCGTCTTGGCTGGTACCTGAACCACTTGCGCCCGCCTTTTCCGGATCTCCTCGATCTGGCCCCTCAGGCAAGTCCGATGGTTCCTTGGTTGGGAAAAAATGGGCTAAAAACGCGGCAGTGAGAAAAGCAGGCGACATTTTTCGGAGTGGGCCCGTTCAATGATTTGTAGTACCCCACTGATTAGAAAAAACGTGGAGGGTGCTTATCGACAGCAAGACGTGTCAGTGGTCAGACCATCGGGCTTACATGGAAATGGAACCCCGGGCCCCGGTGGGGTCCGATAATGCGGGGAAATGACGAAATTTAAAATTAAAGATTGTCGTAATCTTGGCTCCCACGCCTGTGTTCTGCCATCCGACTTGCATCATGGCCGGGACGGCAACATCTCTGGAGGGCTATCAAAACCAGTTAGTCAATGACTCACTGACAGCAGGCGCCCTCAAGTTCGGATCATTCACCCTCAAGTCAGGCCGGTGCGATCACTCTTATGTTCGCTGAGCACCCCGATTAACGTCGAACGGTATCAGGGTCTCGCCTTACTTTTTCAACGCCGGCTTAATCTCCACCGGGCCGCTCCTTAACTCCCTATGCACAGCCTACGCCCACACCATCGCCAAAGCAGTCTCAACCCCCCCACAGATGCAACTCCCGAGATTCGATGTCTTGTTCGGGCCCGCCTACAAGGGTATCTCCCTCGCTGCCATCACCGCCGTTCTTCTGCACACCCAGCACCAGATCGACGTCGGATTTGCGTACGATCGCAAGGAAGCCAAGGACCACGGCGAAGGCGGGCGCATGGTCGGTGTTCCGGTCGCTGGGAAGCGCGTGCTCATCCTCGACGACGTCATGACGGCCGGCACGGCAGTACGTGGGGCTATCGAGATGATCCGTCAAGCTGGGGGCGAAGTCGTCGGCGTGGTCTTGGCGCTCGATCGCGAGGAGATCGGTCACGAAGGCAGGAGCGCAGTCAAGGAATTGGAAGCGGAGCTCGGTGGGGAGGGACGGGTAATGGCAATCTTACGTATGCGCGACTTAATAGCGTGGCTCAAAGACAAAGCGCGCGATGAGGACATCCAACGCATGCAGTCGTACTGGGAACAATTCGGCATCAAGGAGTAGAGCCAGTGCGATTTAGATGACACAAAGTCAACGACCATGATCAACGTTCACTTATTCTGATCCTAGTCTCTGTCCTGTACCCCCCCAATCGTATCCTGTTGTACTGGAGGATGGTCCCTGCTGCTGCCGCGGCGGGGTAGCGTATACACCCGTACCGCCTAAATTCGGCCCCGCACCCTCACTGACAAGCGCGCGTACCCATGATGGTGCACTGCCGAACTCACGCAGACCAGGGAGGCCTCGTCCGTCCTCTCCAAACATCACCCACCACCATAAGTGTCCAACAACAGCACCAGTCACGCTTACTGCTGCAGCCTCGGGGCCACCCATAACTAGATCCATGCCTGTCCGTTGCGTGAGTGGAAGCAAGGACAAGGAGAGATGACATACGCACCAATCATGGCATACGGAAGGTACTGCATGGGAAGGGTGATAAGTCCCATGATAGAAGTCTGGCTACCCGCGGGAGCGAGTGCCGAAGAAAGGTAAAGTAGGCAGAGGGTGAGTGCGCGCGAGTGTATAATCGACCCAAGCGGGAGATTCAGTGCCTGGTGCGGGAAAATCACGTTAACGATCAAGTACGAGAACAAACAATAACGAACTATTATGGACCCTGCTGCGAGGGTCAACTGCCAGGCATAATCGGGAGACCTCCGGGTGTACCGATCCAACTCGAGAGCGTTCGAGGAGCGGCTAAATGTGGACGTCCGACGTTAGGAGGACCAAAACGACGTGAGGATGGCCGGAACCGTGACGTACTATATCATGACAAGCTCGAAGATATAATTGATACCTGTGCCTGCGATGGAGCTTCAGCATCTGACGCATCGCAATAAACAAGGGGCCCACATACTTCCGAAGAAGAAACTCGACCAGAGCCTCCACAACTACAGTACCGCTCGGTTCAGAAGGTAGACGCACCCCTCAAAGATACGAAAGCGCGCACCTCGAATCTTTGTATCACTGCTGCCCGTAGAAAAATGACTTTGTAGGGATTCAGAAGGTGCACCATGACCGGAATCGATACAGCCAGCGACGAGCCGCAGAGGAAACGCGTCACTGGTGGTATCTTGCGAATTTCGTCCCAGAAGCCGGTGTATGACATTGCGAAAGGCAGCGGCTTTGGCCCAATTATAATTACAAAGGTAGGATTTTGGGGAAGGAGGTGTGGCGAGCCAACTTGTTCGGCTGCGCCGACACGTCAACAATACTGAACGAAGGGGCCCGAACGGTCCGCTCACCCGAGGGACCCCGAAAGTACGCCGCTGCACGCCACAAAAAATGCGAAGGCATCCTATTTGACTTTCTCACAACGTGGAACGGACGCTGAGCCCTGCCTGTCACTTAGGCCATTCGATCATGGACTTACCCTAATCCCGTGTCCGGCTTTCTTTGTCGTTTGGCCTCCTCTACCTGCACAATTCGATTCAGGAGAGCACATGCGACCGAAGTGTCAAAGACAGGTTCTTTCCTGAGGGAATGTATCGTCAACTTCTCGTAGTTCATGATGGCATGAAATAGACGATACTTGGAACCGTTTTTGGTAAAGCAAAATATCTTCGGTTGTGCATTAACGTACATTTCCTGAGTCCTGACTGTAGCCACCTTCCGGATATCGGCATTGGCATATCTCGATCTCTTAATTTTGGTTGTGTCTGCAGTTTTCCAGGGTTGCGCATCGTGCCCGAATTCCGACCTGTTACCTCAAGGTTGCGCGCACTCTGGACCCTCGGCCGGAAGCTCCTTGCTAGTAACATATGAATGGCATTTGGCACTCGAAGTTCAATCTTACACGTCCTTGTGAAGATGCCTGGTTTCGACTTTCGATGACATACATCGGCATGTGACAGCGTGCGCATGTGGCACTCTATCTACGGTATGTGCATGACCTTCTCTCGACAAACTCTCGGATACGCGGTCTGATAGTTGCACATGCAGATGACTGCTTCGCATTGGCATTTTGCATGTTTGCATATCGTCATCTTGATTGATTTCATGGAATGGAGACGCCGCCCGATAAGCTCGGTTGGGTTGTACTTGCCATCTCGAGCACTGTTGACAGGGACAACCGAAGCCATATTATAACGCGGATGCCGGTGTCACTATCGGCCCACATGACCTGCATGTGGCTGATTTCCGCGAACCTGCTCCGCACGAAATTGACGTCATCCTCGGAATACTGGTTGATGAAGCGGTGGTTGACAAAGTCATAGGTGATGCAGTGGATAGCGCGCAGATACACTAGCAGACGGGTCTTTTGTTCTCGTTCATTCTCGTCAAGCCCTGCCGCGAGTAAGCCTGGTCCAAAACTTCGTAGGAGAATGAAGAGATGTCCGCTGAAAATGAGTTTTCTGCTGCGGTCGTACATAAGCTGGACAATGGTCTCCTTGGGAAGGCATGCCAAGAAACCTTGGGCTTGGCTTTCTTCAGCCAGCGCAGGCTGTTTGAGCCACCAGGTGAGCGCCTCGAAGTCCATATTGTCTGATGCTCGTAAGTGCCGTTGCATAATGGACCGCCCATTTGCTGGTAGCGCAATCCTACTTGACACTTGTCATCCGAGAGCGAGAGCAACTCCTCTTCCCGACGCAAATATGGATGGCCAAAGCCGTCCTTGAGACGCATCCTATGACTATCCTATGCTTGTTGACAGCACCTTCAATTTTTAACCCCGAGACGAGGATGCGCTGTGTGTTGGAAACGACTCCGCCCAGATTAGACCGCGCTAGCCGACCATAAAGTTGCCTGAAGAGCCGACGAAAGCAGAAGAAAGCTGAGAAGAGGGAAAGGTGTACGTATACCACCCATACGTTTGACATCGGGGTACGATATGGGCAGTTGTGATTGGTGTATGGAAGGATGGTCAGCGCGATGCATGCCACGACAAAGATGCCGACGGATATGGAGACAATGACGGCTACCGTCCTGTGGATGGTGAAGAAAAAGAGTGTCACGAGGCCGGCAGAAAACAAGAATACTGAAACATGAAGGAGTGTTGTAGCTGTTTCGACGGCAGTGCGCATACGGTTTCCGGGTGCCAAAGAACAAGTACGAGCGAACGCATGCGCGTTCAAGTTGCTTGGGCTCGCTTGAGACTTAGGGTGTTTCGACGTATCTGCGTGCCCATTGTTGGTGCAATGTCGCAAAAAGGGCTGATGTCGGGCTGAGTAACAGATTCATCATTCACATCCCATTGGTCCAAATTATGGGTGCACCGGGGGGAAACGACTGGCCAGGATGTGGCGGGGAGCAGGTGCCGTTCGTGAAATTGGGAAGTTGCTGTTGAATTTGGCAAAGAAGGGGCTACTGTTTGATCACCATCGGGAGACACCTTTTTGTAGAATTCAATGATGAATGCGCCAACGGTTGCAGAGAATTCTCTTAACTTACCTCCTAAAACTACTCCTCGTAATTACTTGTATTCTTGGAGACTGGTGGCCTTTGACGTCGTACGCGGGGCCCTTATAAACTAAATTTAAAAAAAAGAAAACGGTTGCAGAGAAAAAAAGACCAGTCTTCCAGCCTGAACAGCGGGAAAAATTGGTACATACGAATACGAGTAAGCCATCCGCACCCTTTGTCCAGCCTTCGGCAGCGCGACTATCGTACTCGGCTTCCTTCATGTACTCGGCCCACTTGTTCTTCTTCTCTGCCTCTTTCTGGGCTGCGGAATGCGATGCCGGTGTCATTTCGAGAGGTTTTGCAAAGTTTGTTGTTCTCAGATGTCACGGTACCGTCATCTTGCGCAACCACAACAATCGATTGATGTGCTGACTCGTTTCGCTGCCTCAGCTGCGCCAACACGTCAACGAATTAAACGAAGGACTCCGCTTACCCAGCGAGGAACTCAATGGCAACTCCTCATCACGTGGCTCATCCGAGTCGTGGCAATCTTGTTTCGACATTCTTCACAAGCAGAACAAGACGCTGAGCTCATGCACTGGTATCTCTGTCCCCTTACTTGGTTCAACCCGAAAATGACGGCTTCCCCCAGCCTGTCACGTACCCCCGCTACGTGAACTTGGGCCATTTGATCTCCATATACTGTATGTTACTCCCGTCACGGTGTTCGCCCTTCTTTATCGGTTAACTGCTACTTGCACGATTCATTTCTGGAAAACACATGCGACAGATGCATCAAAGACGTGGTCTTTCCTGAGGGAATGTTCGGGATTACGTGAAATCAATGATACCAGACCCTTTTCTGACACAGCAAAATATCTTCGTTGGTGCGTTTTCTGCGACAACTTGCTGAATTGACGTCAGAATATATCGTTCTTTTACTTTTGGCTGTCTGCGAGCTTCTGGAAATTACCCTGGAATATCTGGGATCGCGATTGTGTAAGCTCTTTTCCAGTAACATGTGAATGACATCTAGTGCTCGAACCTCGATCTTACGCATCCTCATGAAGACACCTGGTATCGACATACATCTGCGAGTGACAGTGGGCGCATGTAGCGCTCTTATTTACGGTATGTGTATGACCTTCTGTCGATGAAACTCTTGAACACGCAGTCTGATCGTTGCACATGCCGATGACGCTTCTTTGCATTGGCATCTTGCATGTCTACATATCGTCTGTTTGATTTATTACCCTGGTCTGAGTTTGAGTTTGAGGTGGCAAGACTGCTCAGAAACTTACCTGGATTGGAGGCCCTGCTCGGTAAGCTCAGGCTGTACTTGCAATCTCAAACATCGTTTACCGGAACAACTGAAACTATCCTTGGGGAACAGACCTCGATGCTAAGTTTTGTGGAGCGATTTTCGCCGGCGTTCCCAACCACTTGATCAGCTGAGGTGAACCATATTTGTTTTTCAGTGAGCGCGGAACGCTGGCCCGGTATTGAAGCTTTCATTCCAACAGGTTGAATCACACCGTGGCGGTGGGCTATGCGTCATACCTATTCCCAAACAAAGCCGTCAGTTGCCGTATCATCCAACTTTTTGATGTCTGGCCTGCGTTGAATATCTGACCGGCAACGTATGCCATGATAATCACAAGATACGCGATGGAATGGCCTAAATAGCCGCATACGAGGATATCCTTCGAATTTCTAAAATGGAAGTGGGTGTGGTTTTCTGTTATTGACCCAGCTCCTCACACAGTTTATAAGGGTAAGGGTGCAGATTCAACAACCCAGAGCTCGTCATCACCCCAGATATTCGCCACTCAGCAGAGAATGTCGCTCCAGCCCTACGTGTTCCCTCCCTTCCCGTCTCCCCAGGTCAAAGCTGTGCAAGAGTACCTGAAATGTGTCTCCGGGTTCGACTTCGAGGGCCTTAGTAGCCTGATGATGGATAATTTCACTCTGACGGTGTCGCCCATGAACCTGGGCGTTCCGGATAAGACAAAGGATGAGGAGATTGCCTTTCTGAAGGAGCTGCAGGCCAACCTCGATGGAAAGCCATTGATTGTAAGCAAGACTCAGACGCAATGCGACCGTCTATTCTGTGCTAATGTCACCAACCTGCTCGACAGATCACCGTGTATGATGTCAACGACGGAGAAACGAAGACTTGTGTCTATGTACAACTTTTTCGAGGTTGGACAGACCCGATACTAATTTCTCAATATTTAGGCGAAGTTAGAACCCCTCAACCTCGAAATTGTTTATTTTTTCCAATTTGACAAAGGGCATGGTGCGCACAAGATCGTTTCCGTCAGGGAATTCGTCGACAGCAAGGTGTACCTGGATAACACACCGAAGCCCAAGGCGCCGTCTGAGCCCTCTACCTGATAGAGTTTACTAGCTACAGCTACAAATAACTCTGTTGATGTTGGCTGTAACCTCTGTAGTCCACCGCCCGGTAGCTGTCGAACACTCGTTCTGGACCTCTTATACAGGTACTAGTATGAGGTATCTTGTCCCGTTAACTTCGTTTGATCCTGAACCATCGACCGTGCCTTGTATAACCGCAGAGAAGAGAGAATAGTGTTTTTTTGATGATGATATGAAGCGCAAGTTAGTTAGCTCAGTTGCTACTACTAACCAATGTTTTACTTTTAGGGCTTTCAGTGTCAGTGGGATGCACCAACGACTGGCAACGAGCGCTGTCATGGTATTGTATTGAGTGCAGTTAGGTCATGGCGTCTTCAGTAAAACCAGAGGAGGATGGTAACACCACGGCATGGATAAATTCTCGATTTTGGCAACTGGCCCCGACTATATACTTTTATTTGTTTGAAGTGGGGCAACTTTGAAGGCGAAACCTACATCGATCATCGGGTTCTATGCGCAAATTTCACGAAAATCTACGGCGTAGTAACTACAGAGAAAGAATTGCAAAGAAGGAATTAGCCCTCTGGTTAATTTTGTTATTAGAATTTTGTAGTATGATAGCACGGACAGTTCCATTCCGAGTCGGCCGGTGTTCCGATGTTCACACGTTCACGTGCCACGTCGGTGGCCAGGCGCCAATTTGAAAAGATCGTTGATTTCCACGAAATAATCACCCAAAATTACTGCTATTCAACTTGACCCTTTCCCAACTAGATCAACTCAAGCGCTTTCCCTATATCTTTGAATGTAATAATTCAACTTGAAACCGGCGTCTCCAGGCCTGTCACGTTTAATTTGGCCACTCGTATCATCGATACTGTAGGTGGCCTTAGGGCATCTCGGCTCTACGTATACGCTAGCACCACACTCTCTCATTTGGCCCCACCCACTTGAACTACAAGAAACTGGTACCATGGGAGGACCCGTCATGAACACATCGGAGGCATGTGTATCCAGGCATTCAAAATGACGGGAAGGTAAACATACTCGGATCTTTGGCGAGGCAGGTAATTTCGGACGGGTCAACCAACTTCCCAACTGTGCTGCGCACTGGGTAGGAAAAATCTAAATATAACCTTTGGTTTCTCTGAGACACGTGCACGCCAGGACTCTGGGCTCACAGCCGGATCAGCACGCCTCTGGGAGGATATTTCCCGGCGCGAGTAATACAGGAAGGAAGCTTTGTTTTTGAGGCTCCATCTCACAGATGTCGGTCATATCGTTTGTTTTTCTCATCGGCACAAATATACATGTCTTCGGCCCTCATCTTAGTCATCCGCGGTTGGACTTGACCCTCCATCGATGGTTATGCTTGGAAGACGCCGTTGAACGAAACACGCCTTTCGCCTTGCCGTTGCGCATGCATGCCAATCAACGTCTTGATTAAAAGCGCCGCCTGGATCCCGGCCAGCAGCCAAGCTCGGAAAAATATGCCCGGAATGGAAGCCTTTTCCGAGGAACTCCCTTTGGCTGTACGTGATCTCATTCAGCCATGACTTCGACGTTAACACACAGGGCGTTCTCGACTGACGTTAGGTTCGTAATCTCTTAATTGCACGAACAACAGAATTGTCATTGCCAGCAAATAGCTCAATGACAATCTCGTATGGCAGCAGTCCCCGTGTTCTGTTCTGGCGCTCTAGACCGTCCGAACACCGCCCATACCCGCTCTCCAATGAGCACTGCCTGATCACTCATTATTGAATCATCCATGCTGCACGAACCAGGTTCGTAATATCTGGGCCGCTGATTCCCCTGCCGGCAAAATATGCGAAGATAACCCAGTTCGCAGTCGCGACTACATTCTTTTAAAAATATTCATGCGAGCTGAATTTTGGGTTGACACCTCACTAGTATATAAAGACACAGGTCGAGCCACCCAGAAGCCTGCATTGTCCCATATCCTCGTCAGCTACGCTGAGAATGTCCCTCGAGCCCTACGTGTATCCCGTCTCCCCGTCTCCCCAGGTCCAACTCGTGCGAGACTACATTCAATACCTCTCCGCCTTCAACCTCGACAAGTTGAGCGGCCTGACAACGGATAATTTTACTCAGCAGATGCTTCCCGCGGACCTCGGTGTGGCCCCTAGAACGAAGGCGGAGGACCTTGCTTTCCTGCAGGAGCTGCAAGCCCAGCGCAATGGAACACCGATTCATGTAAGCAGAGCCTGGACACAATGCGACCATTCGCTCGTACTAATAGCAAATGGTCTCGACAGTACACCGTATACAAGCTTAACGACGGAGATAGCCAGACCTGGGCCTATGTACTCCTTTCTCAAGGTGGACAGACTCGATACTAATTTCTTAACATTTAGACGAAGCTAGATACCTTCAACCTTGATGTCGTCTATTTCTTCCACTTTGGTGAAGAGATCGATGGACACAAGATCGATTACCTCGGGGAATTCGTCGACAGCAAGAGGTACTCTGAGCTCTTCCCTACGACAGCCGAGCCCTCGTCCGAGCCCTCTACCTGATGGGATGAAGCCGAGACTATGGATAGTCTCGTTCGTATTGATTACAGTTTCTGTAGGATGATCCCCTTCCCGCGTCTTCCTTTCCTCGTATTATTAGGCCATTATTACGTACTTCTACTATGGTGTTTATGACATGGTACCTCTCAGACACTCGTCCTGGACATCATATATGGTGTATGTAGTATCTTAACTTGTCAACATGACTGGATACTGTAGCCCATCCTGTGACAGGGATATGATCGACGTCCTGCAAGAGTCGCCATTAGACAGCGAATCTTAGGCTCCCCGTTTCACTTCGCAACGCGTCAGCACAGGTTGTTACTGCGTTGCACTCCTCACCCTGTCGTGCACCGACCACAGTCAGACCGTGACGTCGCACTTCGAAGAGTGGGGAATAGGTGCCGACGGACAAGCCATGTGCCAGCTTACAGTGCGACTTGGAACACACGCACAATTTGATATCTATATTTGTATTTCACCATTAGAAATTCGCAGAAGGTGCGGCCAAGGTCGCACTGGCAGTACCAGACGGCTCAGGCTTATCGGCGGTCCCGACAGCTTTCAGTCTGAAAGATCCTGCAGGATATTCGTAGGCTGTTGTGGCTGACTGCTGGAAAATGGATCATTCTACGCAGAAAACCTTGCAAGGCCTCGGAAAGTCCTCGGAGAGCGTGTGTGGTCCTCATTAAAACCTAACAGGCCTGACCGGCTTAACCCCACAAGGACTGACATGTATCATTTCTCAGACTGACATGATGTTATTGCCCGTCAATCACTCCATGATATGATATTTTGATGAACACTCGGCCTCGTATGTGGCCGAGATGCAGACGCCTCAATGAGGTTCAACATGACGACTGTAGTTTTGCAAAAGCCCACCCGCCAGAGAAAAGAACACCGAAAAGACCTTAACCCGGCCTGTAAGGCTGCTAGGATTTTATGGTGAAGATCGTTTGCTCAGAGGGTTACGTTGAGTCGGCTGAGGCTGAGGGCGTGGAGACCTGGAATCGGGACTGCCGGACCGTGTCCCGGCTGCCAAGCCATCTAGGAAAAACAAACGAAAATTATCGCCTGACATTGACCCGACCGTTTCCTGATTTCGATTCCTCATGAAAACTCGTACGAAGTGATCAACTTTCGTGCCGGCAGAGTTGACAAAGTAGATGATGGGCTCCCCGTCTGGTCGTGGCTTGGACGTACTCAATGACGAAGGTGCAAAATCATCGCACCTAGTAACAGCATAACTTTACCACACATCGGTGTCCTCTTGTACTTCTTCTCAGAACGCGGCAGAAAAAGCGCGCGTCTCGGAGCGAACAATGGGTGCTCTGTTCGACTTACAGTCACTTACTTTACACTTTCCCTATCAGTATGTCCCTAGATGGACTATCCCGTGCCAAAGTAACCTATGCTCGCAGCCTGTCATGTTTGCTCGTATCAGCACTAGGGGATTTGGGCTCTATTCTGACTTCCGCTTGGTCAAAATACAGTACAATAAACTGGTCCCTTGGATAAGGCCTGTCTTGTTACTCTTGTAAACGTCAGGGGCGCGTGTTATCCAGTGATTGAAGGCGACAGGAAAAACATACTCGGGCCGTTGACAGGGCATGTTATCATCGGTTCTGTGTATGCTAGTCGTCGCCTTTGGGTTGTATCCAGGTGCGAATTCACTCATACATCACTTAATTTCGGGCGGGCCAGAGGACTTCCCGATTGACTCGGAGTTGCGCATTGGGTATGAACGTATGAACTTCTAACATATGCCAGTTGTACGCCGGACTCTCGACTCCTAGCCGATCCGCAAGGCCATGAGAGGATGTATCAGTGATTGACATCAGAAGGAAGCCTTGTGTTCGAAGCTCAATCTCACAGATTCCGGAGATGTCGTCCGGTTGTCTCACTGGCAAAGATCTGCATGCTGCTCGTTTGTGATTAGTCTTGACCCTCTGTCGAAATTTATGTTTGGAAGACATTGATAAGCATCGCAGGGAGCATGCCTGGTACCTTGAAAATTGCGCAGTATGCATGCATGCATATCAACGTCTTGATAAATAGCTGCGTCCGGGTCCTGAATAGCAGCCGAGCTCGGATCAATGCGCACCCGGAATGGAAGCCCTTCCTGAGAAGTTTTATTTGGCTGAATGTGATCCCACTTGACTAAAACTTCAAACGTTCATGCATTCATGCACTGGACATTCCCAACTTTCCT
>Ga0137397_10000730_pt1 | contig 22748 bp, 26 predicted proteins | sample czorhiz116metaG_FD_106658 | JGI IMG/M metagenome (GOLD analysis project Ga0137397, IMG submission 106658) | Vadose zone soil microbial communities from Angelo Coast Range Reserve, California, USA - czorhiz1.16 metaG | ecosystem: Environmental > Terrestrial > Soil > Vadose zone | place: USA... | reverse complement strand
ACGTTGGCTCGACCGCATCACTGCCCCTCCCTGGGGCTCTGGACGCTGACCAGACCATCTCATTGCACACAACCGATGGTACGGACATCGAAGTCACACAGCAGATCCAACTGTACGCTCCCAATGGCCTGTTGAAGCATCCCCTTGTCAGCCCTGCCCTCTCATACCTCGGTGGTCTACCTCCTTTATTATTCATCGCAGGCGAACGAGAAGTTCTAAGGGATGAGATCGTATATACGTGTGTCCCCTTTCGAGATTCTGGTAAATGGCGGCTTATCACCATCATAGGGCGCATCGGGCCGCATATCCGGGTCGATTTCCGGTACGCGATGAGACAAAGGGGATGTACCCAGCCTTCAAGCATGGTGAAATCCATCAGCAACCAACTGCGGTACACCTTCAAGTTTACGATGGTATACTTTGCCCTCTAACTGCTACAATCTGTATTCAATGCTCATTCCTTATAAGATGTAGCTCATGTCCTTCCAATTCTATTTCCCTTCACGACTCCCGGAAAATACTGTTACCGCGCCATGGCTTTGTTCGTCAAGCACGTTACGACACTGCCTCGAGGGCCGTTCCATCCTAGTGCAGTATTAATACCTTCCGGAGCCACCCTTACTACAGACCCTGGTTTCAGCGCTTCCCCTTCGCAACTCACGCCGACCACCGAGGTTCAGAGTCCCCATCTCCCTCGTCCAAAGCCAGGCAGATCGCTCACTTCAGGACTTTCGCGTGCTGTGAGTCACCTCAAACGACGTGCTTCTTCATCTGCCGTGCACAAACCCAGCGGGATAGTGGCAACTCCGGGTGACACTTCAACTAGTACACTGGGTTATCTCACCCCAAAGTCTCCGAGTCAGTCGGTTGATGTTGCGGGTCAAAGAAGGCGTTCGGAAAACGACTCGAGCAGGGTCCCCGTAGCTGGGGAGGCGAAGGTATATGCATATAATTGGGTAATATTTCAAAGTTTCAAACTGCTCGCTCAATTTACCTTAATACTGACACAACTATAGGCCAGTCACGGACATCAAAGCATGATTCGAGAGCGGGTATCAACGCATGGTCTCATCCGCCCACTGGAGCCAGAAATCGAATTGCCCGCTATGAAGGTCCCCTCTGAGCTTATCGGCATCCTCTCTGAGGTCGTGATCCGGCGGTATGCCACGGGCAAGGAGCGTTTCGACAAGAAGTTCGCGCGCACTATCAAACGTATCGAGAAGCATCGACTGCGGAACATCAATCGCGCATCGCAGGACATGAATCAGCACATCGTGGCGTTGCAACACTACCTCGAACGTGAAAGCATGGCGGCGGCGCCCGGAGGCGCGCACCGGTCGACGTCAGCGCTCAGTGCGCCGTCAAGCTGGAACATGGCGTGGGCATTGGATGAGGACGAGCGGCCACCGCCGAGCAGTATTGTCGCGCGGCGGGACACGGAGGAGGCGCTCAAACTCGCGCGAGTCGCGGACGAGGCGGTGCTCGCGTCTGAGCACACACTCAGCGCAAATAACCTGTGGAACGTCATCATCAGCTTCCTGATGGACACACCGGAAGAGCGCCGAAAGAAACGAGAGACGCACCGGCGTGGCCATATCGCGAAGGTGAAGGCGGAGGCGCACGTCGTCGTCGTCGGCGCGCATAGGAAATCACGTCTCGGCGCGTTCTTGGGAAGGAGGCGGACATCCGAACCTAGTTCGGGTAGTGGAAACGAGGGAAGTTCGAGTGATGAATAACCGGCCTTCGTTCTGTCTATTTGTAGGTCGGGGTACACTCAGTACGATTCACCTTCTAGTGATCGTCGCCAGGCGACGGCCATCTCATAATGTTGTACGCTTTGGATGTGATGAGGGGATTTGTGTGGGTACACATTATCAGATGTATCACCACGGTCCGAAAGTTTTGCGTCGGTCACGATGTAGTCGTAAAACGAGTTACGTACATGGAGGAAGTAATATTAATGTCAGTAGATGCCAGTGGTGGTAAAGCCATGTCCATATGCTAGGCGTGACGGACATTCAAGCGGACATTTGCCCACGAAAACTTGTGTGGTCACGCCGGTAGCGACCGTGAATTCGCCTTTCTCAGGCTGTTCGTTATTTCGTTATTAGTAGTCGTGACATAGATCGCTGATGAATTCCAAGCTCACAGAGACCTAGGACAGCCTTCTGAATCATGATCGAACTGCACCCGAGCACGTCCCGAAAAGGCTCTATTGGTCTATTCATGGCTGTTCCCCCGGGCATATGCTGGGTACAGCGTCTCCCCGGTCAATGTCATCAGGCTCATGGCACTACCGTAGTACTGCCACGGCTCTGCATTGTGCCGCGGAATGTTCGATCCGCCGGCATTGACCAGGCTGCTGTTTTTAGAAGGCAGCTTGAGACTGGCAGTCGCGCCATCCATATACACCAACTCATCGATGATGCGCAGTTAGACCCCAAGTATCTTCACCCAAGTCCAGCTCCTTCGTCTTCGGGGCGGGTCGTGGGGTTTCCCTTCCTGGAGTTAGTCTAGAGCGGCTTTGGACGTGTCATGGCGTACTCCCTGGACTTTGGACCCACTCAAGTCCTCATAATCGGCTTACTCGATGCTCTCGTGGATCTAGGCCATTGGCTATGCTCAAGTAAGCACCCCAAACCGCCTACATCAAGCATGTCGGTTCATTCAACTCCTCATCGCGTCGGGCTCGGCCACTTGCCATGTATGGATCTAACTTCCGCACTCGCTTTGTACTTGTAATTAGGCGCCCCATCGATATGTCCTACTCCTTTGTCGCCAGTTCGCCAGCAAAGCGACAAGTCTCGCACAGTGCCACCCAAGCTACAAGTCGGAAGCTTCTTGCGTAGTCTAATTTTTGCTCTGTTGATGGCTAAAGGGTCCCCTGATTCACCATATCAATGCTGTCATTACATACCCTTCCTATTGATCACTGCCTTCAGAACAACTCCGGAATCCCAGACTAAAAATAAAGCAAATACAGTGCCACATCATCCTGTGGCTATTCACTTCCGGACGTGCTCCTGCCTTTGCCCTTTGACGGGAACCGCTGTCCCTTCCCGCATCCTTTTATCTCAGCGGATTCAAGCCATCTGCGATGTGTGCAGGCTTAGTACATATTTCTTCTCGGTAATCTTTTAATGTGGCTTCGGGCTTCGTCCATTGGTTGGCGCCACATGCCCCTGTAATGTCCCTCGTGATTTAGTGGTGCTCTAGTGCTTCCCGTCTTCCCGCTGTGTTGTGCTATGTTGTCATAACATCGCCCTATTCGGGCCCATATATGCTATCGGTATAAAAGCATATTACCTATCACGCTACTTCATATAGTTGTCCTCATTAACCTTCATCCATTATTCCCACCGGTGCTCCATGCCCTCGCCTCCCCCGGAGAACTCTGAACAGGAACAAGATGCAGAACCAGAACACGCGATCGAACTGTCTGACATGGCCCTCTGCGTAATCTCTAGGCAACGGGAGCTCAAATATCGAGAACCCCCAGTGGTGGTAGATCAAGAAAGGGGGGACCGCGTGGTTTTTGTCTCCTTCGTGGCGCTACAAGGAGAGGTTAGCCCGTGATGTGATATGGTTACCTAGACACTGACATTTTTGCAGGCATTCCGACTATTAGTGCGCAACAGTAGTGTCTATGACTCCAGCGCGGACATCTCTGTTAGTGGCCAATCCTTGGGAAAGTGGCTCATCGCCCGAGAGCCAAAAGTATGGCATAACGTCGGTTGCGATTCAATCTTTAAGTTTCAGGCATCATACGGTATGAGGCTCGCATCATGTTTACACCCAGCTATTGAGATACACCAGACCGCCGGTCCAAGGTGTTTGAGCCAACCACGATTGAGATCCGATTTCATCACCTTGCTAAAATCCAGGGAGAACCTAGCGATAAAGGTTGTCTTGTGCCTGTCATTGCACGTCAGCCGTCATCAGAGGATGGGCCAGGCTATGTTCCGTACGGGTTCCCCTGTCTCGTTAACTGTATAAGTGCGTTGATATGTGTTTTCAGGACAAGCAACGACGTGATGCGAAGCAAGTTTGAGATCATAGAGGACGGCGAATTTTTGACATTCGTCATCTCATTCTTCCCGCCGCTGCCGTCGACGACCTTCCTTCCACTGCCGACACCACCAATTGCGAATCCGGAGCCAGGTCCAGGTTCGTCGATCAAAACACTCGACCTGCGAGCTTCGTCCCATATTCCGTATTTGTAGCGTCTCCTTCATCCGAGTCCTCAGAAAGTGGCTCAGCGAGCACCGGCAGCTCAGACACCCTCTCCCAGGTTTGTCTCCTGACTTCTCCGACCCGTTCAGTTCGCGAGTAAACTAGGGACTGACTCTTGCACATCGTGCGTGTCGCCGGAACGCGGATGATATCACTCCCGGAAGATGTCGGACGACGAGCTAGAAGGAGCGCTTACCGAATACAAGCACTCTCGCCTCCTCCTCCCCGGGCGGCTCATCCCTGGATTCTGCGGGAAGCTCCCGATTGAGGACTTTTGCCGCCGATACGAGCTGTCGGAGGATATTTCGTCTGTGCTGGCGCGGATGAAGGTTAATGATGTGCACAGCCTCAGTAGGCTGTATCTACGCGACCTGCGGGATATTGGCCTAGCTCTCCGAGCCATCAATATGTTGCGACTTGCCGTCATCAGATTCTCGTCCGAGTCTAGACCGTGACTAGATGGACGCACCCGGCACCACGTTGTTGCTTTCGAAGGCACCCGAGAGCGTTTATGGGTGCATTCATTCATAAGTTTCTGTGGAGTGGATTATCATACACCATGTATTCTGAGCTTGTATGATTTTTCTTTCATGTTGTATCCTTATTATGTATCTCTACTCTGCGAAAACCCTTTCTGTCTCCCTCAGCTCGGCGCCAAAGCGAAACCAGCCGTTTGCGTCTCGTCGTGACCCCTTTCTACCGGGTTTCATGTCTGGGAAGCAGCCCATTTCCATCGATGAAAAGGACTCAGAACATTACGCAGAGCTTCTCAGGAACACTTCCAGACTTGCAAATCGGTGCCTACCATCCGATGAACGACAGGACGTCGATAGCCCGCTCGACCGGCACCTGCCAGTGACACTTCTCGACGTACTTGCCGATATCTCACTCTGTCAACGACGAAACGTCTCCGCTACGATGGCCTCCTTAAAGGACGATAATGGCACTCTTGAAACGCGATTGTACATCGTTTTCAACCACGAAGATGATGAAACGGCCCATCGCTGTCCTCGGCACCTAGCCTCTAGAGACCATCTTTAATATGCTTCGCCAAGTACCTTATAAGCCACCTGCAATGGGTGGCTCCCCAAAGGTCATCGCGAACTCGTTAGAAATTGACTTCATCGAAATCTGCAGAGCCATCCACAACTATTCATTCGACATTTTTGCGCATCGGGCCACATCTTTTATTTAGAGCATGGTATAGGTTTCCAGCTTCGGCTTGGGCGTTGAAAATCATGTCGTTCTTGATCTCGGCTAACAAGCTGTTCATCCTGACGCAGTCGCACCGCCTTCGCAAACTTATACTAGGGAAATTCTCAGTTCAAGTCCTCACCTCGCCGACTACAGCTCCATATTGCTGCAACCTATGTTCAGAGGCCATACAAGTGGCTTTATATGCCGCCCTAGCCGGAACCGAGTATCTTTCTGCTGATTGGAATGACTCGGAGGAGCGCGAGTTGTTCATGGATGGGCTCGAGCCCCGCTGTAAACCTACAGTCCACGCCGAGCTAGCCATGGTTATGGCGACGGTCAAGGGAGAAATCACGCAGGTCTTACCGTACATTGGCGTCTCAAAACTCTCCTGCATTATGTGCAGTCACTATATCCGCGCCTTCAATGAGGTTATGGAGCAAAAAGATTGCTATTAAAGGTTCACACGGGAAGGCTTATCCTGGGTGGTCCTGGCCTATTCCTCCTGCCCGTGACGAAGAACTCCGTCAGGCCTTTTTAAAACTGGAGGTATCAGACAGCAACTCTGTAGCGATTTCGTGGAATGCAGAAACTCATAGGCGACGCTCAGATTGCAGCGTGGGATCTGGCGATCCGAAATGGGACTTACATCCAATTGATGATGACATTTTAGAACTGATTAACGCCCACCAACTAGTAACGGCAGTAGGCCTGTACTATCATGGGGTGGGTTTTTGAAAAAATTTGAAAATGGGCCTCGGAAACATATTTCCCAATAAGTACAGACCACCGGCTTTCTTTCAGAGGCAGGTATGCTTCTAACCTAGACACCTATGTATCATAAAGTTGAATATCAGAGGTTGTGTCCTGGGGAGCACCTTGCCGGACTAAAAGGTGGGTTTTTGAAAACTTTTCAGTCACATCAGTCACGGTGCCTGTTCCGGCCCTGTCAAGCCGATTCACTCTCCGCTCGGCACCAGCAGCACTGACTCGGACGCACCGACTTGCATCGATGTTATCTTGCTCTCACCGCCTCGCATCTATGTACAATGGACCCAAAAATGTAATATGCAAACTAGAATGGTGAGTATTGTTAACTAACGTGAAGGATAAGTATTGATATTGCAATAAGATGGAATATGAGCAATGTAATCTGGATGCGATGAACCATGGGAGTGACTTGGACTAGGATGATATGGAGAATGAGGGAATATACTAGGGTATACAGGGGTGTGTCCCCATGCATGGTTAGATTGAGTATTATGTGGAAGGGTTGTAAAATGATTATATTGATTATTCTCATGGATGGCCTCGTGCGAGTTTGAGGGGCCTGAGGTATGTACACTGGCAGCAGTGGCCTGATGAGTTTGCTGTGCTAAGTGAGGGAAGAGGCGGATGTAGTAGGGATTGGTACACAATTCTTTGTGTTCTTTGTCTTCGAAAAAAGCATTGATTCTTAACTTCAGGTCCTCCACCATGCCTTCAATGTCCAGACCCAAACTATATGCAATATCTTGGAGGCCCGCCTTTCATTGACTATTCAAGGAACCTGTGAAAGGCTCATCCGGACCCCTTTCCTCATGCCGTCATGTGCGACGCATCCAGCACGATCATGTGTGCCAGGCGTGATCAACAATTAATTAGGTTTGTGATTTTTAAACCCCGCTGAGGATGGATCATCACCAATCGTCACACTCTTGGTCAAAATCTCTGCCATGTACGCTGCAGTCACTGGCAGGGCCTAGGGTTTTGCATAGAGGTTGGAATATATATGAGATTCAATTGTATCAATTTTATTCTGCAATTTTCCGTCGTGACAGTCATCCAGACATGGTTTTCTGCCAATCACATGAAATTTCACCCAATTTTCCTGCAGTTCTACCAAATCTCCATGGATTTCTTTCAAATAAATTGGACAGCCAGCTTTGTATGCACCATGAGCACCTATTCCGAGATGCCGGAGGGTGCGAGTTCACAGGGGAGGTAGATATTCGGAGTTTTCAAAAACCCACCCATTTTCAAAACCTGCACCAAGAATAGTAGTTATATTACTGCGACAGTATGATGTATTTCGTTTTGCCAAATGTGTATCAACGCAACATCACATGACTCCGACTGGCACGTGATATCGTGGATCGCTCTGCTCAGCGCGCGTGTCACTCACTCGTGCTGCTGCTAAGAGTTGCACCGGAACAGGGTCGACTTCATGTTCTGCTCCCGCCTCCGCGGCGTCATCCCCGCCTCGGCCTACTCTTCCTGTGCTCGGGGACGACGGGCACCATCCATCAACCTCACTTTTGCCCATCCCTCATCCGCTCGGGGACATCCCCCATGGCCCACGTTTACTTCGGCCCAGAAGCGCTTCTTCGCAGCGAGCTTTACCCCCCACGCCTCTCCACCACACCATCCACCACCAACCTCACCTTTATCTCCGACATCCTCTCATGTTCCCATACGTCGCTCCATACTTTCTCGCATTCTACCCGCTTCCATCTCGTCCAATGCTGACGGCACCACTTCCACTTTCGCGTCCTTTCGCAAGATTGTCGCACTTGCGAGGCCAGAGCGGCGCCCTCTCCTGACCGCTATTGGCCTTTTGCTCGTTTCTTCGTCCGTGTCGCTAAGTATCCCTTTCACGGTCGGAAAGCTGATAGACTATTTCACTTCCCCGAATCCGGTAGGTCAATTTCCGTGTCACCCTGCGACAGTTCGGTACTGCATGTTAGAGCCATTACGAGGTTTCGCAAATTTGCAGCTTTCTTCCCATTTCATGAACTCTTTGAAATGAAAAGAATGGATTAAGTTCTCACAAATCACTCCGACCCACAGACGATTCCGCATGGACTCTCACTGACGCAAGCAACTGCGGGACTTCTCCTTGTTTTTACCATTGGTGGGGCCTGCAATGCGGGACGCGCATTCCTTATGCGTATGTCGGGTGCGTCGCGCATCTCATCTCCGAGAAACCCGATCTTAATCTTCTGCGCCAGGGCAGCGAATAGTTGCTCGCCTACGTGAGCGGACTTACGCTGCCACACTTCGGCAGGAAGTCGAGTTTGTGGAGCGTGGCGAAGGCGATGCACTAAGTCGATTAAGCGTTGACAGTAGCGTAGTCGGAGAAAGGTTAACAGTGCATTAACTCGTCTCGACCCATAGTTCATGAATCGACTGACGATCTTCAAAGTATCACCCAAAACTTGTCCGATGGCCTCCGTGCCGTAGTGGTGTCATTCGCTGGTCGTGAGTGCCTTCACCTTGACTGCAAGTTCTTTGTTTGACCAGATTGTGGCAAAGTCGGCGCAATGCTGTACATATCGTCGCATCTCACATTTCTCATGCTTGCTATCGTCCCTCCCATCTCGCTTGGCGCAGTTCGTATCGGTTTCGCTCATCTAGTTTATGTGTCCACTTATCATAACTTTGCTCAGGTATTCTACGGGCGGTACCTGAAGAGGCTTTCCAATAAAACACAAGAAGCTCTCGGAGACATGACCAAAGTCAGCAAACCATAAAAATAGTTGTAAATGAAGGTGCTCACAAGACATTTGTAGGTCGCCCAGGAAGCGTTAGCTGCCCTTCGCACGGTACAAGTCTTCAATGCGGCCCCATACGAGGAGAAGAAATTTTCCGAGCGGATCGAACGTATCTTGACCCTCGCTCGGCGCGAGGCTGTTGCCTCCGGCATATTCTTTGGTAGCACTGGGTGGAGCGGGAACGTTACGTTGTTGGCGTTATTGGGCTATGGTTCGTAGATTTTATGGCTGCTGCTTCGAAAACAGTTGTCCCATCCTGCACCTAGGAGGGTCTCTCGTGAGCCACGGGCAGATATCCGTGGGAGAGCTCACAAGCCTGTTGATGTATACGGTTTATGTCGGCAACGGCCTACAAATGTTAACGTATGTCCATTTAACACCTCTCAGCGATAATGTTCTCGTCTACACACTCTCTAGGTCTTTCTTCGTAAGCCTACCTTTCACTCGGTTCCTGCACGTGTAACCGGTGCATCTCAGACATCTATAATGCGCGGAATCGGCGCTGGGACGCGTATTTTTGAGCTCCTCGACAGAACTTCTGCGATCCAGCCTGGCGTGGGTGTGGTACTGGACCCGGCGCGTACTGGGCCCCTTCGATTCGAGGACATCACGTTCAGCTACCCGACGCGAAGCGGAATCAATGTGCTCGAGAATTTTGACCTCGAGGTCAACGTTGGAGAAAATGTGGCTATCGTGTATGTGCTGCCTCGGATTTCGAAGCCAGATCCTTGATTGGTCATTAATTAAACAGCGGGAGGAGTGGGGGTGGCAAGTCATCTATACATTCCCTGCTGCTAAGGTATTACGATCCCGTTCGAGGCAAGGTCACATACGATGGACAGGGTACGCATGCTCTTTTTCTGATAGGTGACTGTCTTGTCTGAGCGTCCTTTACAGATATCCGCGAATTCACACCAGAGTCGTGGCGGAACATCATTGGTGTTGTCCCTCAGGTACATGACCAACGGCTGGTTCCGAATTCTGTCTGACCGATAGACACCCCCACTTGCAGGACCCTGTGCTGTTCACTGGTACTATAGCGTCGAACATCGCATATGGTAACGAGAACGCCCTCAGGGAGCAGATCGAGGCTGCCGCTCGCGAAGCAAACTGCGAATTTGTATGGGGTTTACCGGACGGTTTTGACACGCAAAGTGGGTCTATTTAGTCCAGTGAGATTCGTTTGCTAGCTTAGATACTCATGCACTGTGCAGTCGGCCGATTGAGCCTGAGCGGCGGCCAGCGCCAACGGCTCGCCATCGCCCGTGCTTTGCTCAAGAAGCCTGCTATTTTGGCACTTGACGAGGCCACTAGTTCCCTGGATGCGTCCGCTGAACGCCGCGTGAGCATACATTCATGTTTCGTCTCGGTTGTAGCACATTAATCGACTTGTTCTTGTTCTTTGATAGGTGAACGACGCGATCGATAAGATACTTCGTTCACGTCATACGACGTGCTTATTCGTGGCCCATCGCCTCTCGACCATCGCAAGGGCAGAGCGGATCGTAGTGCTGGAAGGTACGCTTTCCTGTGTGCTTAATTAGCTTCCTGGATGTTATTAACTGCCGGACTTGCTGTCTCTTTTCCAGATGGACATGTCACGGAGACTGGAACGTACCGCGAGCTAGTACGTACCTGTTGATAATCGTCTCGATGCAGTCAATTTAAACCATGTACACAGGTGCAACGCGAAAACTCGCGTTTCCGTACGCTCATGGCTGCACAGCTGAATACAGCGGGGCAGGAACAAGGCCCGGCGATCGCAGTCCGGGATACCGACACTCAGCACCGAGATCAGGTGCTGCGGAGCGAGAATGTTGCCGCAGGGACGATGCCGTGACCACCACCCATACGTACTGTGCTTCCCCATCCGACTATGTCGCCGCGGCATTCCCTGGTGGTATCCATCTGTGCTCGTCTCTGTCCCCATTCTCGGCTGCTGCTGAATGTAAGAGTGGTGAACGACGCAGATGCCATGATGGATTGTTGGGCAGACACTTCCCACGAGAGCTCGCATCATATACAACTAATATTATCACATCTCCAACATGTCATAGATCTAACTCTTGAAGAATTATAGAGTACAGAACATATTCTCTAGTAATACTGTCGAACCACCACCCGCTATAGATTATTGTTGTACTGCAACCTGGTGTCGCGGTTTTGCTTGGAGACCCGCGCAGGGAAGGTCATTATTAGGCCCGAAATCACATGAGCAAAGTAGCAAAAGCATCAATCGATCCAAAAGAGCCACGGGGTCATGCAATCTCACATGCTCGACGCGGCTGAACTTGAAGTACTCGACTCGACCTTGTTTCTCATCCAACTCCCTCGGGCGCACATGATGCATCTGGTCATCGACGCTGTCTATGACAAGGGTTGCCATGGTCTTACTAGTACTCTAGTACCATTTATCCGCGTTCAATCCATTATTGTCGTGTGCTATTGACATATGAGAATGAATATCTATTACAGAGTCTTCCGCTAGCCTTCTACGATCATGCCTGTGGCAGTGCAGGCGGAAACTAGTTATACGATGGCGAGTTGCTGTAACCCGGACAAGAACATTGAGAGTTTGAGACGATATGAATCAGCCAGCGGATAAAGAGAGGTCCACGATCCACGGGTTTGAGGCACTCTCAAGTGTACTATGCACAGTCTACTCACGCGACAGCAGCAGCCTGTGGTGGGGCTGCATCTGGCCTCGAGCCGCTATCATGCCTCTTCCAAAACGCGCCGACACGCTCGCTACCTTTCGTCTTGACTCTCTGTTCTTTCTCCGACAGAACCCCATCCCCACGTCCCGCGCGACGGCCACGTTTCGCACCACGCGCAAGCGCGAGAGCCTCGGCTACGTCGCGCCGTGCTACGAGGCTGCTCGGTGGTGGATGCTCGTCCGCCTCGAGCGCCCACGTGAGGCTCCATTCGGGCGCGGCAGCCATCTTCGCTTCGCTGGCATGGGGCTGGGAGGGTCCTTGCCGTAGTAGGTCGGCGACGGTGCGCTCGCGGTGCTTGGCGACGTGCTTGATGCGTCCCGCGAACTTCTTCTCGTGGTGCTCCGTGCCCGCGATGTACCGGTATATCCAGTGCTCGGAGATGGCGCCAAGGAGTTCGGGCATTATTTGTAGCGCCGGAAGGTCATGCTCTGCCTCGAGCAGCCGGATAATACCATTGACCGACACCCGTTCACGAATCATGCCTCCATGACCTGGGGATTTTGCCTGGGGAGATAAGATTTTAGCAACAACGTTGGACCTGGCACTTACCCATCCGCCATGGTATACTATGGGATCTCCTGCAAGGATGTCTTCGATAGCACCTTCGCCCTCAGTATTGCCAAGATCTGAATGACTCCTCGATGATTTCGAGAATAGGGAAGTCCCTCTTCGGAATGATGACGGTACACGCGAGAAACTGTTAGCCTGCGATGGTGCTGCCGGTCTATCCCTGGCGATACCCGATACCCGTCGGGCCCGTGGGTCCTTATGCCGCTGTAATGAAGTTGTGGGTGGCATATTCGTGACATGCTTGATGAACGTCGCAATGGCACGGTAACAATACTTCGCTGGAGTGGTGGCAATGAACGCCAACGGCAGTACGTGGGCTGTATCTGCAGTTTGGGGATGGTGAGGCCGAGCCAGGTGAGATCGTAATTAGGCGGGAAACGTACCATCGTAGACATGAAGATGGACCGCGGTTGGCTTCATTCTTCTCTCGACACCTGCAAGTGCCGGGTATAGCCTCTTCGCTTCCTCCGACACTGGATATTTGGCTGGGTTCGCAGCGCGATGGGCACTATCAACGACGCTCGTTAAGTAAAAGGCCCCCCAACCTTTCGCCAAAATTGCAAGGAGATTGACTGTCGTGTAAATGATCTCATCTCTGAGCACTTCCCGGTCGCTGGCTATATCTAACAGCGGGGGAAGACCACCGAGATAGGCCAATACGGGACTGACAAGCGGATGCTTGAGCAACATATTTGTTGTATAGAGCTGGATTTGACGAGTGATAGTCAAATGATCGCCATTCTGCCCTTTCACCCGCAGCGTCTGGTCGAGCTTTCCAGATGACGCTGTTCCGGCTTCCAGTTCAAACCTAGGTTGTATCTCGGGCTGATCGGAGTGGATCGCAGGCGCCTCCGCTTCAGAGAGGGGTTTGGGGTGGATAACGCTACGCACACTACCCCGCAGATGGTCGTGTACTTTGAGGTACACGTCGTCTGGCGGGGGTGGCCAGAGAGGGCTCGGTTTGAACAAGGTGAGACCAGTTGCAGGTACAACATCCTGCCCAAACAAAACATGAGGCCGCTCAGACGACAGACATTCAGACGGGGAGGAAGAGGTAGATACCGTATCGGTATTGAGGAAGATGCTCGGAAATGAATGATGAAGGTCACACCAGGGAGAGACAAGCACAGCACCGGCAGGCTGTGGCAGGCCAGCGTCGCGGATGACCTGCAGCAGAGCTAAAGTTAATCCGCCGCCCGCTGAATCTCCACCTATGACGATGTTACTGGGCTTGACAGGACTGTGGGCAGCTCCTTCCGGTGGTTGGATTAGGAAGAGGTCTGCACAGCGAATGCGCCATCGCTGGGGTGAGATACGTCGGTACATAAAACGTTATACGCTACGCACAGGACGCAAGGAAGTCTTGTAGAGCGCAAGGGAAGGGATATTGAGGAGCGAGTCGATAGTTGGGTGCTACGGTACGGGCCATTTAACGCCGGTTGGCCCACATCGATATTCTCACTTACCTAGCACTCGCCCTCGTATCTTGCGCGCATAACGCTGTATCATATACCTAAGAATGGTGGCGTTTCATCCTCTAGTTATTGCCTGATAAAGGTTTTCTCACCTCTCCTGATCCACGCTCCCGAAATAATATCCACCTGAAAATTAAAAATAAAGAGGGCGACAGGAACGTAACATGGAACGAACCTCCGTGTGCCCACAAGAGACATCTCATCTCGTCCATTTCTGGCCGGTACGCATTTGTATCATCGTCTGCGCCGTCCGCGCCGGTCCCTTGTGGCGACGAAATATTAGCAGGCCTCGCGGCGCTTGTCGTATTCGAGCTACCCGCTTGGGTGGCGCCGGCGTCTCTCTCCTGGCGTATCGACTGCCGCCAATCCTTCTTTTCCATGATCCATTCCGCATCGATACTATGACCACGATTCACCCAACGGAACCTCACAAGACAACACCAGGACAAAAACGCACCCTTTGTCGTCAGCACGTACCTGCCACCACCGCACGCCTCCCAGGACCCTCTTCGCTTCCACTTCGCCCCCGAACACATCAATGAGCAGGCGCGCTGCCTCCGCGCAGGATGAAAGCGGTACGGACACCCGCACGACATGTTCAGAGGGAGGGATGGGCGTATGGATCTGCGCGAACTTCTGCATTTCTTCGACCGTATGGCTACCAGAAACCATTGTCAACACTGACGTAGTGATAAAGGACGGGAGAGAGGTATACCTTGTTGCTGCGTCCATGAGATTCTGGTGGTTTGGTTTGGTTAGTCTAAGAGGCAGCACAGCACCGTAGCTCACGCGGGTAATACTGAATGCCTCGTCGTACATAAGCTCCTCCCTGCGCAGAGGCACTGTGAAGCGCGTCTTACTCTTGTCCTTGACGAGTTTGTAGTAATAATGCCGGAGCAGGACGCCCACGTAGAGCGGGATCAACCCGAGCGTCGTCCTCGTCGTGAGTGAGTTCGACATGGTCCCCTCGGGTATTCACCGACAGGTCCAAACCATAGTCGGAAAGATGGTGGGTCATGGTGACCACTTATACCACGGGCCCCCAGATCGGCGTTTCATGGTGAGTGTTGTGTACGGCAGCTGAGTTCAAGTTACATAAATTGATTATTCCCTTCATACGACCCCATCATCCCGGCTTCAATTTCGCACCCGATTCCCTCCGCTACTGCGACTGCGCTGCCCCTGAGCGAAGAAGGCAGCCATCATTCCTGTAGTGCCACTCATGAACCTGTTATATCACCTTCATTGCCACCGGAGCTGCTGTAAGCGATAAGCGCTAAGCCTCTGACAAGCTTCGATTCAAGGTCCATGCAAGCCTGTTCGTTCAACGAGGCCGCGCGTTGGCCCTGGGCTCAACTGGGACCGTCGGAAAAAGTGAAGGGACATATTCATATAGGCATGGATGACGGAATGGCCAGGCGTTGTATCGATCTGTGTGTGGCGCGCGCGGTCGCTGCCTCAGAGTCAAACGTAGAAACGAGATGGTGCATGCGGCACAACGAAGATCACGACCACAGCGCGCCCTTGCAGTGCCCTTGCGTACATTCTCGCCTCAGATTGCGTGCCACACAATTCGAACCAAAAATGATTGATGGATGGGATGGTATTGTACAAGTACTTTCCGGTGGATCTTTATGGTTGCAAACGGCCGTCAGCTTGCATAGACAGATCAGCACGACCAGCTCCAAAAACACATGGAAAGAGAATTATTGACGTATCGGTGTATTTGCGGCCGCATTCTCCAGTCCGCAGACATAGCCAAAGTCATGGTGGAGGCAAGCGGAATGAAGAGCAATATATAGCTTTATACTTACTTGCCACCAGTCTAGGCTTGAACTCGCCCAGAATCTAACTTTCGAACCAGAAGGTCACCCCATCCACTCCTCAGCTCGCTATACTCCCTCTGCCCTACACGTAAGGTATGATTGACGTTTGAAAAACCAAAGTCGATAATCTTCAGTCAGACATAGCCTCTTTTGCAACACGTTCAGTTCCGAGGCACCCATGTACTGTTTGGCTCTGTTTGTCGCTTATCCCAGGTTTGGATTACGAGTTCCCGCATCGGACTGGCTTGGAGTCTCATTATCCGTTGGAAGACGACGTCCACTAGTACTGTTAACGTCCTCAGCCCAACGAAGAACTCTCAGTTCGAGATGGATACCGAGGATTGGGTTCCGACGTCGTGGAGAAACAAAAGAGTGGCGCAGGTGCGTTTGAGCTTTAATCTTTCTGGCATCCAAACAGTGTGCCCCAGCTCTGTTGCTATTTCGTATAATACAGACCGTTGAATATCCAGACGAGGCCCATCTCGCAAAGTACAGAACTATGCCGCGCAATGATTTTCTCGGCACTAATCAGACTCTACTCTCGTTTTCGTACACAGAGTCCTGAGCAAAATCAGAGCCCTACCGCCGCTCGTCACCCCATCCGAAGTGCGTCCGCGCAGCGTCGATATCGAACCAAGCTCAACGCCAAGTCAAATCGTAGATAGAACGACTTCGGCATCAGCTAACTTCCGTACAGAAAAATGAGGCATTCCTGCTACACGCTGGGGACTGCGCGGAAAGCTTCGAAGCTTGTACCCAGGTTCGTTCCGCCCCTTGGACTCCCCAAGCCTGCTCACCAAGACGGGCGGTTGATCTCTCTGTAGGAAAACATTTCCGCCAAAGTAGGACTCATATTGTCGTTTTCTCTCATTCTGATCTGGGGCGCTCGTCTCCCTGTCGTAAGTCCCTCTTTAGTCGAACCATCGACCGCCTCGTTACCGACACTAGATATAGGTCCGTGTCGGACGAATTGCTGGTCAATATGCTAAACCGAGAAGTAGTGCCACGGAAAGAGTTGGGGAACACGACGTGATGATTTTTCGGTAGGGTGGTCCTCATCTATTGTTTTCCCATCTTTTGAGTATGGCGATCACAGGGGTGACAATGTGAACGGGTAACCCAGCTTCCCACTTGCCACGATCCATTCCTAATCTATATCAAGCTTCCACCCCGATGAGCGGACTCCAGATCCAGAGAGATTACTGAGGTATGTCCCGCGATTGGCCTTCTATTGAACGAGCGATTCCTGAGCCAGCATAGCGCATACTTCCACTCAACGGCAACCCTGAACCACATCAGAAGTCTTCTCACCTCTGGGTTCGGTTCCCTGCATCACCCGCGGGACTGGTCACTTTCGCATGTACGATCACCATCCCTGAAGTTCGTTGCGATCCTGCTGCGTACTTTCGCTTTACGTCAATGACCTCCATGGACAGAGAGGAATACGCTGGTATTTCGGAAGGTCTTGCTGATGCTCTCGGTTTTACTCGGACGATTGGCCTGGATTCCGGCAGAGAGGCCCAGAGCTACGAGCGCGGAGGAGGCCGTGGAGTCTTGGGGGAGGCTGACCTATACACGAGGTACCCGAATATGGCCCATTGAGAGACCATTATTGACGTGCTCTGTCAGTCACGAAGGACTCTTACTCAACTATGAGGAAGCCATGACTCGAAAATACCCAATACCGAACTCGACAGCCTCTCGCGAGGTCGGAACGCCAGCACCCGAGAAATATTACAACACTTCCGCGCATTTCCTGTGGGTGGGAGATAGAACTCGACAACTGGACGGCGCACATGTCGAGTATATCCGAGGGATCCGCAATCCGATTGGTATAAAGGTCGGACCTTCGATGGGTAATGATGAACTCGTCGCCCTACTGGATAGTGAGCAACATACCCATACAATTGTTTGCCCAGAACTTATGAAGTACGCAGTCGTGAATCCTAATCGCGAGAACGGCCGGGTGTCCCTTATAACCCGCTACGGGGCTGACAAAGTTCTCATCTCGTATTATTCTCTCAATACTTTGCACCTGATTGTGCAACTTCTAGATTAGCTCGCATCTGCCAAATCATATCAAGGCTGTTCAAGCGTCGGGACATCCCGTCATCTGGGTCTGTGACCCAATGCACGGAAAGTGAGTATATGCTGAACCCATCGAACGTACCGTCGGTGTTGATGCAACTGCCCATCGCTCAGTACCCTTGTATCGTCATCTGGTCTGAAGACGCGCCACTTTGGGACTATTATCAGCGAGCTCACTTCCTGCCTTCGGATCCACGGCGAGTGTCAATCGTGGCTCGGTGGGGTTAGTCTCGAGTTCACGGGTGAGTTCAACGAAGAGGGCTACAGCGTGACCGAGTGTCTGGGTGGGAGCATGGAGCTCAGCGAGGAGCAGCTTGGCTTACGATACCAGGTGCGTATGGCCCGAGCCTTGCCTTTAAACTCGGTCCTTGGCTCATCACGTCCTTGCCAATCTTAGAGCTTCTGTGACCCTCGTCTGAACTTCGAGCAGTCTCTTGGTCAGTTCCTTGTTCCCATCTCCGCCATCGTCTTTGCTATCATGTTCGGTGACTTTGTCGCTCACTTTATCTCCGTCACGCTATCTCTAGATGTTGCATTCCTTATATCTAATCATTTTAAGAGTCAGCGCCCGTGTTCCCGCCCAAAGGGAACAACGAATGTGCTGTACTCCGAGCTTGGAGGGAAAAGAGCGGACGCATGACGAGTGTCGAGTCATGAAGTCATGGGACAGCAGGACTTAGGAAACCCGTGTGCTATGTGCTATGTAAGTCGATCTATGAGTGAAAAATAGTTTCGTTCATCAAACTGGATGTTGCACCTTATCCGATGAAGATCCTGTCATTAATCCCGCCAGTTACACAAAACACATGTACATGTACTCCTAGGTTTCCATGTCGCATCTCACCATGCCAGCGGTCGATGCTCCAGGCCTTCGACCTCACTGGAACGCGGAGCACCACCCGTTCGTCACCACAGCGCGGCCTGCACGCGCTCCACATCTTGCCATCCAAGCAAGCCTTTCCAGACGTACGACACGCCCGGATCATCGTCGATGAAACGCGACGCGTGGTACGCTGGGCCGTTAGGTCCACCGTGCTCGTCCCGCGTGCGCCAGCCGTGACCATACTTGCACGACTGGTGGGCCGAGAGCAACACGGCCAGCGCGATGGCGTCCACTTCGTTCCCTTCGGCGCAGGAGAGCAGCACCGCACCCTCCTCGCATGCCTCGGCACAATATCCAGCATCGCTTCCTTCCCAGCCACGGCCGCCGTCCGCTGCCTCCTTTTCCGAAATCATCGCAGTGGTAGTAGCGGCGGCCACGCACTCGTAAAACTCCACCGCCGCGCGCATCTGTTCCTCCGTCAGCTGCATCTGCCCATCCGCGCTCGGACGACTTGGCACGACGAGCCAGAGGTGCTCCACGCAGTCCATGACGCACTCGTACACCGGCGGGAGCGTCTCGGCGCTGAACACGTACGCCTCTCTCGCGTCGCGCTCCGTCAGAACGGAGATGCAGTGGGAGAAATTGTGGCTGGGCCATTGACCCCAAGCCGGAGGCTGACGCGATGCCGGGGCCCATACCACTGTCGACGGAAGCGCGTCCTGGGGCGTTCGCGTGAGGGAGAGGCGCACACCCTTGCCGTTGCTTGCGCTAATAGGAGAGAATGCTTGTTGGTCGTCACGGTCGACATCGAGCAAGAGCAAAGACTCTTCCGAGCTCTCGGCGGATTCGGAGCTCAAGGACAGCTCGGGTGGCGGCTTCAGGCCGGACCGCAGGCCATTCTTGATGCGCTCGCCCAAACCAAGTGAATTGAGCGCTGACTCGCAGGCGTTATCCGAAACTGACGTCGGGTGTTCTAGCCTCTCATGTATCGTGCTGCCATGCGTCGTGGAGGACTCGAAGGAAGGTGTGAGGTGCGATGAGTACAGAGCCATTCTCGTGTCTGGAGATGTTTTGGTTAGAGGCTTTCGGACGCTGAGATGTATCGTTTTTATACAGCCCCCTGCATCGACCCGACGGGCCATAAATACTCCACAGGTCCAAGTGGCATTGGATTCAGTTGGGCCACTGTACGGCCAAAGTGGACAATTGTCCACAGGTCGGAGTAATTATGTTGTTCAGTTTCAGTGGAAATTCTTGATCAGGCATTGTATTGCTATCGCAGACACAATAGGACCCACGTTGCGGAATGCCACAAAGTCGTCGCTGATTTTGTCCCAGAGAAGTGGTCCTAACGTATACAATCTATCAGCAATAATCTATCCACACCAATTTCCATTTCCTCTTCCTCAACAAAGCTTTCCGGGCTCTTGGTCGTATCCCGTAACGGTGGTGGTGTTTCGACCTCCGAGTCGCTGAGTGCCGCGTAGCGTTGGTCGCGACGTTGGAAGTGCAGAGTCGTCAACGCCATTATGACTTTTCATACGAGGTACTATCTAACATGTCCATCTCAACGATGAGGAGGAGCGTGTGAGGTCACGGTACGCAGCTTACTCATCGAGAAGTTGATTCAGGGTGTCGTGACCTCATATGATCGTTAAATCCGTCCAGGGGCGTCGTCACGGACGCTTGCCCAGGTTGTTCTCCTAGAAGGAAAGTGATAGTCACATGGCAGTGACTCACTACTCGGAGATGGCTTGACCCACGAGACGAGACGCTGGCCCGAGTGACGGAGAAAAAAGTCGACTCTACCAAACCGACACGGACGCGCCGTACTGCTGCGCAGCCTGCAAGACACGGTACAGGAGCTCCATATTAACACACGGTTAGGATATGGGTACGGCGTGGGTGGAGTGAACAGCATAGTCGAAGTGATCGACGGCGCTGTCCTGCTCACTGATGGCATACATGGGGCTAAAGAGCGGTTTATATGTGACATGATGACTTCTGGACGATTCGGAATGAAGATGTTGCGTATGATACACATTTGGCATATAACTACAGGCCTACTGCCGCGTTGATCAGTTCTGAAAGGTCATCATCAGTTGGATGTAATCGCCATTCCGGACTACCAGATCCCACGGTGCTATCTGAGCGTCGCCTTACAGTTTCTGCATGGTCCACGAAATCGTTACAGAGTTGTTGTCTGATACCTTTTAAAAAGGCCTGACGGAGTTCTTCGTCACGGGCAGGAGGAATAGGCCAGGACCACCCAGGGTAAGCCTTCCCGTGTGAACCTTTAATAGCAATATTGTGCTCCATAACCTCGTTGAAGGCGCAGGTATAGTGACCGCACATAATGCAGGAGAGTTTTGAGACGCCAATGTACGGTAAGACGTGCATGATTTCTCCCTTGACCACCGCCATAACCATGGCTAGCTCGGCATGGACTATAGGTTTATAGCGGACCACCTCAGACGCCTCCGGCTCCAGCCCATCAATGAACGACTCGCGCTCCTTATTCCAATCAGCAGAAAGATACTCGGTTCCGGCCAGGGCGGCATCTAATGCCACTTGTATGGCCTCTGAAGATAGGTTGCAGCTATATGGAGCTGTAATCGGCGAGGTGAGGACTTGAACTGAGAATTCCCCTAGTATAAGTTTGCGAAGGCGGTGCGACTGCGTCAGGATGAACAGCCTGTTAGACGAGATCAAGAACGACATGATCTTCAGCGCCCAACGCCGAAGCTGGAAACCTATGCCATGCTCTAAATAAAAGATGTGGATTCCGGTCAGAGTGAAATCATTTAGGTGTCGGACCACGCACCCTCAGCCAGCCACGTATCCACCTTGTCAAGCAATGTAAGTTTATTGTCGGCAAACAGGTCTTTGGGAAGAAGGTTATGGTCCGTCCAGTACGAATAGACGTTTAAAAGCATTCGTATAGTGATGGCGGGAAGTTGTTTCGTGGCCTGCGCGTTGGCGACGACCGTGATAATCGCGACCACATGACCAAGGAACTTCACCAACGTGGAACGTTGCTCGGGAGTGAAGTATGTCTGATCTTGCTCGATGTACCCCCGAATGTCCGAAAGCTTCTTCTTGTGCTTGGTAACGCGATGCGCGAAAATGTCGAATGAATAGTTGTGGATGGCTCTGCAGATTCTGATGAAGTCGACCTCTAACGACTCCTCGATGACCTTCGGGGAGCCATCCATTGCAGGTGGCATGTAAGGGACTTCGCGAAGCATATTAACGATGGTTTCTAGGTGTTGAGGACAGCGATGAGCTGCTTCATCATTTTCGTGGTTGAAAACGATGTACAATCGCGTTTCAAGGGTGTCGTTATCTTCCTTTAAGGAGGCCATCGTAGCGGAGACGTTCCCTCGTTGACAGAGAGAGATATCGGCAAGTACATCAAGAAGTGTCTGTAGGCGCCGCGCGAGGGGGTTATCGACGGCATGAATTCCGGGGATGTCTGGACAGGGTCGTCCATCGGGCGGTAGGCGCCGATTTGCAAGTCTGGAAGTGTTCTTGAGAAGCTCTGCATTCTTGAGGAGCTCTGCGTAATATTCTGGGTCCTTTGCATCGATGGGAATGGGCTGTGTCCAGGACATATGGCGTCTTGAGCGGTTTACGGCAAGCGTACTCGTCAGCAGGTTTCGATCTCCGACTCAAAGTCACGGGACTCAAATCACTTCGACCCCAGACGATTCCGCATTGACTCTCACTGTGACGCAAACAACTGCGGGATTTCTCCTTGTTTTCACCACTCACCACTGGTGGGTCCTGCAATGCGGGACGCGCATTCGTTCTGTGTATGTCGGGTGAGTCGCACTTCTCATCTCCCGAGAAACCCAATCTTAATCTTCTGCCCAGAGTAACAAATAGTTTTAGGAAGTCGAATTTGTGGAGCGTGGCGAAGGCGATGCACTAAGTCGATTAAGCGTTGACAGTAGCGTAGTCAGAGAAAGGTTAACAGTGCTTTAACTCGTCTCGACCCATAGTTCACGAATTGACTGACGATCTTCAAACTTGTCGGATGGCCTCCGTGCCGTAGTGGTGTCATTCTCTGGTCGTGAGTGCCTTCACATTGACTGCAAGTTCTTTGTTTGACCAGATTGTGGCAAAGTCGGCGCAATGCTGTACATATCGTCGCATCTCACATTTCTCATGCTTGCTATTGTTCCTCCCATCTCGCTTGGCGCAGTTCGTATCGGTTTCGCTCATCTAGTTTAGGTGTCCACTTTGCTCGTTCTGAAGGTCAACAGATCAGCAAATGGGTGGGGCTT
>Ga0137397_10000729_pt1 | contig 22809 bp, 26 predicted proteins | sample czorhiz116metaG_FD_106658 | JGI IMG/M metagenome (GOLD analysis project Ga0137397, IMG submission 106658) | Vadose zone soil microbial communities from Angelo Coast Range Reserve, California, USA - czorhiz1.16 metaG | ecosystem: Environmental > Terrestrial > Soil > Vadose zone | place: USA... | reverse complement strand
TGAAGGATGCACGAGTTTGGATTATTTGTAATTTGCTTCATGACCTGACAATAAATCTCGTCCCGGAGCTCGCCGTAGGTGAGTCCTACCCCAAGCAGCCAGCGTGCCTCTTCGAGCCTGTGTGCATTTGCGGTAGTCCTGGCGCCTTTCTCGCTATCGCCCATGAGCCGTTGAACGGCGCGGAACGTGCGCACAGCATCCTTGTGGAGCGGCCGCGCAAGATTAAGCAGAGGTGCGGCAAGCTGGCCACGCTGCCAAGTCATCATTTGCCCGACCGGGACCTTGCGCTTGAAGATGAAACCGGTGCGGTGCGTCGCGAAGTACTGTTGCGCGAAATCGGACTCGACGAATTGCTGGATGTCAGAGGCGAGGTCTTGTGGTAAAATGGGATGTGCGCTGCAGGAAAAGAAAGTCAGGACCGAGAAAGGAAAGCCAAGGAGTCGGCGAAAGACGTACCCAGTACTGAGCGTCTTGATAGTACGCGCAGGACACGGCAGAGGGGGAGGATCTACGAGGATAGGCGTACGTGCGGCCCGAGCCTTGACGGGGCTGAGCTTGAGCGTTAAATCTACGGATATGTTCGAGCCGTTTGCTCAGCATGACCTTCAGTCCGCAGTCGCGCGACACGCACCCATATTTAACACAGGCCGACCAATCTCCTTTCCAGCCACGGTTGGTCCCTTTGTCGGCATCGTCAGTGAGGGGCGTACGGAGGCGGTTGGGACACGTTTTCTATCCGGAGTTTCGACTCTGACCCTCAGCTTTGCATGGGTTGATTCCGGAGCGCTCGCGTAGCCGCTTTCAGATGACTTCTTGCTCACGCCACTCGCGTTGCCGGGAGACTGCGACGGCGTCCGTGCTATGCGCTCGACGGCAGCATTCAACGACTGCGGTGGTGATCGAGACGGGACGAAGTCACGGTAGGAAGGGGTTGGGGTGGGCGGGGCGCTCGCTTCTGAGCCGGGTATTGGCGGAAGCGCCGGCGCTAGGCGCGTGGGCGTCGTATAGTGAGAATCGGCAGCGTGGTTACGTCGAATAGGAGGGGCGTTGGCATTTGGGCATTTCTTGGTAGTGGTGACAGCGGGACTACTTGCAGAGGACTGTAGCCGGCCAGGGGCGTGAGCGTGGCCTCGATTTTCCTTCGAATATGAACGAGAACGTTGAGCCGCGGGGCGTTGCTCTTGTGTCGTTGCGCGCGAAGGCGGAGCCTGGTCCGTGGATGTAGGGAACGATTTTGAGAGACGACGACCCAGGGCGGTGTTCTGGTGGGTGGCAGTTTTAAGTCTGTGTGAATCGAGCACGGTAAAGGGACGTACTTGAAGGACTGTTAATGGGATGACGAAACCGTCAGGCTTATCCCATACGGTCTCGCCGGTCTTGGTGTGGTAATAATATGGAATACCGCCCCGGGACTCATCGCCAATCTCCCACCACTCACCGTTCTCGCTGGGCGGTAATCTAGAGGGTGGTTTCTCCATGAGGCAGGTGTATAAGAAAACGAAAGCACGAATACGTACACGAAGTTCCCTACTGGAGGATCCCATGAAACTTGTCCTGTCGATGGGCAAGCATAGAAGGAAACTTGGGTCTGTACAGCGCACGAGAGACACCCCAATTAGAACCATACGAGTAGAAGAATTGTATTATAACTCACCTGGGGATCAACGAGCGTCACCCAGAAATGGGAGCCCCACGTCATGTCGTCATGCGTATGCGTAGATGCGGACGAAGAAGATGGTCGAGATTGTCTGGGCCTGCCATTTATATGGACCTCTGGGGTACTTGCGATGCTGGCGGGGTACGTTTTATCGGGTTTCGGGGTGGACGAGGGATCTGAAACGTGGGTTTTGGTCGGTAAATGCGCGTTTGTATGCTGTGTGGAGAAATGAGCGTTGGATGAAAGGGAAGGACTTGAGAGCGGCGGTGATGTCGCCATTGCTAAAACGAGCGATTTCAAAGAACTAAAAAGGGCGAGATGGTGGTGGTGCGGAGAGGTGGTGCCGTTGGCGGCAAGGCATACAGAGACGATATAGGGACTGGGGGCGACGACTAGACGACGGGACGAGAGGTCGCAATAAAAAAAGGGGAGGGGTTACCACGACCGGTGAGAGCAAACTCGGGCGCGTACGAGCGTTGCGTCGTGGAAATTATTAACGACCTCCGTCCATTCCTAGATTTCTCTCTCCTCCCACTGGCGCATCGCCGTCCCACACACACGCCCGTCCTTCCTCACTTCACAATGTACAAATGAATCACGCGCGAGCACGTACGTTTTACTCCATTTTTTTCATGATACGTCCAGAGAACTTGAAACTCCTCGTCAAAACGCCTGGCCAAAACAGCAGAGAAGTACAAGAGCGAGAGTCTGGGACATTCTGTGAACGTAACCAAGAGAAAGGTACGAAGGGTACTACTGATATACGTAGTTTTAGTCGTGACTGATGGCGATGCCACGCTAACAACTCCAACTCGACTTCTTTTCATCAAATCCTCCGTCTTTTCGCCACCACCCAATGGGCCGTTGAGTTCTCGTCTTCTCGTTCGTCGACCTCTTGCCAATCTCAGACGCCAACGAGCCCCACAACCTGCGGTCGTTCTTGTCTCCCATGGCCCGTACAACTTCTTTCCCTACATCGCAAATTCGCCGTCTGAGGATTTGGAATTACCGTGTGTCACCGTGCAAGGACATCGAACGCGCCTGACCACCCATCTATGGATGCTTCCGCGGACCTTCCTCTCGCCCCTGGTCGATTCTGATTGTCGTCAATGACTCGCTACGCCGCATTCTCATGCGTTTCACAGCTATCATTGAAACGTCCGCCCTCAGACTTTGTGTTCTGTACGTTTCAGACGCGAACAACAAGCATGGTGTCGACCGCGGAAACGGATCAAGTAAAGTCCTTTCGAGGGACACACTGAATTTCAGGTAAGCCCGCAGTCCGAGCTGTGGATCTGCAGTAGCTATCAAATTCGCGGGAGGTCAAGTGACTCTTCGGTCGGTGACATGGTGACGCTCTGTGTAATTCTGATGCATCCTTTTAATATAATTAGTTGCACCCGAGTGACATGTCTTCTTCCTTGAGGTGAATACGTTATATGCGCCCATAAAGACAGCATGCTACAAACCGAAGAAGCGTGGTCGGCTGGCCCATACTAATAGAGTTGGAAATGGGACCAGCGCGAATTAGGTCGCATTAGGTTTGGCTCGGGGCCCGTCATGATAAGAATCCGGTTGCTGATGTGTTCAACATCGCAGGGAATGCGCCCCTTTCGGCGTATGCACGATACACGCAAGCTAGGAGAAGGGCTACCATAACGCTGACGACCGTTACATCGGGAAATGGACACCGGACGTGCAAAGACACATATGACTATTGCCAACCTCATAGTATATTGATATTGACATTTTTTATCGGGGGCTACTTTATGATAATGAATCGAATCTCTTCGTAACCCAACAAACTCCAATCTTTGTGAGTGTCATCTCCAGAGCTCGAATGTCGCTTTCTTTTCTGATCTTCAGGTCGCCCGCTTTTAGGCACGCCTCCGAGAGCTCTTCTGGAAGAAGGGTGGTCGGATAGCATACCTCGTCTTTCCCACCCCAGTTGAAGTCGACCAGTATCAGTTTCTCTCTGTCGCACAGGATATTCGCGTCCCGCAAGTCTCCATGAACCCAGCCACGGTCATGGAACGACTTCACGAGCTTCCGCGCTGCCACCGCCCACTTCTCCCGACGTTTATTCCGGCCCAGTGCGTTGGTGATCGACCCCGCTGACACGTAGTCCATGGCGATGGTGATCCAGTTCCCAGAGAGTTTCTGATAGCCCAGGATCCTGGGCGCGTTTCCCTTCATGACACAGAATGTGTGTAGCTCTATGCAATATCGACGTGTGAACTTCACGACGGTTTCCTTGTCTCCGTCTTCGCCTCTTACAACTGCGATGTACAACGAGCTGTTGCTCGTTGATCTACGCGTAAAAGGCCGGACGATGTCGAAGTTCTACGTGCCGGGTAGACCTTCATTGTATGTAGGTAATGCAGAGAGATTAGGGAAATACCGCGCGCTGTCAGGAATTGTCGGTGGCGGATTATTTATGAAAGTTTTCGTGTCTTTCCAAATGCGAGCCATGAGGACTGCCGCCGCAACGAAGGCAAAGTAAAGGGACCGTCTTCCATCGCCACCCTCTGCAGACGAATGGCATAATAGTCCAGAGGTAAGGTCGGCGAAACGATACTGATTCCGCCCGAGAAAGACGATGGCATAAAATGTGATTTCGAAACCTAGTGTGTTACAAAGTGGGATCAATCTTGTCGAGCTCCCGAAGACAATCCACTCACCGACGATGGTGATCCCAAGACACGGCACCCCCTCCATCCCTGAAACGTCTGTTCATTTCGACCCTGCGTCATCGCCGCGTTAAACGAGCGAGCAACGTGGTTAGTGAGCTCGATGTGGGGCATGATTTCGATATCATAGGGCTCGTTCTTGAACAAGACAATGCAAGACATCGCGCCGTGTTCACCCTTGACGCGGCCAACTGACATCGGGGATCAAAAGCACCTCCAAGGAATGGGCCCATTTCACCTTCGCAAGCGAAAGCAGAGAATAAAACGTCCATGGTAGGAATGGCCGTGAACCTTCTACCGGATTCGGTCTCATAGAAGCTGGCCATCTCGTCCGCAAAGTCATTTACACGGAACTCCAGCGCTCGTTGTTTCGAGAGATCGAGGCCAGGGACATCTTTCCTGCCATGAAAGTTGTCCAAGAATTCACTGAATCCTTCATAGAGGAGAGAAACGTGGGGGATGTCTGTACGTGGTTCGGGACGGTCGTACAAGATGGTTATTTTCTCCTGTAGCGTCATTGATTCCGACGCTTGGGTAATCCTTGATGGAGGAGCGTCGAGCTTTGGTCACCTTGGTACAACAAATAGAGCCTGAACAGTCACAATCGTCCGATTCTGAGCTATCCGCCGAACATTTGGCTGTCCAAGTTGTGCCGTTAGGTCAAGGGGGAGATCCAAACTCTCTTACTCAACTGGCAGGGAGACAAACGAAAATATGGAGGTGACCTCTGCGGGGGTGACTTGGCCACACTTCGGAGATTGGTCTCCATACGCGATCAATCTTTTCGTTGGCCCTGGGCCAATACTTTCCAGTATAAATGATACCTTTGCAAGTGTCAAAATCCACGTTATCCTGTGATGGAGGCGTAAGCAAGCCACCCAGGTCGTCGGCTACAATAATGTCCGCATGTAGACCCTGATAATACATGATAATGAGGCCGGGCGCGTGATAATTGCCAAAAGGGGGGTACTTGCACACATCACGGACATGGAAAGTCAACTCAAGAATGGATGCGGTAGACGAAATGAAGACCGGAAAGGGGTTATCGCGCCTTGAACAAGACACCAGAGTTCATATCTTGGGGCGTTCCGAGTCGCCATTTCGTTGCGATGGACGTTGTTGGGACTAGATGATATACTTGTAAAATAAGGGTGAGCGCAGGATCTGTACATGGCGATGTGGATCATCTGTCCCTATAAGGAAACGCGAATACCTCATCCGCCGCGTCTTGACTCTTGACTCCGAGCCTATGGCGTGGCACCTCTCTCCATCTGTTCAAAGCTTCTCAGGAGAGCCTCCCGAATACAACGGATCCGTGCTACAGGTAGAAGAACAATCGCCTGGGTTCAGCTATTGGCTGAGGTGGTTCGTACGCCTGAGGGGAAGTTTAAGTGGACAGGAAGACGTGTCTCGGCCCAGTCAAGAGTAGATTGTATGCCTCCCCTCGCGCTTCAGGAGGTCTCCTGGACTGGATCGGATCTTGCATACGATGCGACAGGACAGGACAGGACAGTCCCTGCGAGGTCCGATGGGCAACTGGTACGGTACAGTAACGTATCGACTCGACTTCTCCTGCTCGGCTGAAAGTCTTGGCAAATTCTTTTGCGGTTCATTCTCGCATCGGACGTATAAGCAAATAAACACCGTGGTCAAAGACCCAATGGGTCCCATTCTGATCAAATTTGTCCTCGGGGGTTCTGTCGCCGACGAGTCTTGGCTTGGCAAGAAGTTCCCCCATCCAATTCGCAAATGCCTTCACGCATTACGACCAACGCGGCGCGTTATGCCACGCGCTCCGGCATGCCGGGTATATTTGGGTAGTCTCGGTCAACCGTGACAGCAGCACAGGGGATTCGGACACAAGGATGGTTGAGCAGCAGCAGTATAATTGCCAGTATGTCAAACAAATTTTCGATCTGGGCACATGCTCTGATGCTCATCACTGGCAATATCGAGTTCGTCGCGTCGTGAAATCGAGAACAGTAGAACTAGTATCCACGAATGAGCAAGAAGACGTCACACCACAAGCTGCAAAGACCCCTCTAGATTCGGCGTCTCAAGACTGCAATGCGATCTAGTTCTCCAACGCCCGGGGTATAGAGAGAAGTACGTCTCAGATCCCAGACCTCTCGTCACAGACCGGTTTTGTGACGTCGCTTCCTTTCCCCCGTCTTGAGGCAGGCGCTCCATCCTCCGCAAATCGCGACAAGCGACGCGTGAGTCACTACATGACGCAGGCGAAATGCTACGCAATATTGTGAGCCTAGTTTACTTGGTATGCACCCAACAGTCTCCGCATCAGCGAAATCCCATCCAGGGCGCTACTCAGATGTATCTACAGGATTTGACCGTGGGCGATTCGTGTATGTGTGACCCACGCGACTTCAACAACTGGAAAGCACCGCGGGAATTGGCCAGGTTCCGAGAACTGAATTGGATTACATTGGAAAGTGCCCACAGTGAATTAAGGGAAAGGCATCTACTCCCTTGCCTTATGGTTGCACCTTATCCTTGGCACCCTTCACTGTGTCGAGATTTGCTCCAAGCCGCCCAACTCATGCTCGTTGTTATCACTATAGACGTGCCTTTTGGCTGTTCCCAGGGAGAAGGGCCTTTGTCGGATTCTCGGGCAGGTCGTGGCCACTCTATCAATCGCAAGCCAATGGGCCCGGGAAGCGCAGTGCACCGGGCCTAGAAAGAGTACCAATCAAAGAGGAGAGCTTCTATCAGCGATTGTTACGACTCTCACTTAGACTAGCCCGGCATGCAAGGTATCTGCGACAAAAAATCGCCATCCGTGACGATTGCAAAAGTTCTGCTACAGAGTCGGCGGTGCCTTTTTCTTCGCTAATCTTTCTGGGGAAGGAAGGAAGACTGGGGCGGAGACATGATATCGAGGACGCCATCCCGACAGTCTAACCCTTTTGTGGAGGGACTGCAAGTGCCACCGTGATTCCGCACTGATCCGCACCACGCGCGCCCACGCGTGGCCTGGTATTCGCGGTCTCGATACGTGACCGCGGCACTCGGCCCTCAGGCTAGGCATTGTTTTGTTTTTCTCTTTCTTCCTTCCAGAACTCTCAGATGATTTTGGATGCCGGGATAGAGATAGAACGACGCCACTTGTGTCCTTCTGCGCATCGCCTAAAGGACCATCATGACCTAACTCGTCAAACTTTCCCTTGGGCAGTCCCTACTCGTAAAGTGTTTCAAGTCAAGGGCGTCTGCAAACATCGGTGTGTTCCAACAGAATATAACACCAAGGTGGAAGGCACTGACGTACAACCTTTACCGCATATAACTACTCCGTTGGCTCTCAGCTCTACGCCCTGCTGTTTCTTTTTCAAAACAATTCATTGACGCGGATGTTGCGTACAGCGTTCCACGTAGCATGATCTCCGAATCAGCTCCACAGTTTGATGAATTGGCGATACTACCTAGATCAAGGTCTCTCTACACAGTGGTCAGGGCAATGGTGGGTGTGCACTGGGCCGGTCTGAACGCGAGGAAGACCGAACGCTGTCTTGCGCGTTTCCGCCAGCGCTAGTACGCTGCGTTAGGCCACGAACCGGGTATAGTATTGACAGCTGATAGATCTGACGTCAATTTTGATGATTTGGAAAGAACAACGAGCATACTGTGCTGTTACAGTACCCGCGCTGGCGCAGCATCGTACCGCTTGCCGACTCCATCCCTCGTCAGGCACCTAACAAGCTGAGATGGAATACGGTTGTCCCTGCTGCCCGTACCGAACAACACTGTCGGGCGGCCATCAAATCCTTTATTCAAGTTTTATGTGAAGTACCTGGGTCGATGGCCAGTGAAGGAGTCGGAGCCCGGCAGTGGTGACCCCCGGGTGCGTACCTTGTCCAATATAGATACATTTCCTATCCTGTGTCACGGTTTTCCTGACCTGGCATAAAGGTGTCATCTATGCCGTACGCCAGCCACTCGTTCTTCTACCTCCACCACGCGTGAGCCACACCTTTGTCCGAGCTTCTATCAACATGATATCCTATCACTTTGGGCACGCCGGCATCGAAAGACTGCGCTGCGCACGGCCCTGATCCTCGTGTCGAGTTATCGGCATCCCAGTTCGATATCGCGAAAGCGCCCGGCCAGTGCATTCCCATGTCTATGCTTCACCCCAAAGACATGTAAACCATCGGCCAGTCGCCGGAAGGACGGTCAGCAACAGGCGTCTGGACGACGAGCTGAGTAACATGAGCGCGTGGTCATCGTATGTCCCGTCCCTTGTTGTTTCTGGTCATTCCAAGAGAATATTATGACGACTGCAGGGCGACGACGTGCCGCGAGAGTGGAAGACCACAAAGGTGACTTAGTCACTAACTGTATGTCTTTCAGGGGAACCGGTAGATGCCGAGAAAGGCGCGCATTTCCTGTCATCTCACGTACTAGAGGCATGATGGCGTGCGGAGAGCCTGCGAGCGATATGAGAGGAAAGACGCTCAGTGCGCAGCTCCCGACCTTCCTTCTTTGCTTTTTCCTCCCATGGTCCCCATACATCGTCCAGCGGACCGGCGCCAGCACGACGGCTAAAGAGGTTTCTTAGAATGTGGCGTTCTCCTTGCCGCCGCCCACTGTAACGCGCGGCTAGTTTCAGAGAGTTCCTGGAACGCTAGAATCTCATCTCTAACTTTTGCGATCTCGCTCGTAGATGGGAATTCCCATACGGACTCAGAGTAAAGACTATCGTCGGCGCTACTCCAACGGACGGCGTAGCGCCAGCAGGCTCTTCACCCCCCCAATCACACTGTAATCGCCGCGGGGCGCTGGGACAGGGCCGGGGGAGACGAGAACAAGGGAGTGCTGTACAGCAGTAACGGACCCAAGATGTCCCGGTCTAGAACACCGGAGTCTTTATCAGAGATATCTATTTGCCGATTGTCGCCGTATAGCCCGCCGTCAATCAAGCGCAGACTGGAGACGTCCCGCTCCTCGGAGCGATGCGGTTTCCGAATTAACGCGACGACGGCCGTTCGCGATCGGTAAGTACAAAGGTCCACTTGTAGGCATGTATGATACGCGAATGTTTGAATTCTGTAGTCCCCTGATCTGTCTCAGTGACGATCTGTGCGAATCGCGAGGCGCCATCCTATGATACCCGGCTATAGTGCCTTGATAGAGTACAACAACTGCCAGCAGTGGCGCGGCCTGATGCGGCGGCGGCGGCGTACGTGTGTAAAGAGGTTTGCGCACGATTTAAATTTTAGTGATATGATGAACTAGGGCGTTGACATTGCGGAATGTAATGGACAAGCACGGTGGGGCCAGGGTTGTGAGACGTAGGAAGCCGGTGGTAGTAGTGAAGTTGTTCAAGACATCGAGTGGCACCGACTTGAAGCAACACCATGACGGCATACACCTGGACGCTGGGGTTTAGGACCGGTTATGACACAGAATATTAGAGATGAAGAGTCCCTGCGCAAGTACCAGGCGTGTATGAGGTGGGAATCGCTCATGGGGGCCTTTTTTTGTGGTCTCCAATTCCATTAGTGTGCGCCTCGGGGTACAGAACCCCACACAGCAGCACTACCGTGACATGAATAAGAACATATCTTTTGGTATAACAGCGTAATGTGACTTTGCAATGCGGCTTTTCCCTCCATAGCTATATGAGCCAGTGTGTAACGTTCTACTTCGATGAATGACGAGTGCAGTTAAATGCGCCAGGTGACTGAGGGAAGCGTATAGAGCGACTCCGGCGGAGGGTCATGACCATTGGCTGGTGATCTTGTGGTCGCTCAAGGGGTTCTTTGGTACGGGTATCCTTCAGCACGAGTTCTGGCCGCCCATCACCCCATAACTGACCGCGGGGAGACAGCACTTAGACAGTCGAATCTGTCACAGTGAGCAATCAGGGTTCAGCCGTTATCATCACGCGAGGCCGTCACCGTGCGCCTCGGGGTGTGGCAGGGTACGTAATGGGGGCCTCGCAAATGTCGGTCCAGAATACTGTGAGTTGTCGAAATATGTCTGTTTTCCGAAACTAGTTAAATGCTAAGATATAGAGTTGAGATGGTGAATAATACGTGGACGTCATAATCAATACGACGCAAATGCAAAGGGAGGTTAGAGGATAAACGTTACGAGGACTGCGCCATGCGTCGTTGTCGGGCTTGCCACCGAGCTCTAGGCTCTGGCCATTCACCAAAGCGATATCCGGCATTACCATCTACGGCCAGTTCTGGATTTTTCCATACATCGTACTCCGGTTGTTGTTGCCGTTGTCCCGGTCGATGTTCGTCGTCCGTCGGCGATCGTCGGGGAGCCCGGCGGGCCGCGAGGCGCTCAATCTCGCGGAGTATCGTCCACACTTCGCCGCTCCCCGTCTCGCTCTCTTCGAGCCAGAGCGTACGCGCGCCGGTCTTGCGGCGGACGTCGTCTACCAGGGTGCGGGTGCGCAAATCGGGAGAGATGCCGTTGGCGCGCATCTCGTCGAGGGCGGCGTGCACGCCGCGCAGATCGCGGAACGAGCCCCAGCGCGTCTCGAGGAGCTCGTTGTAGGCCGGCGTCGTGCAGCCGAAGATGTACGAGAGCGGGGAGAGGTCGCGTGCGTGCTCGAAGAGCGCGAGGGCGAGGTGTGGATCGTCGTACTTCTCGCGCGCCGTGCTCATCAGCGCGGTGAGGAGGTGAGGATAGAGGCGTGGCTGAAGGTGACGCGGCGGCGGCTTGCCTGAGGAAAACGCTTCGCGAGCAGCCTTCTCTGCGCGAATCGATGCTCCAAAAACCTCGCGCTCGGCCCATTCGAGCATCGCGTAGTCAGACTGGCACAGAGCGAGCTGTTCTTTGAGCTTGTCGAGTTCTGGGTCGTCGCCCTTTGGGCGCCAACGAGGATTTTTGGGTAAATTTTTCAAGAGATCGCCGAGCGGGGTCCCAGTGTCTACATCGAATGCCGACGCGGCGCCGTCCTCTGCCAACCTGCGTTCGTTTGCTGCGGCGAAAATCATGTTGAACATTTCGTCGAACACAATCAGTTCTTGGTTTGACATCGTTTGTCGACGTGGCTGCAGTGAGCCGTTGGTACGTTCACCAGGAGGAGGCTGATCGCGTGCCATTGGGACGAGTGGATGTCGAGTCGGAATGTCTTCAAAAACATGATCCCATGGAGAGTTTTGGGGGGAAAATATTGACGAGCTTCACGAAATATCCATTAGGAGCTGCGAAATGACATTCTTCGAAGGGCGTACTTGTCAGTGGAGGAAGAGGACTCGGTGCTCTGAACTTGAGAAGAGTAACCGCGTATGGGTGTTATGCATGGCTTCGAGGTTGACGCATCACTCGAGAATATTCGCGTAGATGGGCGACTTGATGTGTGGGTGTGCGAATTACTAGGTGCAGCATTGTATCGTGAGGTCGCTGCGGGAGACGGTGAGCAAGCAAGATATAATGACATAGCGATTCTATACACCATTTCGGAGAACGGAGAAGTACGTCCTTTGCATCCCTTTTGTGTGCATTCCCAAGAACGGCGTCCACCCAATGGGCGAGCAAGAAGTATTCAGTCTTCCAACGGCGAACGGCGACTGACCTGGCCACTTCAAGCAGAGACGTTCGGGCCGGGTGACGTAAGCAAATATGTCACTGAACTGCCAGTGCTCATGGTAATGTCGATGCAGATACACTCTAAATGCAATTGCCCATACACTTCTTTATTCTCAGCCCAAAGATGCGCCTGAGAGAATACGGACATCCGTCACATCATGAGAGCAAACCCCGGTGTTATGAAGAAAATATATATGCATTAATGCATGCAATGTGACTTGGGTGTACTTACAGTCCGGCTATGAATACGGAATACCTACTCTACCACAAGGACCGCGCTGCAAGCCTCGAATATCTGATGTATCCCGGTCAAAGTCTATCATATAACAGACTGGTGGGAATTTTTCAGCATTCACCAGGCTCCTAACATGGATAATGGAGGTTGTAATGAACATTAATGTTCAGAGATGGATGGCCTGGAAGAGATGCAATGGAAGAGTCGGCCAGTGTTTGGTCGCGTAGGCTCTGGAAGTCTGGGGTCGAACAGAGTCGAGATCGGTTGATATTCCGACAAGAAGTGACTTGGGGTACAGCACGCGGCTTCTAGATAAAAATTGTCTCTAACTGTGGGTCCGGAGTGGAAATAGGCAAATGAGATACCAGCGTGAAGGAATTCCCAGATCATGCCTTCTACCTTTGTCGTCTCGCCATTCCTCACAATTAGAAAGATCGACCCTAGAAGCTAAGTCATGCACCTAGAATCGCCTGCAGACTGTCCCGATGTGATCATCCGGCCAGGCTGCAAGACACATGGGTGAGTGGAGAGGGTTTTGCACCAACATGATGCGCGTAGTAGTTCGATCGAACAGGAGTTTGAATGATCTGAGAGGCCGCAACGAGAGAAGTTCCATGGGGATCCTGATCCTTGAAGCTGTGTTCAGAAGAAATGGTTACAAAGAGTTCAGAGTGGCCATCAGCGGCAGGACCCCTTTTCGGACGGGTGCAGAAGGTCAGCTGCGTAGATAGTCACGAAACAAGATATCGCCGTTGCTGCTTTCCCGCGAGGTATACGGAGTTGCCAATGGGGTGGCCTGCCAAACAGTAGGGAAGTCGTGTATCACCAAGCATATACCTATCAACCGAGACTCGTAATGTAAATTCTTTCGTTTGGAACGGAACGTTAAAAGTCGAAGTATAAGGCTCCACAGCATTGATAGAGCCGCGTCGCAGGGCTCAGGTGAAGCCCGAAGCAGCACTCCATGAAGAAGTGGAAGATGATGAGACGCATGGGATAGCTTGGCCCCTAGGTTACACCGATCACATTGCGTCTCGCTGGGCACTAGCAGTCTGTAGAGAAGTTGCACCAACGCCGTGCGTTGAAACTGGAGGTGAAACACTGATCGGCCGGAAGTGGCGTAAAACCCGCATGTGCAGACTATACACAGTACTGGACGATGGACGAAGAAGGCGGCGAGCACACGGGTCCTTACGAAAGAAGATAAGTCAGGTACGCCGAATTGACCACTGGCAAACGAACTCACGGCCTGACGAAAAACTTTGCTGAAGTATACCATCTCTGCGACAGGTCGGACAACCATTTGGGGTGCATCACCTGTCCATGTTACTGGGTGCTTGCGCAGCTGTTTCTACCGATACCGAGGTTTCCGTTGCAAAATGATTTGAGCGTGGTGCATTGCATGGTCTCGATCTGAAATTCACATGCGGCAATCTGGAATTTTGCACAACACGCGTACCTGGAGACACTACCCATGGCTGCTGTATCATAATTGTAATTGATGACTTGAGAAGTGTGAAACGTCAATTGAATTTGATGCAAATTGATGGACTGATCGGCCGCGCGTTCGAGAATTGAGATTATTTCATCTGTTACCAAGGCTGACCAGACCATTAGAGGCTGTGCCATTGACACAGTAACTCGCCAAGGTGTCGATACTTCCTGAATACTGTAAGTAGTATTGCAGACTCGTCAAACGAAATGAATCGAATGAACGATATGCCGGGTTCTCGGAAGACGGGCGGAAGCGCCCGGTCTGAAGACTCCGAAACTCCGAGTCGCCGCCGCAAATGAAACTGACAAACCACCTCCACCTTAACAATGATCCGTGAGGATTTCTTATTCTTCCCTCCTTGACGAAAGACTTCACGTATCGAACACAATATTAAAAATGCAGTTCTGTTTTTCCATAAGGGTCTATTTCCCCGTGGGCAGTGAGTGGGTTCATCAGTCTGTGGGCGCTTCATGTCGTCGCACAATGAAATCACTTCGGCTGATCTTGATGATATGTGAGTGCACATGTGCATGCAGTAAACTAGAGGGTAGAACCCTTTTTGCGAACGACGATAAGGGAAAAAAAAGTAAAGTGGGGTGGGGGGGGGCTCTCGCTCAGTCTCATGCCGTTTGTGCATATGCTCTCCGGCTTGAAGTGTTCCATGCGCGGCTTGAGTCCAACTGAGATAAGTTGTACAGTCTCGTCAGCATGCTTCTACGGATCCACGGCCCAGAGTCTTATCAATCTCAAAAGAATGCGCCCAGGGATTACACTTGCACCTGACAGTCCTTTTCCGAAAGCGCGGATCATGATGGGGTGCCTATCTACTAGGAAACGCCAGGCTCCTCGAAACGACAAAGGGACGCTGCGCACCACACTAAATTAAAAAATCGAAAATATTGGCGGTTTCCCTTGATCTCCATTTGAGTCGTAAACGAGAACACAGTACGTATCAAACCGTTTACGCGAAAACCAAGGCAATCAATTCCCCGCGTGATACATCGTGGACTTGCAGGTACGGTAATATTGGCTGACACCCGCGTTGGAAACTGGGGCGTACATTCCGAAGTAGGCTTGGCTCTCCCGAGATCTCCGAAGTCTCCCGGTAGATAGATCGAATGGCGCTAGCTCCCACGATCTGCGGCTCTCCATTGGACGTGTTATCGCGCGGTCTGAACGGCTGCTTACCTGGAATGCGTTTTGGCTAAACATACCACCGTTAGCCGGGCATCGTAATCGATTCTGGGCCAATACCTCGACGTCTCCTTGTCGTGATGTGAATAAATGAACCTATACAAAGGAAGCCCCGGCTATTTAGTTCCGATTGTGTTTCATCTAGCGTCTTTTTTCACTCACGGAATGAGGAAATCATTTTGGTGTTGGGAAAACGAGGCGATTATTTCTGTTACAGATCGGTAAGGGTTTGTTGTCTCTATGCGCAAGGTGCTTGACTCACTGTGAATCCCTTGGCGCATTTCTGACTCCTGGCATGTTGACTGAAGGCGCTCAACGTCGATGGAGTGTATCTGCCGCCCCGAACAGTCAGTCTCTTGCGTGTCTGCTACTCGAATATGCCTTCAACGCACCTGTGCCCAAGACCGTGCAGAAAATTCCCTGCCAAAGGAGAGACGCGCGATGATCTTCTCACCGTCGTAGTGTTTGGGGTTCTGCTTAGGTGTCAGCACCGACAAACCAACCAGCTGGCCCTAACACCCACACTAGCATATTTCTGCGCAAGTTCCTTCAGCTTTTCCGCTCCCCTAAACACCCTGCGCATGTCCTGGACACAACCTTCACCCGAGAGCTTCACCAGTGCCACACCTGCGAAGATCGGGGAATGGAAGAGGCGCTCGTCCGCTGTGTACGCAACATCTCTTTGAGAAAGCAATGACAATCACATCCACGAGACTGCGTGCTTACCACGGATATGCAACATTAGAACATCACAGAAGCCCCCGATGTACTCGAAGAACGCCGTCAAGCGTGGGTCGTCACATCGAAGTTCAAGTGCGTGGGTATGGATATTATTCATTGCTCGTGATATAGTATTCTTTTGATGCCAATCAGGAGGACGATCATTATCGCGGAAAGGCTCGATGAACCCACCTTCATAAAGGCCAAGTGATACCGAAATGCAAAGCGAGAGCTGTGCCATGTCATGACGAAATTCTGTATCGAGTAAGCGCCGTACTTACTCTATGCTGTCCAGATCATCTGGTATCGTCGCGAGCATTGGAAGCGGAAACATCTTGGCTGATTAAACAAGGTGGGTATTATCGACAATTATGGGTACTAGTAAGATGGTATCTGGTGTAGTTGAGGGTATCGGATCGTTTGTGCTTGTGGGGCAATCTCAGGGTAGTGGCTTTAGAGCCCAGAGGGAAACTGGGGGTTTGATTTTATGCAGCGCAAGTGGGCAACATCTCTGGGCAGTTCACGGGCTAAGTGGCCACAGTCGTGCAACACGACATTCGTGCGGACAAAGCGTTGGTGGTTGTGGCTTTGTGGACTCGACAAATCCACTATCCACAATAAACGCCACGAGGCTCTAGCTGTCGCGTGGCAACATTGTCTATCACCTGCACGTGCCAAATTTGAATGAAAATGTGGTTCGAGAATAGCACGGCATGGTTGATCACTGTGACAAAAGTCTAGCATCAAACACGTGCTGCTTGATTGATCTCGCGCTCTATAGCCCATTGTACAGCAGCTTCTACATTTTCTGCCTCGAAGGTTGGGCTGTGAGCGGGCGGGCCATCCGCACGGTCGTACACCCCAGTGCGCACGAGTACTGAGGACCAACCTGCTGCATTTGCGCCTGCAATGTCTGGAGAAGGTAATGGAGGGACGGTATTATGTAAGGTACGTGGGGTCAATACGGAGGCTGAAACCGAGAACATACCGGACTCTGGATTGTCTATGCAAGGAGCGATTACGCACAAATTCATAGAATGAAATTCACCCGAGCTTACCTCCAATCATATAGCTGGGACGCAGGGTGTTCAGACGGGTTACCAGAAAAAAAAGAGGAGAATATCGCTAACTGACAATCTTGGTTGGATATCAGATCCGACTGCAGCGCCGTGCAGCTCCTTCACTCGTGAGCGCAACATCGTTTCCGCAAAATCGTACGTGTGCTTTGTGGGTTTGCCGTACTGCACGTGCGGGTACGGTGCTCCGGTGAGAGCCTGGATGGTATCAACTCCGCGGGGCGCCGAAAAAAAAAAGCGGAAATAAACGGAAAAGAAGAGCGGGAAAAAAAAAAACGGAAATGTAGCGGCTGACCTTGAACACGGCTTGGAACGCCTCCCGAAACGCTCCCTGTCCAAGGCGGGGACGTGGGAACTCGGATCGCCATAAAAGATCCGGATTGCAGAAGATGAGTTCGACCGGTGTAGCGCCGTCTTCGGGACGAAGGCGATCGATGATTCCCCGCGACTGTATGACATCTATGATGATTTGGATATCGAGCGCCCAATTGCGAGGGTCGTGAAATACGAAGATCGCCGATATCGGAGTCATCGAGAAATCGATCGCCTGCGGCCCCCGTTTAATAAGTTTGTGTAACTGAATGGTAGACAGACCTTGGTGGACGCCTTCTCCTCGGATGTGAGGTCATGAAACGGCCAGACGCTGAAAGCGCAGTCAATTGACAAACGAGTTAGATAGGGACAGATCTGGGGGGTGGCAGCTTACTGGGGATTCCAAGCCTTAACGTCCAAAGTTGTATACACGTGCTTGAGTCCATAGCTAATATCCGGTTTTGTTTACACGAGGCGATACCAGAGCGTTTATCTTTCGCACCTTTCTCCCACTTTCCGTAGTATATCACGTTTTCCTCCAAGTACGAGCACTGGCTTGTCGGCATATTTATGCACAGAGGACTTTAGAATAGTGTGTGATTGCATAAAATTGGAAGTGGTAATCTTGCAGCAGCGTAAGCACCGAAAGGACGAAATTTTTGGACCTACTTCAAAGCCAAGCTGTTCACTTAGTCGCTTTGATCGATCCTCTTCGCTGGCACCGCCGCCATTGGTCATCTGAAAGGTTGTATTACGGGAGACAAGATCATCATGACGATGGAGCGCGGACGGACCAGAATGTACGGAATCTTTCTTCGCAAACGATCAAAACACGCCCTTAATGATTAGGATAGAAGTTACCTGCTGAGTGGGTTATCGCCTTCCAATATGGAGAGCGCGCGCCTGGCTTCAGGAAGCACGGTTGTTCCGTGAAGAAGAACACCATCCTGGGCTGCATCATGAGGCACATCACAAGGAATGCCGAACGGTGTACGTACGATATCAAACGCAAACCCAAGTGAGAGAAGTTGGCTAGGATTCGCCCGCGTGCCAGTGTCTGTCGTGGTTCGACAACGAAACCAGGTTTGTATCGCGGAAAAGCCATTTGAATGTTCACTCACAGCTAAGGAACCGCCAACCGTGGCAGCTCCGCGCGCCACGCAAAGCCTTAGAAGCCTTAAATAGCATTCTAAACAACCAGGGGAAGCGACAAGTCGCCAGACAGAGTTATGAATCACAAGTCCGACGGATGTAGCTGGGCGACTAACCTGACACGTCGCACGCGGAGGTTACCTTTTCCTTTATTGGCGGATCGACTTTCGGCCCGGTCATCCGACCCGCCCACGAACAAAGCTTATCGCAGTCTTCCTTTCCTCCATCACCGACAATCGCTACCTAAAGTGCTCAGTGTTCACAAAACCTGATCAGATCCGACGTGCGAACTTGCGCGAGAGTCGGGACTTGCAGGACGTCCCATCGTTTCCAGAACTGTTGAGCGCAGTTTCAATGTTTTCCAATTGAATGGCTCTGCCTCCTGTTGGCAATGAGAAGCTTGCAAAACCGCCAGTCAGATTAAAATAGGATGTCCTTTGTTGGATCCCCACATGGAGTTTCTCTTATGTGCGTTGATTGTGATGCATTGACCCTGAAAACGAGGATGAGGATGCCGGCTCGTTGTAACATATCGGTGCGTCCTTCCGAATAAATCGACGTTGCATATAGCTTCCGCACACGGCGACCGCGCTGTGCTATCAGAGTCAGCGAGTTTCTTGTGATTGGGGCTGAAAGATATCCCCGCATAATGTATGAGATGAGTGGGACCTCAGCGACTCGTGTGCTTTGAACATGCCGTACGCGGACCGGGGACCCACACCACAGCTTGAGACGAGCAGACAATTTGAGCGTGGCACGATGAAACACGCGCGCCTCACAAGCCTCTTTGGGACCAAGACCTTGATGATGAAGGTGAGGGTGAGGTGCGAAATCAGGGGTACGCTCACTCGCCCGTACATGACGGCCGCAGCGGTCCCAACAGACCATTCTTTATCTGTCTTGTACACCATCACTGACTACCGAATACGAATATCTTCCGGTTGGGAGCTCCTCAACTACTCTCATCAAGGCTTGTCTTGTCTCAAGATGCAGATACCCCGACCTGACGTCGATAATGGTAATATGAAACCTCTGCCTTGGGAAACCTTCGTCGGCGCCGCGCGGCAGGGGTCCCAATCGACAGCCAAAGAATAGGCCTGAAGTGGGACCACTTCCAAGAGTAGAAAACCAATTCTACGCCTGTCAAACGTACGGTGGAGCCAGTATCAACCTATTCATCTCCGCGCTGCAGCATGGATACTGGGCGGTCACCTCTCCTTGGATCATGCGGATCGAACAGCGTTCGAACGACCTAATTACCCTCGCAGCACGGTGTGGGTCGAATTTCAATACACCTGAACAGAGATTCTAGGACGCGCCGAAGATTCCTACCACCAAGGTTCAGAACATCACTGGCCGACCCGACGGGGTAGCTTGGGACATCAATGGTAGACGCCCCACGCTGCACCAAGCGCTGGGCACAACCAAAGAAATGGAATTTGCAGGAATGGTTTTCACGGGGATAGATATAGACTTAGAAGAAAATCCCCTGGAGCGTGCGTGCCATAAATATCGGCCCGCGCGGAGGTTCGCGGGTCCTTGGAAAGCGACGGGTGCGAAAACCCGGTGCAGAAACGTTGCGGGTCCATCCCGAGTCCGGTATTCCGGATCAGGGATGCGGTTTCGTATATTGAGTTCCGGCGTCCATTGACGGAAGCGGGCCCTGTTAGGCAACCTGATACTGTATGTGTTTCCGGATTTGATCCTTGTTTCCCCTGGGTTCAGATGCTGATTCACCCTACAACCCGCGATGCTCACACTCATAAGCATTGTTGTGATCATGACGACGGAATGCCTTGCCTACGTTGAGCGCTGCTTGTCACTGTCACTGTTGTTATTGCTCAGTATCATTTTTCCTGGCCCAACTATTTCCTATTCACTGCGATACGTGTGCCGCCCAGCTTCGTGACAGGCAACGACAAGTATGGGCGAAGATCCTTTGTCAAAATCTGTTCTTCTATCTGGTTGCTTTATGTGAGCGACGCTGGCACTAATTTAATTATGCTGCCATTCACACGCTCATCGCGACGCACCGATAGCCCGCGGCAAACGGCGGTGTACCGTATGCCATGTCAATTTGTACATCACCGGTACCTGAGGGAGTGAAAAGTTTAGTATACTCGGAACGCCCCAAACAAGCGTCCTGCTTCAAGTTGACATGGATCATGCGCCCGATTCGGACGATCCAAGCTCGACACAGCCCAATAATTACGGAATATGGTGCCACTCAGTCGACACGAACGTTTTTCGTAGTCTGAAACTTCTAGGCTCGAATAAGTCTCGGTCGGAGATTGGCGTATGATGGGCGTATCTCACCTGTGAAAAGTCAACCGTAATTCGGAATTTCCATCCTGGCCGCGCGGTCAACAACAATACGAGCGACAGGGCGATGGCTCCTCGAAACTTCCAAACATGGTCGCGGAGACGGGTGTTGAGCACATTTGGTCAGACTGTGTGATTGGCGCTTATGAGACCAACAAGATTGGGCATCCGTCGCTTCTATCTATTGAGAACGTGGCAGCCAATTATATCGAGCGAGAGTACTTGTCGTAGGAAGAAATGGTTGCAGATGGGCATAGAGGCAATTGGCTCGGCGTTCGGAGCGAGTACTAGTTACGCGTGCGAACTGGCAGGGAACCTTGCCTGACGGGGCGCGTTGGGGAGGGGTACTGGTCACGTACACTGCCCCGTCTGTCAACGACGTTGTGTTCCGGGACTTTCCATAACCACAACCTGGGGACCATCGAACCAAAAGCATAGCAGGACAAGCCGATTCTAGTCTAGTCTAGGCGCTTCTTTGTGCACGGCATGGGTGTGATGGGTATCGGCGGCCTCATTCAGAAGGAGTTGAACATGGGAAGGGAGTGACAATCACAAATGCCAAGGCGATCAGAGACAAAATGCAGTCTCTTCCTCAGTGACCCCATAATTTTCGAAGCGCTTTGCATTGACGCTATCACGGACTTTTGGATACGAATGTGAACATGTCAACGCAGATTCGTTCAAAGATAACAAACCTGAAATGAATAGTAGAGGACGACTCGCAGAGCACGGTCAACTCCTTTGAGTCAGCGCGGTTGATAGGACTTCCGTGACTCGGACGTGATGCATCCCTCCCTTTGTGACCACCTAAGGTGTCAATGGCTGGGAAGTCTGCAGGTATTAGCAACGTTCAGCATCAGCTAGCCAACAGGGACTACACTCATACTTGCGTGCTCTTAGAGGATCGCCCGCAGTGCATGAACAAATTCCCTTCTAATACTTCAAACAGTGGGCGCCCTTCGCGCCGCGCCAAAAAGGTTATGTCGTGAGCGCCGACAGGGGGGAACAAGGTCATAGTGATTGAAATGATCAGTGGGTAATCTCGAGCTATGAGTTTGATTGCCTCGGGAGACGGTCACAACCGCGCAACCCGAACTTCGGAGCGCGTCGGTACGTACGGTTAGGTTGATGCGCACGTGTGCGGAGGGTCGGAGGGTGGTACCGCGAGTGCCGATCGCGGACAGGATGAGTACTGAGTTTCACCGGCGGGCTGGGACGACGTCGTCTTTTCAAGAAGCCTCAGCCGAGATAGAATCTAGAGTGCAACTTGCAATAATGACGGGATCCGTGGCCGATTTCAGTCTGCAGGGCCACTTTGATATCGGCTACTGCGATAGCTTGCGGTGATTGCGCCCTTCTCACGGGTCGGTTCTTATTTGATTGTCATCCGAATTATGACGTCTTCTAGATACCTAGCACTTCAATGTCTAGGCCCCAGAATTAGTACCTTTCAAGTTCAAGCCTTGGTGTAGCGCCGCTTATGACGCAAGTCTACAGTTGCTACTGTCAGCCTGAGCGCGGGAATAACAGCAGCTTCTGGTGAGTCTCGTTATTAGAACCTGTTCGGTGGCGTACTATCACTCGGTCTGGCTGAGCTTCTCGTACCGGGTGTTCTGGACCTTCTAAAACATACCTATTAAGGGTTGTTTCGTTCTTCTTCATTACGCATGCGATGGACGAAAGGGTCGGAAGAATAAGGGTGTTGCCCTGTCACGATCTGATGTAAAGCGACCCGTCAACCACGTCTTCATGGGTGTAAAATACTCCACACAAAATTATTTTGCTAATCGACGTACTGACATATTATTTGCGTCAAGTTCAATTCCAGGAACCTGCCAGTGAGCGAGGGAACATAAGATGTACTTGAACTCAGGCTGAAACAGCCGTCCTCTATAAGGCTAGCAGAGTGAGTGGTGCAAAATGGAATGGTCAGGATACAAGAAAAACTGTACACGAGGTACGCCATTGTATAGCATATGCATATGAAAAATGAAAAGAGAACACAGGGAGCTGGGATTCGCTCACCTTGCCTGGTGTGGGAAAACCCGTCATGATGGGATCATACTCGGAACACGTGATTGATCATGGGGTTACATACTAGAATGGGGTCATTCTACTTTCCTGCCTGGAGCGAGCGAAAAAGCGAGGAGACTTTGACGGGTATGAGGAGGTCGAACCAGCCGAGCCTAGGCTCGTCGCTGACCGTTTTTCACACGGCCTGGGCATGGCGCGCTTACTCGGATTTTTGATTCAGACTCGGTCCCACTCATCAGGAAAACCTTGTGTTTACTTATTTGTGCTTCTCACAAGCAAAAAAAGCAAATTATTGAAAAGCACTGCCTGCTTGGGAAAAGCAATCCCTTTTACTTTTCACATACTTTTTTTTTTTT
>Ga0137397_10000727_pt1 | contig 22867 bp, 16 predicted proteins | sample czorhiz116metaG_FD_106658 | JGI IMG/M metagenome (GOLD analysis project Ga0137397, IMG submission 106658) | Vadose zone soil microbial communities from Angelo Coast Range Reserve, California, USA - czorhiz1.16 metaG | ecosystem: Environmental > Terrestrial > Soil > Vadose zone | place: USA... | reverse complement strand
TAGCCTGCACTTCGGCACGTTGCGGTGCATTAGCCGGGGGAGGCTCCACGCGCGGGGACACTGTGAGAGTCTCGTTGCTCTTGTAGAGCGCCCCGTCCTGATTTTGAATTCCGTTTTGCACCCGATACTGATTCGAGTTTTGGGTTTGGTTCTGCGCTATTCTCGGCCCGTGGTCATAGGTCCGAGCATTGGTTTTTCCCAATGCCGCTATTTTGTCTTGGCCTTTCAGCTTGCCCGCATCCAACTCTAGTTCTTGTTTCGCGCGGTCCCTTTCGCCCATGGATGTTTTCGCCGGAGCCCGCGAAGTAGGAGCTGTTGCTTCATCGGCAGGCTTCACCGCTAAAAGCTCAGGCGCTTTTTGATGACGATTTTCCGCGATTTCCACCGGTGCGGAAGTCTGGACCGGCATTTTTGCTTTTCGGCTACTGTCGAGCGAAACCCAAATCAAAAGTCCGGCCGCAATCGCGCCCGCGGGCACAGCCCACCGCAAATAGGTTTTCCTTTTGGGCATTTCACGCACGGAAGCACTCTTTGCGCTTGTAGCTGCTATCGCTACAGCTTTCCCAAGTACCTCCACGGTAGGCTTCTCAAAAATCTTTTGCGAGTCTTCCGCCCCGCTCGGAATCGCTTCTGTAATCTCCAAAGTCGCCAAGATCTCCTGACACCGCGGACACGCTGCGATATGCGATTTCTGCGCTGTCATCTCTTCCGGCGAAAGCATCCGATCGTGATAGGCCGCCAGAGTTTCCGCGTCCGGGCAATCGAACGCTTCCGAAGCGTTTGTGCGCATCTGTCGCGCCAACGCTTTTTCAAAGTTCCGGTCGCGGTCGTCAAGCGCCATAACGTTCTCTCCCGTTAGAACGGCTGGGAACGAAAATCTTGCGATGCCATTTCATGCACCCTGCTTCCCTTTTGGCAGCGGCCCGGGCTCGCGCTGTTTGAGCAATTTCCCAAGGTCAATCGGCACATCTTCCGCTGCGTATTCAAAGCACAAAGCAATTTGCTCGTCGCTCAAAGATGGTCCCGGAGCGGGCTTTTTCAAGATTTCCTCAACACATCCTTTCAGCTCACGGCGGATCCGCTCCAGATTCCGCGAAACACTCGATTCGTGCTCGCCAACTTTCTTTCCGATTTCCGCGAGCGTTTTTTCTTCAACGTAATAAAGCCTCAGCCGCTCCCGGTCTCGGGCTTCAATTCGTTCCAGCGTCGCGGCGAGCGCAATTTGAAATAGCTGCACGTAACGGCTGCGGTGCGGATCGGCAAGTGGCGTGACAACGGTTTGCGCCGGCTCGTGGAGTTTGCCGTCACCGTCGGGCTCATCCAATGATTCAAATTTCCTGGCAGCGCGAATCGCATCAATGTGCCGCTGCGCAAGCACCGCGCGCAGCCAGGTCTTCATCGAACTACGGCCATGAAAATAGCGAAAAAGGGAGCGCTCACCTGTTTTCCCATCAGTCAGGCCGTAGAGTTCGGCAAATAAGGAATCCGCAAGCTCGCGCGCTTCCGCGGATGTGGAGCTGGCTTTCAAAATCGCGGCAGCGGCAGCACGCAGATACGGCCGGTATTTTTCAACGAAAGATTCCCACGCGGCCTCTTGCCCCATCGCGCACGCGTGAGCCAGTGCCAGGTCTTCCACATGCAATGTGCAGAGAAATTCTTCGCGCTGGAGACATGTCAAACCGGAAGCGCTCATTCGCTTTCGCACCGCGCGTTCCAGCGCAAACGCAAACTGCTCAACGCTCAGACTCCAGCACGCCGCCTGTGCTTGCTCGTGGAGCTTGCGGACAAGACCTTCGCAGCCTAGGAGAGGCCGGTCTCCCTCAACCAGTTCCTCTTCACTTTCGCGGCGTTTCGCTTTTTCATCCATCTGTGGGCCAGTGGGGCCAGGCACCAGTTCAGCGCATGCCTGCATCCTAGAGCATAAGGCCGTCCAGGCAATTTGGTGCGCAAAAGTCCGGGCTCGTGTTGCGGAATAAAGTATCCTTTTTATTGACCGTCCCATGAGCAGAGAGCGACAATAGATGTCCCCCCAGCCGCACCTCGACGAGTTTATAGAAAGGGGTGTTCCGCGCTGCGCCCGCAGGAGCATTGGCAACTTCGCGACTCTAGTACGATAGTCCTATTCGGACGACCTCAGCCTCGTCAGTACGCTGGTACCGGCAACGCACGTCCTGCACTTTAAGCGAACTTGGGAACGCTGGCCTGTCTCCACCCGCTACCCAAATCGTCGGACGAACCAGCAAACTCGAGGCGGCAAGCGGAATGACAACCATGATTGCAGATCCACCAACCAAGACGCCACGCTTGGGCGTCGGTCTCGACGCAAACCGCCGGGCCCCGCAAAACCCTCAGGCTTGGAAACAGGCAATTGGCACAAAACCTATCAGCGCTCGTTTGGCCATGCTGCCGGAACCGAAGCGCAACTGGAATCGCTTCGGCTTAAGCGCAGGCATTCAGATCGGGGCTTTCATTTTTCTTTTGCTGATCCCGGTTCTCTATCCGGACAAGATGCCGACAGCGCTTCACTACACCATCACCCAGCTTGCTAACCCGGTAATCGAAATTCCCGTGGCCGCACCGCCTCCGCCACCAAAAATCAGAAAGACCGTCGCGCCGCGCACTCCGGAGCCCGTCGTCGAACCCGTGAAGTTGAATCCGAAACAAGTGCACGTTTTCATGCAACCTAAGGCTTTGCAACCCAAGGTGCAGCCCATCGAAGCCAAGGCGCCTGTGATGACGCAGGTTTTGGATGCTCCGAAGGTCGAGACAAAGACCAATGAACCGAAGCGTCCCAAAGAGGACGTGAAAGTCGGAAATTTGAACACTGGCAACGCAACGCCCGCGACCGTGAAAGCTCCCGTCGAGCATGTACAAACGGGCGGTTTTGGTGATCCATCCGGTTTGAAGGGCAAAGGTGATCCGAACAAAGGCAACATTGTTGTTCGCCAGGGATTGCCTACTTTGCCCGGAGGCCCCGGGTACGGAAACGGCACCGGCGGCGATAAGGGCATTCGTGGAACGGTCGCCAGCACGGGGTTTGGAAATGGCACCGCCGTGCCTCCGCAAGGCGGCGGCAAGAAGGGCAACATTCAATCAACAGGTTTCGGAGACGCCACTGCTGTGGCAGAGGCGCCTAAGAAAAAAGCTGCGAACGAGGGACCCGCGGATACTCCGGTTACAATTTTGGACAAGCCAAAACCGGAATACACCGCGGAAGGGCGCAGTATGAAACTGGAAGGTGACGTCGTTCTCGATGTAGTCTTCCTTGCAAGCGGGAAAATAGTGATCAATCGAGTTATCAGCGGTTTGGGTCATGGGTTGGATGAAAATGCCAGCCGCGCCGCTCAACAAATTCATTTCAAGCCGGCCTTACGCGCGGGCCAGCCGGTGGATTATCCGGCGCGCGTGCGGATTGAATTCCGCTTGGCATACTGAGGGAGAGATACGATGCGCAAGGCAGCTTTTGCAAGTTTAGCTTTACTCATGAGTGGGGTGGCGGCTTTCGGTGCGCCCGCGACACCCAAGCCCTCCGAACAAGCTCCTCGCACGATGGACGAAGCGATTGATCGCGTCGTCACAAACGAGAATCGGCTCTACAACAGCATCAAGAATTACTCTCCGCTCGTGGAGACGTATATTCAAAATTTGAAGCCCGACAAGGATCTGGGCTACGTGCCGGGCGGAGACAAGTATTTCCTCGGCCGCGCCGATTTTTCAAAGGGCGTCAGTCTAGTCTCTCTTTCCGAAACAAACGGCAAGGGCAAAAAAATCTTTAGTTCGATCGGAAACTTCTTCACATTTGCAATGCAATATCTGCCGGACGGATTCCTGCAGATGATCTTCATTGACACGAATGGATTCGACAAGCAGCACTACAAATTCGATTACGTTCATCGCGAATTTCTCGGCGAGGTGCGCTGCCTCGTGTTCGACATTACTCCGCTCGCGAAGACAGGTAAGGGCCGTTTTGCCGGCCGCATCTGGGTCGAAGATCAGGATTTCAACGTCGTTCGCTTTAACGGCTCCTACGGCGGCGGCGGACACTCCAGCTGGTATTTCAACTTCGATAGCTGGCGCACCAACGTGCAGCCAGGTATTTGGGTGCCGACTTTCATCTACAGCGAAGAAAAAGATTTGCATTATGCGTTGAGCAAAAAGCTCGACTTCAAAGCGCAGACCCGCTTGTGGGGCTACAACCTGGGCCACGCTTCGCAGGCACAGGAATTGAGCAAGATCCTGGTCGAAAGCAACGTCAACGACCAAACCACCACCTCGAATGACCTGAGCCCGATTCAGGCACAGCGTTCCTGGGATCGCCAGGCGGAAGAAAACGTCATTGATCGCCTCCAGCGCATCGGCCTCATCGCGCCGAAGGGCGAAGTGGACAAAGTTCTCGAGACCGTTGTGAACAACCTCGAAGTCACGAACAACATTGACGTCGAACCCGAAGTTCGTTGCCGCGTGCTGACGACTTCCACCCTAGAATCTTTCACTGTGGGCCACACGATTGTTCTCAGCCGCGGTTTGGTTGACGTTTTGCCCGATGAAGCAAGCCTTGCGACGATGCTGGCGCATGAACTGAGCCACGTCGTGCTCGGCCATCGCATCGATTCGCAGTACGCGTTCTTCAACGAACTGCTCGTCGAGGACAAAGATACATTCCGCCATTTCGGTTTTGCGCGCACGGCTGAGGAAGAAAAGCAGGCCAATGAGAAGGCGGTTCAGCTCCTGAACAATTCGCCCTACAAAGCGCAGCTCGGCAACGCAGGTTTGTTCCTGCAAGCATTGCAGAGCCGTCAGAAAGAAGTTCCGAATCTGATTAGCGCGCACCTGGGCAACCGGGTACCGACGATTCCGGATCTTCAGGCGACGTCGCCGGTGGATCCGAAGCAGAATCCGCAGAAGATTGCGGCGCTTCCGATTGGCGGACGCGTGAAAATGGATCCGTGGAACGACAAACTGGAATTGATCAAGAGCAAGCCGGTCGGCTCAGTGGCGGAACGCGAAAAGATGCCGTTTGAAGTGACGCCATTCATGCCTTACCTGATTCGCTTCGGAGCAGACGGGACAACGAAGCCCATCGCGGCGAGCGCGGCAGCGGACGGCAAACCGGGAGAAGCTCCAGCAAAACCGTAACAGAAAACTTCAATCAACTCTTTCAGACGGCCCGGAAATTTTCCGGGCCGTTCTTATTTTTGCAAAAAGAAAAAACGGTTTACGTTTGCGGCGCGCCCGCGGGAACCGCGAGGGCGCGCGTCAGAAAACCGGAAACATAGGTAGTGGATAGAAAAAGCAAAGCGACTCCGAAAGCGGCGTCAAGAAAAGTCTGGCACAAGAATGCGGCCAGAACGCCGACGCCAAGAACCCAGCCGCGCATCGCAGGGGCGTGCAGGCGGGCATTTACAAATTCTGCGATCGCTTCCGGCCATCTGAAAATCCAAAACAAGTTGTAAAACGGAATGAAGTGATAGCCGACGGCTTTGGCTGGAGAAATCGGATGTACATATATGGGAATCGCAGCAAGAATCTTGTGATAGCGATAAATGCAAACGAACCAATAGACCCGCGCGACAAAAGCCGGCAGAAAAATTTCCAGAGGCGGCACGCCGAACTCAACATTCTTGACGATCTCCGGGTGACGTGAGACGGCAATGATTTCGCCGACAAACGTGGCCAAAGCAAAGATGTAACCGACCCAAAGCTTGGGCATAGGCACAGGGGTACCTGGTGGTACGGGCCCGCTGGGGCCACTCGCAGAGCTAAATGGATCGCCAGACGATTCGGTCACTCTTTTTCTCTACTTTCCGAACGCTTTTGTACAATCTCTTCCATGGTGTGGATGAACAGCGTAACGACGCGCCACGTCGCAGTCAATTTTTTGCGCTAGGCTTCCCGGCGAATTCCGTACATCCTGCGAAGGATTAAATCCATCATTTTGTCGCTGAGGAAACGCTTGCCGAATTTCACGGTGCGCGCGAGGGGCGTAACGCCGTAACGCGGATTCGGAGACGGAGTTTCGATGGCGTGCAGCATCACGTGGGCGCAATCCTCGGGCGTTGTCTTTGAGCCGTCACGCCCTTTGTTCGCGCCACCCCACGCGCCGGAATAGACTCTCTCGTACGGGCTAGACTTCGCCGCGTCCACATAAGGCTTCGCGAGAGCTGTCGCCGTTTGCTGAAAATTCGTGACGATGTAGCCTGGCTCGATCAAAACAACTTCGATACCGAAGGGATACAATTCGAGGCGCAGCGCGTTGCTCAGGCCTTCGAGCGCGTGTTTGCTGCTGCTGTACGCGCCGTAGGTGGGAGGGGAAACAAGGCCTGCCACGCTGCTGATCATCAGGATGCGGCCGCAGCGCCGCTCGCGCATGTGGGGCAGAACGGCTTGCGTCACGCGCAGGACGCCGAAGACGTTCGTTTCAAACTGGCTGCGCATGTCTTCCATTTTCAATTCTTCGACGACAGCCATGTAACCGAGGCCCGCGTTGTTGACGAGCACGTCGATCGCCCCGGCTTCGGAGAGAACGTGCTGCACGGCGGTACGAACGGAGTCGTCCGAGCAGACATCGAGTTCGAGCGATTGCAGCGGCAGTTGTTTCGTTCGCGCGAGTTCGTCGAGCTGTGCGCGCTTCTCTTTCGAGCGCCCGGCAGCGTAAACGCGGTAGCCTCGCTCGGCCAGCAGAATGGCGGCGGCCTTGCCGAGGCCGTCGGTCGCGCCAGTGATGAGGACAACTTTTTGAGAACTGCGGCCAGGGGCTGTCATGGCAGTGGTCTCCGATCATGGTGAGGAACGCTCGCAGTTAATCATAATCACCTCACCCCCCTCCCCTGTTTTTTGTAAGTGTCATTTAGAGCCTGCGGCCCGCGAAACCTCATGAAAATGATGTCGGGCACACTTTGATGGTATAGCGCTCTGTAAGACTTCCCTCGAAGAGCAGAGAGATTTCATGGCGCAAAGAACGCGCGAGGGGGCGGAGGTCTCTCTCTACAAACCGACCGATTCATCGGAATGAATCGGAAAAGCAAAAGTTTCGGTTTGTTCCGTTCGAAATGATGGATTGGAGGTAGCTGCGAACTGTTGATATCAGGCGAGGGCAAGATTCAAATTGTCGATGGCTTCGTCAATTTCAGCGGTGTTCTTGTAACCGACGGTGACGCAATCAACGCCCGCGTTGTGGAACGCGAAACGCATTGCCGCTTTGCGGTCTTCGCGGTTGAAGCTGCCTTCACCCACGAGTTTCATGCTGATTACGCCCATTCCCTGCTTGCGGACCCGCTGCACATGGGAGACGACCTGGGGAACATCGCCGAGACCGTCGGTCGCGTAATCTTCGGCGTCCATCCGGACGCCTTTGTGATTCATACGGATCATGGCAACGTCGAGCCAGTTGTTTCCCGGCACCTGGCGCAATGCGGGGAGGCCGTGAACCGACGCGCCATGACTTACAATAACCTTTTTTGACTGGGCTTCCAGAATTCCGTCCTGCCAGCGGGCCGTGTCGGTGGGCCATGTAGCGGTGTGCTGCCAGTGCAGCAGCATGATGTCGAAATACTCCGTATTGGCGAGCTTCCGCAACTCATCGAACTTTTCCAGCGGGTTTACGCCCGTGCGCGTGGTGACCTTGGACATGAGGCGGTAGCTATCGCGAGGAACGCCTTTCAAGGCCACGCCCAGCATGCGGTGCATCTCGCCATAAGATTCCGCAGTTTCGAAGAAGCGAATACCCCGTTCGTAAGCGTAGCGAACGAGACGAGTGAATCCTTCCTGCCCAAGGTCACGCTGCACCATGCCACTGATGCTGCCCGTGCCGAGGGCGAGGCGAGTGACTTTTAGGCCTGATTTTCCGAGCATCACCCAATCGGTGGCAGTCTGCTTTGCCGTGTTCAGGGCGAGATTCCGGGTCGCGGCGAGGACACCTGTAGCGAGACCGGATTTCAGGAGTTCCCGTCTGGTGAAGTTGGACATGCAGGCACCTCCGAACAGGAGAAGGGAGAGGCAATCTTAAGACGGGCGTAGGAACGGTTCAATCGAGATTTCCATTAACATAAGAAAGAAAAAGCAGATCCCTCACCCTGTTCGCAAAAAACGCGAACAGGCTCGGGACGACAAAAAATGACGAAGACCTCAAAGCAGGTGGGCCGCACTGAAGTGACGGCCCCTACATGAGCAATGAAGAGCAACGCCTTTCAACGTCAGAAGTAGAAGCGGAGCGAGAGCTGCAAGTTGCGTTCGCCACCGCCTACCCCGCCGCCTTTGGTAAGTACTTTGCCAAAGTTCGGGTTCGTTGGATCGAGGGTGATGTTCGTTGTTCCACTGCAACCGCTCCCGCCGCACCAGTTCGGATGGTTGATAAAGTTGAAAGCCTCTGCGCGGAACTGGAAGCCCATCCGCTCGTTCACAGGAAAGGCTTTGAACAGACCAAGGTTCCAGTTCTGGAAGCCGGGCTGGTAAATGAGATTGCGAACGCGCTGGTGGACGAAGGTGCCGTTTGCGGGTTGGGTAAAGATCGAGCTGCCGTCGGGATTCTTCGTGGAGAACCACTGGCCATTGGGACCAAATGTGCCGATGATCTTGGGAGTCCCGTTGACGAGCCAGTATTGGCCATTCACGCCGCAGCCAAAGTTTGAATCCAAGCCGACGCCAGCGTAATCCGTACCGCCGGCGACACCGCAGGGCAGGCCGGTCTGGAACTGTGTGACTCCGCTGATCTGCCAGCCGCCCAGCAGCTTGCCCGTCAAGCTGGAGTGATTCTTGAAGAATGGAAGGCCGTAGAGGTAATTGATAACCACCACGTGGCGGGCATCGAACTCAGCGGGCGCCCACATCATGTCCGGATCATAGGTATTGGGGATGACGTCGCGTTGGTTGGAGCCGCTGTCCATGGTCTTGGAGAAAGTATAGGAGACGCCGAACAGGAGACCGCCGTAGTAACGTCGGTTCCAGGCAACTTGCAGTGAGTTGTAGGTTGAGCTAGCGACGTTGTCGGTCTGACGGATGGAACCAAAACCTTTGTACGGCCGAAGGAAGTTTACGTTGGCGGTCGGGTCCGCGGCTCTGGCAGCCAAGGTTGGCTGGTTAATGTCCGCTTCTCGCTGGAGGTGCAGGCCGCGACGAGCCACGTAACCAACGCTGACCAGCGACTTCCAGAACATTTCGCGTTCGAAGGTGAAGTTCCAAGCCCAAGCCTCAGGGTTCTTGAAGTCCTTACTTTGAGTAGTCACAACCAAGGGAGCCTGGTTTCCAGTGGCGTTCGGGCCGAGCTGATCAACGATGCCGTTGGCCAAGCTGGCGTTGGGCTGGAACGGCGGGTTGCCGCCCAGGAAGATAGAGTCGCTTACGCCAAGACGCGTGATGAAACGTCCGGCTCCGGCGCGAAGGACCGTTTTGCCTTTCGCATCCAGAGAGTAGGCGACACCGACGCGAGGTTGAATGTCTCCCCATTGAATATCGGAGTAATGGTCAGGCACTCCACGAAACAAGTCGTTGTAGAGGCCGGAGTCTGCCTCAGGCACGCGTCCGCTGGCAGAAGATGGGAAGCCGCTTCCCGGAATCACCATGCCGTTATAGCGCTGGTCAATGGTAGCCGTACCCACGATGAGGCCGGTATTGTGATTAATCGTTACCGCGTTGTTGGAGTCGTAGAAGCGCGGATCGAAGACGGCCATGTTGCGCCATTCTGCGTTGTAGGGAACGATGACGGTGTATCGAGCGCCGTAGGTCAGGGTCAACGAAGGCGTCGTCTTCCAAGTGTCCTGAGCGAAGCCCTCCCACATGTTGGCGCGGAATATGGTGTAGGCGCGGTGGCCGATTTCAGAGTACGTGTCGTATAGTCCAAGCGCCGCGTTGGCCACGGCGAGACTGGTGCCACCGGCGCGGTTGTTGGTGAAGGAAAATTGTCCGTTCTGGTTGTTCGTGCAGGTTGGGCAAGCCTGAACGTTAATCTCGTCATTGTCATTTTCGCCGGAGCGTTCCCACAAGCCGCCAAACTTGATCGTGTGGTTGCCCTTGATCCAGGTAAGGCTGTCAGAGATATCGTAAATGGGCCCGGAGGAGTGCGAAGGATACGGACCGCCACTCAGGGTCGAGAAGCTGGACATGGTCACCGTCGGAATGCGGGTCGGAATCAGCTTCGGGTCGGTGAATATGTATTGATACGTGCCGCAGGGCACCGGAGAACCGCTGCAAGCCTGCGTGCGGTCGAAGAAGTTCTTACTGTCCACCGGAATTTTGACAATATCCTGGCTGGCAGTAACCAGGAATTCGTTCACCTTGCTAGGGCTGATCGTCCAGACGTAATTGACTGAGGCAGTCCGGTTGGGGCGATCGAAGAACTTGGGTGTACGGTCCGTGTTGCCATCCAAGGGTTGGTATTCGAGGTAGTAATAGTTGGTGGCGCGCAGGCGGAGGTGATGCTTTTCCGAAGGATTGATGTCAACGGCAAAGGTGTCCTTGCGTTGATCGTAGGTGTGGCGCTTGGCAGCGAACCAGTTGCCGCCAGCAAGGAAGGTATTGGGAACTGGCCACATGTTGAGTATGCCGATTCCGTCCGGGCTTAGCCGACCGGCAGGAATGATATTGCCGGGGAAGCAGCCGCTTTGGTCGGCCACCGTGCAAGGATTTGCAGACTGGGGATCCTTGATGAGAACAGGGATCTTGTTTCCGGCGCTATCCCTTCGCGTGACGTAGGGATTATTAGGGTCGAGAAGCTCGCTAAAATCTCCTTGACGCATTTTGACCGAAGGAACGAGCAAAAGTCCGGCACTTCCAACCGAGGAACCGGACTCCTGGAACTTATACTTCAGCCATTCCTCTCCATAGTAGAAAAACACCTTGCTCTTGCTCGTGTTGAATTTGCCTGGAATGAAGAAGGGGCCGCCGATATTGAATCCGAACTGGTTGTAGTGCACTGGCGCGGCATCCGAAGTGAGGCCATTGGTGTTCGCGTTGCGGGCCCAAGTATTCGCGTTGAGAGCCGTGTTGCGAAGATACTCATAAGCAGCCCCGTGAAACTGGCTCGTTCCCGTTTTCGTGGTGAAGCGAATTTGTGCGCCGGACGTGCGGCCATATTCCGCGGCGTAATTCGAAGTGAGGATCTGAACTTCCTGTGTGGAATCCACGTCCGCCGCGCCCAAGCTGGTGCCATTGGAGCGGGTTCTTGTGGCAGGAGCGCCGTCGAAAGTAATCAAATTCTCCGGGTTGCGTGAGCCATTGAAATTCGCCGGTCCTTGCGTAAAACCAAAATTTAGGCTGGCGAGCGTGCTTCCGCGGGCACCAGGGACAAGTGCAGCAAGCCAGATCGGGTTGCGGCCATTGAGCTCGAGGGAATCGATCTGTTCCCGCGTAACAAGTTTTTGCACGGCCCCTGATTCCGTTTGCAACTGCACCGTGGAAGCGGAAACCTCGATTGTTTGGCTGATGGAGCCAACGGTCAGCGATGCTTCCACCACGAGATCACCGCTGGGGTCGAGCTTGTTGTCCAACGATTGATATCGTTGAAAACCTGGCGCTTCGACGGTAACGGTGTATAAGCCCGGTGGGACATTTGTGATTACGTAATAGCCCGTTTCGTTCGTCGTGGTTTGTCGTTCCACGCTGCTTTGATTCCGGGCCGTCACTTTGGCGTTTGTGACAGTCGCTCCAGAGGAATCTCTGACAAATCCGGATATTCTGCCGAGATCCGATTGCGCAAATGCTTTTTCCGAAACCGACAGCATTGTGCAAAGAACCAAGACGGCAACTATGAGTTTGCCTGCACACAGAAATTTATCTTTCATGATCCCCCTCCTCGGAACAGACCTCGGCCTGGGCCAAAACGTATGGAGTTGTATGGTTCGTTTTCCACGGGGCTGGACACACACACTGTTCTACCGCTGAAGCAAGTCAGGCTACAGAATCACCGCGCCACTCAACGACGCGCTCACGGGTTCGCAACAAGACCTGAAGCGAAACCGGCAGGACCTGCGCGGGCGCGAACTAAATATCGCAAGCCAACCATGCAGTCAAGAAAAATTTCTTCGACGTAATTATTAACACATCGAGATGTCCGGGATCTGGTGCATGGATCGGAAGAACTTCATTGCGCGACAGATGGAGGGACTTCCACCTAACTAGAAACGCGCCAAGGCTTTGGCGCCATGTTTCAGTTGGCGGCGGAACAGGCAAAGCTTGCGGCATCGTTGGCGTCGCCGGAGCCTTTGTATTTGGCGGATTGAGGATAGGGGCAGATGGGGCGGGAGAGTCTTACACCTTTTGTGGGGTCGTCGGAGACGTATTTGGTGGCGATGATGGTTGAAGGCGCAGTTCCCTTTTCGACCCAAGTCTCGAGAGCGGTGACGACGTTGTGCTGCGCGTCGCGGGGACCGGCACTGTCCAGAGCGGAAGCGAAATCGGGACCTGGCCCGCCACTGCAGTGCTGGACGCCGGGAAGCATGTAGAGGCGGAGGAAGGATTCGGTTTGCGCCGCGCCGACTTTGTCTCGGACGGAGTCGAAATAGTCTATGGTATTGAGCGCCGAGATGGCGGGGTCATTCCAGCCGTGATAGACGATTAGTTTTCCACCGTGTTCGCGGAAAGGCGCGAGATTGGCATCCGTGGCGTTGAGGATACTAGCGGCCTTTTCGTCGGCCAGTTTCACGGCTTGCGAGAGGTCCGCGGTTTTCAGATTCCAGTCGGGTTTTTGATAGAGAATGTCGGCGAAAAAACCGTAGGTGAAGGCATTGATAAGGCTCTTGCCCGGTTGCGGGCCGATGATCCAAGTGGACCAGCCGCCCGGGCCTTCTTCGGCTCCGGACAGGAATCCCGGAAAGATTTCCTTACCCTGCGCGTCGTGCGCGCCTTCGTAGACTTTCTTCAGTGCCGTGATTTGCGGCGCGGTAAGGCAATCGTATGCGTCGCCGTTCTTGCAAAGCATCGTCTCAGGACGGAATTTACACTGGCGCGGATCGTTCAGGATTCCGTCGGAGACGCCGTCTTGCGCGTCGCACGCAGCGTTGACGGCGTGGGCGATCGCGGGGAGTTTGCTAGCCGGGATGTAGCTGGCGTCGTCATTGGTGAGGGCCTGCATGTTCCATAAGCCGCTTGTAAGGAGATGAGTCCAATAGTTCGCAGGGGCACCGGCAAGAATGCCATTGAAATCTTCAGGAAAGCGCTGGGCTTCCATCAGAGCCTGGCGGCCGCCATTCGAACAGCCGAGAAAATAAGAATACTGAGGTGCGTTGCCGAAGCGCGCGCGAATGACTTGCTTGGCGATTTCGGTCATAACATGAATGGCGCGATAGCCGAAGTCGGTGACTTTTTCCGGACGACCGAGCGCCCACGCGGCGTCAACGGCTGTGCCGGTGTGGCCGGTGTCGGTGCTGGCGGTCGCGTAGCCCTCGAGAATGGAAGTGGCGAGGTGGGGATAATCGAGTTCACCTGCGAAGCCTCCGTTTCCGTGGGCCCGGAATTTCCCGTTCCAGTTTTCGGCGGGAAGCCAGACTTCGATGAGGATGTCGCTGTCGGAGGAAGGTTTGGCGCGGACCGCGACGCGGCAGAAGGCGGGGAGGGATTTGTAAAGTTGAACCACGTTCTTCATCCAGGGCGGAGCTTCTACGGGCGATTTGAATGTGCCAGCAGGGACGGTTTCCGTGGCGAGAACTTTTGCCTGAGGCAACGAGAGCTTCGCTAACGATTCGCAGCCGGCTGCCGGATTTGTCTGCGCGTGAGCAGTGCCAGCGAGGAACAACAGAAGAAAGATTGCCGCGAAGGATTTTTTCATCGGTGACTCCTAGTGCGAAACCAAGAGAGTACACGAAACGCGGACGATGCGGCTGTTGGGACAGAAAACCGCAGCCGAAAAATGGCGACGACTTTAGGGCTGATTGGAGTAGAGGGTTTTGCCGCCACTTTCCAAAATGAGATACAAATGCGCGGAGTCCACCAGGGATTGAAGATGAGAGATGCCGTCGCCGTCGGAGAGGACGTAGAAGCGATCGGAAGAAGACCAGCGCGCGAGAAATTCCCGGTCGCCGATAAAGACGGACGGGCTGCCGGGGGCGTAGGAGCCGTATTCGAGATTGTTGACGCGGCCGTTCCAGAGAAGCGCGGAACGATTTGTGTAAAAAAAGACGGAAGAGAATGCGTAGTATTGGCCGTTGATGATGAGTTGCCCTTGAGGAGCGTGAAGCAGGGCTTCGGCAAGAGGCCTGGAAGAAAGATAGGGATCGAAAACAACGAGTGCGAGGCGAGCAGCATGAATGAAAACGACCATGGCGAGAGCGATGGAAAGATAGGCCCGCTTGCCACCAAGAAAAAATGCGGCAATCGCGCCGATGAGAAATGCAACAAGCGCAACGAAGAGAGGGAACTTCAGGTAAGCGAAAGAAGTCAGGGTGAGATCGCCCATGTGGCCGAGAGAGAGCGTGTAGGCTTCCGGATGCTGCTGCAAGGCACGAGAAATGTCTCCAGGCGCGGACATGTTTCTGACGAAAAAGAGGATGGAAGCGACCACGATCGCACAGAGAGCAAAGATCGTTCCGAGGAATTTTGTGCCCCACTTCGCCCACTGATTTTCTTCTGCCATTGCGCAACCCAACAGCATGGCGAGGGCGGGATAAATGGGCATTGAGTAGTATTCCTGGGTCGTCGAAAAAGTGAAGAAGACGAGGAGGAATCCAGCCCAGCAGAGGGCGAGGAGACGCGTACGGCCGGCACGATCAAGCGGCTTGTAATTCAAGCGAAGCGCGGCAGGAAAATAGACGCTCCAGGGAAAAAGCCAGACGAGATGTAGCGCCCAAAAAGCGAAGCGCGGAACCGTATTGTAATCGCGCGGGTAACGAAGGTTGAGGAAACGGAGCAACTGTTCATTAATGAAGTAAAACCAGAAAAAGCCGTGGTACTCGCCAGAGGCGCTGTGCAGAGTGAAATTCAGGTAAGGCGGCATGCGCAGAGTGGCGAAAAGGTGCCAAGGAGCAGCGATGGCGAGGACAATGAGCGCGCCAGAAAAAACGTGGAGACGACTCCATATTTTGCGGGAGAACAACTGGCGAGTGATGGCGAGATAAATGAGGATGCCACCAATGGGCACAACCATGGAAATAAGGCTCTTGAGCAAAAGGCCCACGCCGAGGCTGGCGGCGAGAAGGGCGGCCCAGCGGCGCGGATAGGCCTCATCTTCGTCCGTTGAGCGCTGAAAAGCGAAAAATGCTATGGCCACGGCGAGCGTGAGCATCACGTCCGGAATCTGAATGCGCGTGAATAAGAACAGGCCGATAGAGGTGGAGATGACAATCCCGGAATAAAAGCCGGCGCGGATGCCAAACGCCCAACGAGCGTAGCGCCAGGTGAACCAAGCGAGAAGGACAGCTGCGAACGCAACAGGTATGCGAGCGGCCCAGTCATGAACGCCGAAGACCTTAAACGAAGTAGCCATCAACCAATAGATGAGCGGAGATTTTTCGAGATAAGGCACACCATCCAAATGGGCGATGACCCAATCGTGGGACGAGAGCATGTTGCGCGCGATTTGCGCCTGGACGGAATCCACGTCATCCATCAACGCGGGTGGCGAGAGGATGCAACCGAGAAAAACAGCTGCCGCAAAACAGAGAACGACTAAGCCGACGCTAAAATTGTTTCCGGCGCCGGCTCCATCATCTCCAACTCGGGAGCCGTTTGGATATTCCACTGTTTCATCCATAAGAAGAGAATCAACAACCCCCAGAGGTGAAAGCCGACATTGGAGCGGGACTGCAAGTGATCCGCGATCAAGCGATCGACTGCGTCCTGGCGGAAAAGATTCGTATCCTTGATCGCGCTTGGATTGAGTGTATCGAGAAGCATGGTCCGCAAAGGACCGCGGAACCAATCATGCGTAGGGATGTCCAACCCAATTTTCGGCCTGTTCAAGATGGACCAGGGAAGCTTGTTCTTCAAAAGACTCTTTAAGACCACTTTTTGCTTTCGGCCATTGATCTTGAGTTCGTCCGGTAGAGAAGCGGCGAACTCAATAATTCTGTGGTCGAGATACGGGGGCCGTACTTCGATGGAATGAGCCATGCTCATGCGATCGACCTTTTGGAGCAGGTCGTCCGTCAAATAATAACGCTGGTCAAACGCCAGATAGCGGTTGAGATGGCCACGGCCGGTTGGTTTCGGCAGATCGTCCTGAAAAAGATCGAGAATGGAGGCCTGGTTTTTTTGCCGCAGGAGCTTTCCTTGCTGGCTTTCGCAGAAAGAGCCATTCCAATAAATGTGCGCCTCATCCGCGAGCAAGAGAGAGCCTTCCAGGAATCTTTTGAACTTGTACTCGAGGCTGATTTTCTCATTGGATACGGGCCAGTAGCGGAGAAGCCCGAGCAAGGAGCGACGCAACGAGCCCGGAACGAATCTGGCCATGCTGGCGAGACGATCCGCACGGTAGGTGAGATAGCCGCCAAAAAGCTCATCGGAGCCTTCGCCGCTAAGCGCGACGGTAACGTACTCGCGGCTCATCATAGAAAGAAACCAAAGAGGCAGGGCGCCAGCATCCGCAAAGGGCTCATCCGAAAAATAGATCATTTTTTCGATGGCCGAGGGCAAATCCAACCGGGGATTAAGGTCGAATTCGTGATGTTCGGTATCGTACTTTTGCGCGATGTTTCTTGCGTGCCGGCTTTCGTCAAAACTGCGGCCCGTGAATCCGATGGAGAAAGTTTTCAAGCGGGATGAAGATACTTTGCTCGCGTAATGTAAAACAGCGGAGGAATCGACGCCTCCACTGAGCCAAATGCCAACGGGCACATCGGCGATCAGATGGTCGCGCATGGACTCCGTCAGAAGATGATCAAGCGTCTCTTCGGCGGACTCCAAGGTCCAGTTCGTTGACTGGTCGAACCTGGGTTTCCAATAAGATTCGGTGCGTGAAACGCCGTTTTTCCATTCGAGCCAATGCCCCGGAGCGAGCTTTTCAATTCCTTTGACAAGCGTGTGTGGTCCGGGAACATAGTTCATCGCGAGATAGTAATGGAGCGCGGTACAGTCCAACTCCCGCGAGATTTCCGGATGAACAAAGAGCGATTTGAGTTCCGATGCGAAATAGAGTTCGCCAGCGCACCGACTTATGTAGAGAGGCTTGATGCCGACGCGATCGCGCACGAGAACCAGGCGTTGCGGGTTTTTGATCCAAAAAGCAGCGGCAAACATGCCGCGAAGACGGCGAAAACAATCCGTATCCCATTGGAGAAAAGCACGCAGAAGAACTTCGGTATCGCAGTGTGAAGAAAAGGAATGGCCTGCGGCTTCCAGTTCGGCGCGCAATTCGGCGTGATTGTAAATCTCACCATTGAATGCAAGAACGACGTTGCCGTCTTCGGAAAAGAGGGGCTGATCGCCGCCGTGCAGATCAATGATCTTCAGGCGGACGGCCCCTAGGGAGATGGAAGCATCCTCATGGGTGCCGCGCTGGTCCGGCCCGCGGTGATGCAGCGCCTTCGTGGATGCACCAATACGCGAAGGGTCCCACTCACCGTGGTGATGAGTAAATCCTGTTATCCCGCACAAGTTGCAAAGTGCTCCGTCCCCGAGGGGACTCAAGCGATCACAAGGTTTTCGGGCCCTGTTGTACGATTTGAACTCTTGCGGATTCGTTTGGTTGCCCTGGTTTAACCCAAGAGAACCAGCGAAGAGTGTTGTCGGACAGTATAGTCAGCGAACCTAAACGCTGGATAAATTTGCAAGACCAAAAGAGGCCATTGAAGCCTGGCAGGCGAGCAAACTCTTTGGGCGACTGTGCAGATTCCAGCAGCGCTCGAAGAATCTGGCCTTCGTGGAGAGGGGAAGCGTCAGGTGCTGGCAGGAGATTGGAGCCAGCGCAAGACGCGATGGAAAGAGGAAGTGCCGGTGGTGACTCTCATGGGAGATTTGAGCCAACCGAGGAAGCTGGGGCTGGAAGAGTCTGAGTGAATGGCTCCATGTTCCGACGTAACAAAAGCTGTGGCCGGCTGTGATGGAGTGGGAGGCAGCCAGTAGGTGCTTACTTCAGAAGCGGCACGCGGGAGGGATGGTGCTTCCGTCTGCCGGTCAACAGAGGCGCCGGAAACGGAAAGCTTGAGCAGAGCGCCGACTTGTTCTTGAGAAGCGCGCAGGGTTTTGAGGATCGTTTTGGCAAACCAGATCGCTGCAAAGAGAAAACCGATTTGAATAAAAAAACTTCCCAGCTGATACCAATTGTTCTGGAACCAATCGCCGAAATCGTTCATGGCTGTACCTCTAACTGAGATTGATACCGGAGAAGGGACTGGGATGGAGACAGGCTACCGGAGTGGAGCAGCCGAGGAAACTGACTCGAAGGACAAAAAAGGGACAGCTGGACACGAGGGAGAGGCCACGCTCGGAACGAGCCTGAAGCTGTCCCTCAGCGGCGCTTGAGACGAAAAGAGACCACAACAACAACCAAGACGAATAACTTATCGCTCGTTCGAAGAACGAACGTGGACGACGCGAGCAAAGAATGAGAGCTAGAGATTCCAGAAAGTGGCGTCGGGTTTGTCGAAGGCGAGGCCCACGTCCCAGGCTTCGTGGTCGCGCCAAACGACTTGCGCTTCGGCCTGGCGTCCCGTTTTGGGATGGATGAGTTTGACGCGCTGATTGAGAGGCAGGGGCGCTCCCACGATGGCCATGCAGCCGGAGTGGCTCACGTCCACAGTGACGCCGTTAGCATGTTGGCGTTGCTGTCCTTCTTCCCATTCCACCTGGAAGCGGACTTGCGAAATGATGCGCTTGTGCGTGCGCATTTTGCTCCAACGGTCTTCTACGTCCTTCTTGATTGGTCCGGCGATTGTGTTGGTCAGCATGACTACCTCGCTGCGGGAATAGAGGTCTACCGGGGAAGGGCAAAGAATAAGGTAAGCCTGTGCAGGGCGACCGGTCAATAGTACTTGAACAAAAAACTACGGGCAAGGAATAGGGCGCCCCAAGGCCAGATCTCAGTTGCCGCCGAGCCGCTAACCGAGCTTGCGGGGAAGAGCTGTACTAGCGGACAGGATACTGGAACGAGACAGAAACCACTTGGGGGATTGCCCGCAACGTTTGCGCCGCCGAAAATTAAGACACTATGAGAAACACAAAAATCCCACTGCTTTTTGCGTTTTTGCTGATGAGCGTGTGCTGCGGCGCGGCCGTTGGACAGGAAAGAGTGTTCAGCTGGCTTCCCGCCAACGACGAAAGGGTTCGGCTGGACCCGGCGAATTATCACACCGGACGAACCTATCATCCGAGTTCGAGCGGCGCGACCAACCACGTGGACATTAAATCAGAAAAGCCGGTGACGATCTTCATGGCTCCGGAGGGAGAATGGAATGGGGTGCTGCAGAATCCGGCGGCGCTTGGCCAGTTGCGGCGATTCTGTGTACGCGAGCACGTTGTGGAAACGACTTACGTTTGCGAGATGCCGGTAGAACCCATGACGCTGGTCATTCAGGACGACCGCGGCAGCGCCGACCACGCGGTGTTCGCGGGTATCGGCGCCGTGCTGGATCGCTACGATAAGACCAACGGCGCGATCAACGCCGGAATAGCCGCTGTGCTAGCCGCCAAGGGAACTGCGCCGCGCAAGTTCGTTTCGCCGAATGACGTGCACATTCAATATTACCGGTGGGATTGCGTGGAGAACTGCATCCAGCCGGAGATCGTCTGGACGCAGCAGGTGAAAGAGAAATACCAGCTCAGTCCATTCTTAAAAATTTACGGCGGCTTCGCGGCGGATCACGACGGTGAACTGGTGAGTATCAAAATCAAAGCGCCAGTACCGATGCTGGTGGCGATGCTGCCTTCGGCGGTTGCGAATCAACTGCATGGGAAGCCGGACATGCTGGAATCTGCGCTGGAAAAAAGCGCGTGCCAGCAACGCGGGGTGCAATCGCTGCAGTTCGAATGCAAATTTGACGTTAACGACGGACCGCAATCGTTAATCGTGGTGCCGGAAGAAGCCGCGAGTGTGCCGAAGAAGAAAGCGGAAATTCAGATGCTGGCGGCACGATGCGTGGCGAATTGCGGACTTTTGCAGAGCAAGAATTAAAATTCGCCCGCGGGCAAATTAGGTAACCAAGACTTCACGCGATTTAATTTCTGCGCAGATTAGCGCGGCCAGAGCCAGCCGAAAACGCCGGCGGTAAGCAGCGCGTAGATGAGTCCGTCAAACGCTTCCAGAATTACGATCTTCCAAGGCTGACCTTTCCAAATACCGTTGCTCAGTGTGCCGACGCCGTAGGCCAAAAATGCGGCTGTGCCAACGACGCGGAACACGTGGCGATAGGGCGCTCCGGGGAGGACCGTGTGGGCGGCGAGGTAGGCGACGAAAATTCCCACGACCACGCAGAATGCAAACCACAGGCCGAGAAACTTGGGGAGGAAAATAGGGCCATTGGGAAAAATCGTCATGAAGCCGACGGGGCCCTCGACATATTTTGCCTTTGCTTCTGGCGTGCTCATTTCTTTCGGCGTGCAAAAGGGAAAATTGTAAAGGCCGGGCGTGAGGCCAGCCGAACGAAGCGCGGCGCGGACCTTGTCTTCCTCGGGAAGCTGCCGATAGTTTTTGCGGTGATACGGCAGAACCATGTGGATGATGGAGCTGGCGATAAAGACGAAAACTGCCGCGAGCAAGATGGGCAGGCACAGCGCGGTGAGAGAAACCATTACCACCTCCTGAATGGAAACAAGGATGAAAGGTTGAGCGAGAGGCTATCGCGGGCTGAGGAAGCCGTCAAGAAGTACAAAGGCTGAAGGAAAAGAGCCCGCTTCTCCAGTTATCCGAGTACGCGACCCAGTGCAAGAAAAACCAGACGCAAGAAATATCCGCCACTATTAGGAGGGGTTGCAATTTCAAGGCAAAGTTTAAACACTACTTTAGAAAAAAACACTCGCGACTTTTACTTTTTTCTTTTCGTAGATTTTTGCCCTTGCGCTCTTCTTTGCATCGGAGTAGTTTCCCGCGGTCGGCAAACTTGCCGGTAATAGTTTTTAAACCAGGATTCAGACAGACATTCCTCTAGCCAGTCCAGCTCGTGCTGTCTGAATTCGGCCTGGGAGGACCTCATGCGTCGTTATCTTTTTCTCGCTGTTGTCTTCTTGCTGTCTTTTCTTACGCCGTCGAAGGCTCGTGCGCAGGACATTCTCGTTCCTGCCGGCACGTTGCTACGTTGCACCATGAATGAACCGAATTTTTCTTCGGCCACGGTAAAGGTGGGTGATCCGGTTTTGTGCCATCTCAGTTCGGTGCAGGAGTTTGGCCGAAACGCATTCCCTCGTGGCGCTTACATGAGCGGCCATCTCGAAGCGGACAAGGAGCCTGGCCACTTTTTTGGGAAGGGCTACTTGAGGGTTGTATTCGACCGGATCGGAACGCCCAACTCAGATATATCCGTGGATACGAAGATAGTTGGGGCACAAGGCTACAAAGTCGATAAAGAAGGAGACATCAAGGGTAAGGGGCACGCGACTCGAGACGTGGTTGAATGGATGATTCCGCCGCTTTGGCCGTGGAAAGTGCTGATGCTTCCGGCGCGCGGGCCCCGTCCCACGCTGAAGGGTGAAGAAACTCTCAGTCTGCGGTTGATGGAAGACGTGACGATTCCGCATGCCGGTGCAGCTTATAATTCACGCGATTGGCGGCCAGCGGCATCGTATCGCCCGGCTGTCTACTACAATGATTCGCATGAAACCCGTTCCCCCACCGCGACTAATTCGACGATGCGGAATGTGATCTCTGTGGACTCTGGCATCAAACAAGCGGCTCTGAATCTGGCGCCACAAGTCGTCGAGCCCAACATTCAGCAAGTGTCTGCTCAAACTCAGGAGCCACGTGTGCCTATGGTTCAGGCACAGGCACAGCAAACGCGGACTCCATCTTCCTCGCTGACGCTCATCGCGCTGCGCAACGAAACCATCCATGCGGTCGCGAGCTACTGGCTCGATGGCGACCGGCTGGGCTACATTCTGCCGAGCGGCAATCGCGATTCCTGCGATCTGAACTCTGTGGACCTTGCGCGAACGACGCAACTGAATTTGGAGCGCGGGATCACTGTTACATTCCGCGGCGCTCCAGCGGCAGAGCCTGCGCTTTCGAGTGCGCTGAATTAAGCCCGCGAAAGACCAAGTCAAAAACAAAAAGCCCCCGAATTTCTTCGGGGGCTTTCTTAATTTAATCCCGGCGACGACCTACGCTCCCACACAGTTACCCGTGCAGTACCATCGGCCCGGCGAGGCTTAACTTCCGTGTTCGGGATGGGAACGGGTGTGACCCTCGCGGTATGATCACCGGAAACTCGATGAAGTTTTCAAAAAAACAAAAACTTCGAACTCGTTTCACGTAAATTTGACAGCGCCGCCGAAAAGATGCGGCGCCACGAACAACAGAATTTGGCTGGCTTACAAGTTCGGGCTTTTTTCGAGCCGAACAATACTGAGAAAAACAAGGCGTTGCTTGTTTTTAACTGACTCTCTCAAAGACGGTATGAGAAAGTTTTATGATTAAGCCGAACGAGCGATTAGTACTGGTCAGCTCCACACGTTGCCGTGCTTCCACCTCCAGCCTATCAAAGTCGTAGTCTTCGACTGCTCTTCTTAGGCATTAGTTGCCTTGGGAAACCTTATCTTAGGGCGAGCTTCTTGCTTAGATGCATTCAGCAATTATCTCTACCAGACTTCGCTACCGAGCGGTGCCCCTGGCGGGACAGCTCGTACACAAGGGGTCTGTTCATCCCGGTCCTCTCGTACTAGGGACAACTCCCTTCAAGTTTCCTGCGCCCACACCAGATAGGGACCGAACTGTCTCGCGACGTTCTGAACCCAGCTCACGTACCGCTTTAATAGGCGAACAGCCTAACCCTTGGGACCTTCTACAGCCCCAGGATGC
>Ga0137397_10000726_pt1 | contig 22877 bp, 8 predicted proteins | sample czorhiz116metaG_FD_106658 | JGI IMG/M metagenome (GOLD analysis project Ga0137397, IMG submission 106658) | Vadose zone soil microbial communities from Angelo Coast Range Reserve, California, USA - czorhiz1.16 metaG | ecosystem: Environmental > Terrestrial > Soil > Vadose zone | place: USA... | reverse complement strand
GAAGAGGAGGTCGTCGCCTTGCCCGCCGCGCAAGGAATCGTTGCCCAGACCCCCGTCCAAGGTGTCGGGGCCGGCATTGCCGAACAGCATGTCATTGCCGCCCTGGCCGAAGATCTGGTCGTCTTGGTCACCACCCGCGAGGGTATCGTTTTGCTCCGTGCCGAACAGGATGAAGGGCATGTTCTCCTCCGTGACGTGTGCGGTTTGTTATTTCAGGTGCCCCGCCCTGGCGATGCTAATTTCCCATGCGCATATTAGGGGCGCATCACTCTACCGACTAAGGCGATCCTTGTCCATGGCACTCTAGTGCCGTCCGCCCACGGTCTTTATGCTAAATGCGTAATTTTCACGGAACGCGTTCCGAGTGCCGGCGCGATCCTCGCATGGAGCCGAGTCAGGCGCTGCACGACCCGCTGCTGAACGTGGTGAGCCGATCGGCGAACCGGGTATCGACGCGCAGCCGCGCCGGTTGCATTCGCTCAGCTGAGCGGCGTCAGCCCGTCCTGCAGCGACGCGAGCGAGTGCAGCGTCTGCCCCTGCGTGCCGAAGCCCGCTCCGGTCACGACGTCCTGCGCCTTGTCGAAGCCGATCGCCGCCACCGTGCCGTTCAGGCCGTAGTAGTACGCGAGGTCTCCTCCCAACGCCGCTGTGTCGCTCCCCGCGAGCTGGAACTGCGTCAGGCCGTTGGTCAGCGCCCAGCTCGTCAGCGTCGGGTTCGCCGCCAGCGCAGAGTCGAACGCCCCCACCAGGCTCTGGAAGTTGAACTTCTCTATCTTGTTGTCCAGCAGCGGGTTGCCCCCGGTCGGATTGAATCCCGCCATCGCCTCGGCCACCACCTGGAGGTTCAGCACGTTCTTGTTCGCCGAAGCCGCGTACCAGTTGGTGAAGGTGATCTTGTCGGTCGCGCTCACGTTCAGGATCAGGTTGTTGCCGCTCTTCTGGAAGTTGAGGTTGGCGTAACTGAGGCTCGCTCCACCCAGGGAGAGCGTGTCATCGGTCCCTACGCTCGGGTTCACCGAGTCCTGGCCATCGCCGGCATTGAACGCGATCACGTCGGCCCCGTTGCCCGTGCTGAGGGTGTCGTTCCCCGCCCCGCCCAGGAAGAAGTCCCCGGAGGTGCCTCCGGTCAGGGTATCGGTCCCCGCTCCGCCGTTCAGGTAGTTGCCTCCCGAGGTATCGCTCAGAGTATCGTTGCCTGCTCCGCCTTCCAGCACGTCGAAGCCGCCCACCCCGTTCAGGGTGTTGTTGCCCGTGTTGCCCCTGACCAGATTGTTCGACGCGTTGCCCGTGCCGTTGAGCGCGCCGGAGGCCGTGAGAATGAGGTTCTCGACGGTGGCACCGAGCGTCAGGGTGATGGAGCTCTGAATCGTGTCGTTGCCCTCACCGGCGATCTCACTAACGGTGTCCCCGGCCGCGTTCACCACGTAGGTGTCGTCACCCGTGCCTCCGGTCATGGTGTCGTTGCCCGCTCCGCCGTCGAGCGTGTCGTTGCCCGCGCCTCCGGTCAGGTTGTTGTTGGAAGCGTTACCGGTGAGCACATTGTTCAGCGCGTTGCCCGTGCCGGTGATCGCGGTGCCGGTCAGCGTCAAGTTCTCGAAGGGCGCCCCGAGCGTAAAGTTGATGCTCGACTGCACGGTATCCGTGCCTTCGCCTGCGTTCTCGGTCAACACGTCGCCCGCGTTGTCCACCACGTAGGTGTCGTTGCCCAAGCCCCCGATCAGGTTGTCGGCACCCGCTCCGCCATTGAGCGTATTGTTGCCCGAGGTGCCGGTGATCGAGTTGGCGAGCGCGTTGCCCGTGCCGCTGATGTTCCCCGTGCCACTAAGGATGAGGTTTTCAACGTCGCCGGACAAGGTGAAGCTCACCGAGCTCTGCACCGTGTCGGTACCCTCGCTCGGATTCTCCGTGACCGTGTCGCCTGCATTGTTGACGATATAAGTGTCGTTACCTGCTCCGCCAGACATCGCATCCGAGCCCGCCCCCCCGTCGAGCGTGTCGTTGCCCGCGCCTCCGGAGAGGGAGTCGTTGCCCGCCTGACCCAGGATCCAGTCAGCGCCGGCGCTGCCGATGAGCGTGTCGTCGCCCGTCCCGCCCTGGATGCTCGCGATATTGACGAGCGTCGTGGCGCGGAAATCCAGCACGTCGTTGGAGTCCGTCCCGATAATGACGTTCGTTCCCGTCCCGCCGTCGATGCGCTCCACCGTCTCCGTACCGAAGAAGTCGAACAGCTGGATCGCGTCGTCCCCCGCCCCGCCTTGAATCTGGTCGAAGCCCGCACCGCCGGTCACCCGGTCGGCATAGTCCTCGGCGGTGCCGCTCACCAGGAACGTGTCGTCCCCCGCGCCTCCGTCCAGGAAGTTCGTGCCCGAACCTCCGACGATCACGTCGTTGCCCGCGCTGCCGGTAATCCCGTCATCGCCCAGGCCCCCGTCGATGCGCGCGATGTTCACCAGCACCGTGCCGCTGAAATCCAGGTCGTCATTGGAGTCCGTCCCGGTAATGACGTTCGTTCCCGTCCCGCCGTCGATGCGCTCCACCGTGTAGTCACCGAAGAAGTCGAACAGCTGGATCGCGTCGTCTCCCGCCCCGCCTTGAATCTGGTCGAAGCCCGCCCCGCCGGTCACCCGGTCGGCATAGTCCTCGGCGGCACCGCTCACCAGGAACGTGTCGTCCCCCGCGCCTCCGTCCAGGAAGTTCGTGCCCGAACCTCCGACGATCACGTCGTTGCCCGCGCTGCCGGTGACGGCGTCGTCGCCTAGCCCCACCTCGATTCGCACGATATTGATGAGCGTCGTCGCGCTGAAGTCGAGCGTGTCGTTGAAGTCCGTCGCGGTGATGACGTTCGTTCCCGTCCCGCCGTCGATGCGCTCCACCGTCCAGTCGTCGAAGAAGTCGAACAGCCCGATGAGATCGTCGCCCGCGCTCCCCAGAATCTGGTCGAATCCGGCGCCACCGTTCACGCGGTCGGAGCGACATGCGTCGATGCCCGCCATCAGGAAGGTGTCGTCACCCGCGCCTCCCTCCAGGAAGTTCTGCCCCGCTCCACCGTCGATGACGTCGTTGCCCGCGCTGCCGATGATCCCGTCGTTCCCCACGCCTGTTTCGATCCGTGCGATGTTGAGGAGCGTCGTCGCGCTGAAGTCGAAGCTGTCGTTGAAATCCGTCCCGGTGATGACGTTCGTTCCCGCCCCCCCGTCGATGCGCTCCACCGTCCAGTCGTCGTAGAAATCGAACAGCCCGATGGTGTCGTCGCCCGCGCTCCCCAGGACCTGGTCGAAGCCGGTGCCGCCGTTCACGCGGTCGGAACGGCACACGTCGGTCCCCGCCATGAGGAAGGTGTCGTCGCCCGCCCCACCTTGCAGGAAGTTCTGGCCTCCTCCGCCGTCGATGACGTCGTTGCCCGCGCTGCCGATGATTTCGTCGTTCCCCGCGCCTCCGTCGATCCGCGCGATGTTGAGCAGAATCGTGGCGCTGAAATCCAGGGCGTCGTTGAAGTCGGTCCCAACAATTACGTTGGTGCCCGCGCCGCCGTCGATCTGCTCGATGCTGCAGTAGTCGGCGAGCACGATGAGATCGTCGCCGCCACCGCCGAGGATCTGGTCGAAGCCGACCCCACCGCTGAATTTGTCCACGTTGCACGGATCGGTGCCGTTCACCATGAACGTGTCGTTGCCCGCGTCGCCGAACAGCTGATCCTTGCCCTCGCCGCCGTCGATCACGTCGTCACCCAGGCCGCCGGTGATCGTGTCGTCCCCGCCGAGACCCAGGATGAGGTCGGCCGCATCCGTCCCCACGAGGTAGTCGTTGCACGGCGTGCCGGTGATGGTGTTGAGCGCCGTGTTGGCCACCGTCACTACGAAATCGTCGGCCGCGGACAACCCTCCCTGGTCGGTGGCGGTGAGGCGCAGATTCAGGCTTCCCGCATCCGCCGCGGCGGGGGTGCCGCTGAAGGTGCGCGTCGCCGCGTTGAACGTGAGCCACGACGGCAGCGCGCTGCCGTCGGCGCGCGTTGCCGAATAGCTCAGCACGTCGCCCACGTCGATATCGAAGAAGGTGTTGGCGGCCGCCGTCAGGCTGAAAGGCGAGCCCGCTTGGGCGTTCTGGTCGGGCACCGGATTGGCCACCACCGGCGCGTCGTTGGTTCCGGTCACGTCGACCGTGAGCCTGGCCGGGGCGCTCGCGATGCCGTCCGTAGCCGAATAGCCGAAGACGTCGGTCACCACCAGCCCGCCGCGCAGGCTCTGCACGGCGTTCGACGTGTTGTTGAGAATGTAGCTGTAGCTGCCGTTTCTACCCAGGGTAAGCGTCCCGTAGCTGCCCGTAAAGCTGCCCGGGTTCGCCACCGAAAGCACCGTACCGTGGTCGATATCGGCGTCGTTGACGAGGACGTTGCCCATCGCAATGAGCGTGACGTCTTCCTGCACGCTCGCCGCGTCGTCGTGCGCCACTGGTGCGTCGTTCGTGCCGGCCGCCGACACCGTCAGCGTGCCGGGCGTGCTCGCGATGCCGTCGCTCGCCAGGTAGGTGAAGACGTCGGTCACCGTCTCGCCTGCGCGCAGGCTCTGCACCGTCGCCGAGGCGTTGTTGAGCAGGTAGTCGTAGCCGCCGTTGCCGCCGAGCGTCAGCGTGCCGTAGGTCCCGGTGAAGGTGCCGTGGTTCGCCACCGAGAGAACCGTCCCGTCGTCGACGTCGCTGTCGTTCGCGAGCACGTCGCCCGTGGCGCTCAGCACCGCGTCCTCCCGCACGGTCGCGCTATCGGCCGCGGTGACCGGGGCGTCGTTGGTGCCGACGATCGTTACCGTCACCGTGCCGGTATCCCTGCCGCCCGGGTGGCCGTCGTCGACCGTGACGTCGTAGAGCTGCGTCAGTGTCTGGCCTTGCGCCAGATGCTGGATCGGGCCGTTGTCGACGCTGAAGGTCCAGCCGACCGTGCCCGAGCCGGCGCCGGTGCTGTCGTGCGCGAGTGTTGCCGAAAAGCTGCCGAGATACCCGGCCGCGCGCGGCTGGAACGAGACCGAGTGAGCGTCGCTGAGATCGACGTCCGCGAAGGCGACCGTGCCCGAAGTGGTCTCCGTCGCCGGCGCGATCGTGCGCAAGGGACTGACCGTCACGTCGTCCAGGTGCCAGAAGTCGGGATCGTCCCGCATCGCGAACTCCAGGTGCGAGAGTCCGTCGATGCCGCTGACGACATACTGAAACTCCGTGTAGCCGATGAGCGTTGCGTCGCTGAGCGATGTGAGCGCCACGCCGTTCCAGCTCGCGCTGAAATCGACCCCGTCCGCGCCGCCGCCCTTCAGCCAGAAATCGACCACGTACTGCTGCCCGGCGGTGGTCGCCATATCCTGGCTGAGGAAGTTGTCCGATCCGACGGCGCCAAAAAATCCTGCGAAGCCCCCGACGTGCGACGCGGCGTCGATTCCCGTGTCGCTTGCGTCCCCGGTCAAGGTCCAGGCCGAAAAATCGCCGGATTCGAAGCCGCCGTTTGCGAGGAGATTGGCGGCCGGGTCGATTATGATCGCGCCGCCAGCGTCCTCCACCACCGATCCGGTGGCGTCGGCCACGACGGGGGCGTCGTTGACACCGGTGATTTCGACGGTCACGGCTTGCGTCGCCGAGCCGCCGTGACCGTCCGCCACGCTCACGTCGTAGACCTGATCGAGGGTTTGGCCCGCGGCGAGGAACTGGATCTGGCTGTTGTCGACAGCGAACGTCCAGCCGATCGAGCCGAAACCCGTTCCCGTGCTGTCGTTCCCTAAGATCGCGGAGAAGCTGCCGAGATATCCGCCGTGCTCCGGTTGTGCCGCGACAGTGTGCGTATCGACGAGATCGACGTCGGAGAACGCGATCGTCCCGGAGTCGCTGTGTACCGGCGCGTCCTCGACGACCGCGCCGAACGCGTCGGCCGACGTGATGACGGGCGCGTCGTTCACGCCTACGATGCTCAACGTCACCGTCTGGGTCGCCGTTCCGCCCGGGTGGCCGTCGTCGACGGTGACGTCGTAGTTCTGGATCAGCGTCTGGCCCTCGCCGAGGAACTGGATCGCGGAGTTGTCGACCGCAAAGTGCCAGCCGGCGAGGCCGACGCTTCCGGCGCTGTCGAAAACTGGTGCGACCGAGAAATCGCCCAGGTATCCGCTTTGCTGCGGCGCCCAGGACACGGTGTGCGTGTCGCTCCGGTCCACGTCCTCGTAGACGATCGCGCCGGACGCCTCCTGCGTCGCAGGAACGACCTGGATATCGGTAATGGACTTGAGCGACACGTCGTCGAGCCGCCAGGCGGTGACGTCATCGCGCGCGGCGAATTCCAGGTGCGACACGCCTTCGCCGCCGAACAACCCGAACTGAACGTCCATGTAGTCGTTGAGTTCGAAACTTCCGAACGAGAACTGATTCGTGCCATTCCAATTGACGTTGAAGGAGGTGGTCGGGTCGAAATCACCCCCTTGGAGCCAGAACTCCAGCAGGTATTGCCCCCCGGCAACCGTCGGGACGTCCTGGCCGAGCAGGCTCTCGATGCCGGCGGCCGTGAAGAGCGCATCGAAGTTCCCGCTGTGGGGGAACGAGCGCTCCACTATGGTATTAACGGAGTTTCCGCCCAAGGTCCACCCGGAGAAATCCCCGGTTTCGAAGCCGGCGTTGGCAAGGACGTTGTCGCTGATGACCGTCTGGGTGATGGTCGCGTCCTCCGTGACCGATCCGGGATCCGTGGAGTCGATCGTCGGCGCGTCGTTCTGACCCAGCACGGTGACGTTCAGCGTGGCGTCGCCGCACGCCTGACGAGAGTCCTCCGCGTCGTAGCCGAAGCTATCGGTGACGGTTTCGCCCTCGGCCAGGAACTGCGCGGCGCCGTTGTTGAGCGTGTAGGTGTAGCCGCCGTTCGCGCCCAGCACCAGCGTGCCGAAGGCGCCGGCGTAGGTGCCCGGGTCGGTCACTGTCAGCGTCTCGCCGCTTACCGTGTCGGAGTCGTTCGCGAGCACGTTGCCGGTCGCGACCTGGGTGCCGTCTTCCTGCACCGAGGCAGAATCGTCCACCGCGAGCACCCTGCGGGCGTTCGCGAGCGCCGCGATCGTCGCCTCGTCGAGGAGGGTGTCGTCGCAGAACGTGATCTGTTTGACGTGGTCCGGGGAGACGAACCAATCCGAAAGCGTCATCCGGTCGTGGGTGCCGTTGAGGCCGATGTCGACGTCGTTGCCGTGCCTCGAGAGAGTGATGTCGGCCGCGGCGAGGTCGTCGAGCACGTGCACCGAGTCGAACCCGCCATCGGCTCCGAAGCCCGAGTTCCGGATCACATCGCGCCCGGACCCGAAGCCGAGGTTGTAAACGTCGTCGCCGAACCCGCCGATCAAGACATCAACGCCCATGCCGCCGTCCAGGGTGTCGTTGCCATCGGACCCGAACAGCGTGTCGTTCCCGGCGCCGCCCTCGAGGCGGTTGTCCTTCTCGTTGCCGGTAATGTTGTTGTCGAGCGCGTTCCCGCCACCCAGTAGGGCGTCCGTGAGGAACAGGAGGTTGAGGTTCTCGACGTTGTCGGGCAGCGTGAAGTCCGCCGCGCTGTCTACGTTGTCGATGCCCTCGTTGGGGTTCTCGAGCACCGTGTCGGTGGTCCAGATGCGCGTCACCGCGCCCGGGACCAGATCGCCGCAGTCGTCGAATACCGGGATATCGGTCGTCTCGGTGAAAAAGCCGTCCACTCTGTAGTTGTCGTTGCCGGTACCGCCGGCCATGAAGTCGATGCCGGCGCCGCCGTCGAGGAAGTCGTTGTTGCTCGTGTTGAGCGGGCCGTCCGCGCCGCCGATGAGCGTGTCGCTGCCCTCGTCGCCGAACAACACGTCGTTGCCGGAACCGCCGTCGAGAACGTCGTCGCCCGTCCCGCCGCTGAGGGTATCGTTGTTCGTCAGGAATTCCCGTCCATCCGGAGCGACGCCGGTGTGCTCGGACGCCTCTCCTCCGTCTTCGACGGATCCGGACGTGGTAATTCCGTCGTTGCCGCCATAGAGGACGTCGTTCCCGTCTTCGCCGGAGAGGCTGTCGTCGCCGGAGCCACCATCGATGCTGTCGTCACCGGAGCCGCCGTTGAGGAAGTCTCCGTTCATCGCGAGGATTTCGATGGTGATCGTTTCCGTGTTTTCGTCCTCGTCGAAAACGATCTCGCTTTCGCGACGAATGGCATCGTCCCCGCCGTAGATCACGTCGTTGCCCTCGTTACCCGAGAGGAAGTCCTTCCCCGCGCGCCCATCGATGGTGTCGTTGCCTTCGAGTCCGGAGATGTTGCTTGATTCGTCGTTGCCGGTGATGCGATTGTCCAGCGCGTTGCCGAGGATCGCCCAGCCGGTAAATGATTCGTCGTGGGTAAACCCCTGGAAGTCACCGACCCCGGTGGCGTTCTCGACGTTCTCGGGAATCTCATAAAAGAAGATGCTCGAGTCGACGTCGACCGAATCGATGCCCTCGTCGAAGCCCTCGATCACGAGGTCTTCCAGGGAATCGACGCCATAGAGCTCGTCACCGGCGCCGCCGATCAAGGTGTCGGCGCCCGACCCACCGTCGAGCTCATCGTTGCCCGCGCCCCCGGTGATGAGGTCGAACCCGTCGCCGCCGAACATGGCGTCGTCCCCGTCGCCGCCGTCGATCACATCGTCGCCACCGCCGCCTTCGATATTGTCGTTGCCCCCGAAACCGTTCAGCGTGTTCTGCCCGTCGTTGCCTACGATCAGGTTGTCGAGCTCGTTGCCCGTGCCGTCGTTGTCCGCGAATCCGGTTAGGTGGAGATTCTCGAGGTTCGCACCGAGCTCGTAGGTAATGCCTGAGAACACCGTGTCGCGGCCCTCGTCGAAGGCCTCCGTGACGCTGTCGAGCTCGCTGTCGACAAAGTAGGTGTCGTCGCCCGTGCCGCCGGCCATCGTGTCGTTGCCAAAACCGCCGTCGATCGTGTCGTTGCCGGCGAAACCGGTGAGCACGTTGTCGCCGCCGTTGCCGACGATGAGGTTGTCGATATCGTTGCCGGTGCCGGTCAGGTTTTCCGTGCCGGTCTGCCCGGTGAGGAAGAGGACCTCGACGTTGGCCGTCAGGGTGTAGTCGATGGTCGACACCACCGTGTCCGTGCCGAACGCCCCGGTCTCGACGACCTGATCGACCGTCTCGTTGATGATGTACGTGTCGCCGCCGGCGCCGCCCATCAGGACGTCGATGCCCGTTCCGCCGTCGAGCGTGTCGCCACCGGTGCCGCCGATGATCGTGTCGTTGCCGCCGAGACCGAACAGCTGGTCGAAGCTGTTGTTGCCGGTGATGACGTTGTCGGCGTTGTTGCCGGTGGCGATCCGCGCAGTATGTGAATTTTGGTTCCGAGCGGTGGTATCGTAGAACTCCAAGTCCTGCTCATAGGCGGACGTATCGGTCGTCAGCGTCAGGTTCTCGAAGTTGTCTGGCAGTGTGAAGTCGGCTTTGGAAAGCACCGTATCGATGCCTTCACCGGGGTTTTCGACCAATGTATCGATGCCGTCGTCGCTGAAAGCAAGGATGAAATTTCCTGCGTCTTCGCCGTACTCGTAGCCGCGATCCACGACGTAGGTGTCGTCACCGGTTCCGCCGATCAGCGTGTCGGCCCCGGCGAATCCGAACAGCAGATCGTTGCCTTCGCCTCCGACGAGCAGGTCGTTGTCCCAATCGCCAAGCAGGGTGTCGTTCCCTCCTCCGCCGATGAGGGTGTCCCCCGCCCTCGGATTCAGGCCATTGGTCGGGGTCAGACCGTCGGGAGCAATCCCGGTCGCGACACCCAAGGGGGAATCCTGGATCAAGCGCTCGTAGATGAACTCCTCCGCGCGGTCGGCCAGGCGCTCCTGAGTGGCGGTCAGGCCCAGGTTGGAGGCAACGAATTGGAGGTCGATGCCCGGCTGGTTGTCGATCCGCCCGTTGAGGGTGTAGGCGGTGAGCAGGTTGTCGGCGTCGTTCCCGATCATCGCGTTCTGCGCGACATTGCCGCGACCGGTAAGCGGATCGGCACCGGTCAGGGTGAGGTTCTCCAAACCGAATCCCAAGGTGTAGCTGATCGAAGAGCGAACCGTGTCCACGCCGCCTTTCAGGAATACCGGGACGTTTTGGCCGTCGATGAAGCGGGGATATATCCCGTCGACGAACGTTTCCTGCACGAGGTCGCCCGCGTCGTCCACCACGTAGGTGTCGTCGCCCATGTTCGCCTGCAATACATTGGTTCCGCTGCCGCCGTCGAGAGTGTCATCCCCCGTGCCGCCGAAGAGCGTGTCGTCGCCGCCCGCGCCGAAGAGGTGCTCGCCGCCGCCGAGCCCTACGCTGATCACGTTGGCGGCCCCGTTGCCCGTGCCCGTCAGATTGTCGCCGACCAGTACGAGATTTTCGAAGTTGTCCGGAAGCGTGAAATCGATGGCAATTTGCACGGTGTCCGCGCCTTCGCCCGGATTCTCGACGAGCACGGTGAGCGCGTCTCCCGTGTCGATCGCATAGAGGTCGTCGCCCTCCCCGCCGACGAGGGTGTCGTCGCCAGCGCCGCCGATCAGGGTGTCGTTTCCAACGCCGGTGTCGAGCAGGTCGTTGCCGTCCATGCCGAAGAGCTCGTCGTTGCCCTCGCCGCCGAAGAGCTGGTCGTCGCCCTGCTCGTCGATGTTGTCGCCGAAGAGGAGATCGTCCCCCGCGCCGCCGAAGACGGTATCCTCGCCGCCACCGCCGAGCAACGAGTCGTTGCCGTCGCCCATATCGGCGAAATCGTTGCCCAGGCCGAGGCCGGCGATATCGTTGCCCGCCTTCGCGAACACCACGTCGTCGCTTTCGAGCGCGTTGAAGATGTCGTTGACGGTGGTACCTTCGAGGAAATCGGAGTCGGGCGTGCCATTGAAACGGAATGTCAGCCTGCTGATGAGCTCGGTGTAGCTGAGCGTCTGGATCTGGTGCGTGGTCTGGTCCTCAAACCGGAACTCGGTGATGCCGGTATGGTTTGTAAACGGATCGTCCGGGTCGAAATCTCCGAGGTGAAGCGCGTCTTTGGTGTCTCCGAGCAGGGTGACCATCAACGACCCCACCCCGAGGTTGATAAAGCTGGGATCGAACGCGAAATTGAAGAGCACCGCGTTGAAGCCCTCGTCGCTGACGGTATCGATCCCGTCGTCGGGTCCCCAGCGGTACACGTCGAATCCCGCGCCCCCATCGAGGAAATCGTTGCCGGCATCGCCCTGCAGGCTGTCGTCGCCGTCGCCTCCGAGCAGCGTGTCGTCTCCGCCTCCGCCGAAGAGGCTGTCGTCCCCCGCGCCGCCGTCCAGCAGGTCCGCGTCCCCGGAGCGATCGAAGGTTCCGACGTCCCCGACGAGCGTGTCGTTGCCGTCGCCGCCGAAGATCTCGTCATGCCCTATGCCACCGAACTCGTTATCGTCCCCCGCGCCGCCGTCCAGAGTATCGTCGCCAACCTGCCCCAAGAGAGAATCGTTGCCCGCGCCACCATCCAGCACGTCCGCGTCGCCGAGGAGTTCGAAGCCACTCCCGAGGTCGCCGGCGATGGCGTCGTCGCCGTCGCCGCCCGACAGATCGTCCTTCCCAAGGCCGCCGAGCAGCGTGTCATTGCCGTCGCCGCCGTCGAGCGCGTCGTCGCCCACGCCGCCCTGGAGCGTGTCGTCGCCCTCTGCGCCCGAGAGGTCGTCGTTGCCCGCTCCGCCGTCCAGGAGGTCGTTGCCTTCGCCGCCGTCGAGCGCGTCGTCCCCGCCCTGCCCCGAGAGCGTGTCGTTGCCCGCTCCGCCGTCGAGGAAGTCGTCATCGCCGATGGTGCTGCTGCTGCCGCCCGTGTCGCCGACGACGAGATCGTCGCCGTCGCCGCCCGAAACATCGTCCTCACCCATGCCACCGAGCAGGGTGTCGGCGCCGGCCCCGCCGTCGAGCATGTCGCTGCCGCCTTCCCCTTGGAGCTTGTCGGCCCCTTCGCCGCCGACGAGGGTGTCGTCACCGCCCTGCCCGATCAGCAAGTCGTCCCCGGCCCCACCGTCCAGAAAGTCCGCGTCGCCCACATTGGGCGCGTTCCCGCCCTCGTCACCGAGAAGGACGTCGTTGCCCTCGCCGCCGGACAGCGAGTCCTCGCCGAGATCGCCTTCCATCTCGTCGTCGCCGGCCCCGCCGAGGAGAGTGTCGGCGGCGTTGCCGCCGAAGAGGCTGTCGTTGCCTTCCTCGCCGTCGATGTAGTCGTCGCCCGCGTTGATCGCGGAGGAGTCGCCGATGATTTCGTCGTCGCCTTCGCCTCCATAGAGCACGTCCGACCCGCCGTCCCCGAAGAGGGAATCGCTTCCCGCGCCGCCGTCGAGGAAGTCGTCGCCGTGCTGGGCGTAGTCGAGCACCGACCCGCCGTTGTCGCCCGAGAGGGCGTCGTCGCCGTCGCCCCCGAGGATCACGTCCTCGCCCGCGTCTCCGAACACGAAGTCGTCGCCCGACTCGCCGAGAAGCAGATCGTCCCCGCCGCCGCCGAACACGAAGTCGTCTCCGGAGCCGGCGTGCACCAGATCGTCGCCCTGGTTGGCCACCGTTATGAAGGTCCCGGCACCCGAACTGACCACCACCGTGCCCGCCAGGCTGCCGTCGGCCTCGGGATCGGCGCTCGCGGTCAGAGTGGTCCTCACTCCGAAAGTCAGACCCCGCAGGTCGGCGTCGGCCTGCACGATGTCATCGCCTGCTCCGGCGTAGATGCGATCGGCGCCGTCCCCGCCCTGCACGATGTCGCCCGCAGACGATCCGACGACCAGGTCGTCGTCCTCGTTGCCGTTCAGGAACTCGCCGTCGCCCAGCGTGGTCGGCCCGTTCTCTCCGTCGAAGATCGCCTGCTCTTCGGTCACGACGGCGTCGGCGAACAAACGGTCGTTGCCCTGATCACCGAAAATGACATCGAGGCCGCTGCCGCCCACGACAAGATCTTTCCCCGGGCCTGCCAGCACTGAGTCGTCGCCCGCCTCCATCTCGATCCAGTCGTCGCCCCCGCGCGTCGCGAAAATCGTGTCGTTGCCGCCGCCGGCGAGAATGTGGTCGTTGCCCGCGGAATCGAACAGCGTGTCGGCGCGGTTGGGATTGAACGCCCCGGAATTCCTGTTGCCCAGCCCGTCGTCGCCCTCGGTGAAACCCCCGATGATGTCGCGGGTCGTCACGGGCGGTGCCGTGACCTCCTCGACCGCGTCGACCTCGAACGTCACCGCGTCCGCTGCCAGTGGATTGCCGTCCGCGTCGAGGAGCGTTGCGGAAAGCTGCAGAGCCTCGTCGGTGTCGATGTCACCGCGGGCAAGAAGCCCAAAGGTCACCTCGTCCTGCCCTGGGGCAACTGTCACATCGATCGTGCCGTCGGCAAAAGACGTAACGTCGTCGCCGAAGACGCCGAAGAGCTTATCGCCGAGGTCGCTTAGCGCGAGCCTGACTGTTTGCACTGCGTCGCTGACTGAATCGAGGACCAGCTTAACGCTGATTCCGTTACCCTCGTCGAGCGTGGTCTTGTTGATCGTTGCCTTGATGCCCTGCTGGCTCTCGAGCGTGATGCCGAGCTTGCCGTTGACGAAATGCTCGATCGTGATGGTGTTGTTACCGATCCCACCGCCAAGGGCTTGACCACTTATAGTTAGGCTGCCTTTGCCGTCTGTAAGCGTACCGCCTTGAAGGGTGTAGACAATGCCGTTTGCGACGTCTCTCCACGTATTGTTCGGTTCTCGGGTGAATTTGCCGCCTATGATTAGCGAGCCACCAACAATGAGTTTGTCTCCCGTGAGGTCAATCTCGTTTATCGTGTCCCTACCGTCGCTGGGGGCGTAGATGTATTCGTCGTTTCCAGCTCCACCCACGAGGGTGTCGTCGCCGGTGTCACCTTGAAGGTAATCGTTGCGTTGCCCCCCTATCAACCTGTCGTTGCCATCACCGCCGATAATCGCGATTCCATTGTCATTGAGGGCCTTCGCCAACGGGGCATACGCGGGACTTACAGTCGCTGCTGACAGCGTATCGCTCTGATTCGTGCCGTGAAGCACCATCCTTCCTTGTGCATCGAGCAGCTGAGTGGCTCCCGCGTTCCACAACTGGTCAACAAGTGGTATCGCTTCCTTCAATAGTCTCGCGGAGTCAAGCGGGTGAAAAGTCTGCGTGTCGCGTAGGCGATCAGCTTCGAAGAGATCATTCGTGTACGAGATACGTGGGACTTGTGTCTTGCTTGCAGCGGTAAAGTCAATGTTGACTGTGCGCCCAATCCCGGTGGGGTTGATTCGCGGTTGCAGGAAGGCGTTTGCCAACTTTGATACGGTCGAATCCGACTTAAAGTCGAAGTTGTCGTCAAGGGGAAGAATTGCGAAGTTGTCGATGTGCCGTGTCCCATCCGCCTCGATTACAAAGACGGCCCCCGAGGCAATCCTGAAACCTGAAGTTTCGTAAATATAGGAACGCTGCACGAGATCGTCCCTTACCGCGTCCTGATATGAGGATTGCAAGAATGCCAAGCTCGCCGACGTTGGCCCTACAATCGCAACAGCCTGGTCAAGTGTGAATGTTTGGCGGGTTCCATTGTCCTTGAAGAAAAAAACGCCATTCATGAACACCTGCACGAGCTTTATATTGGAAGCGTTGGCGAAGCGCCCCGGACCGTCGGCCATGAACGAAACTGCGTCCATGTCGATTGCAAAAGGCTGGTCCGGTCTTATGAGGAACGGGTCGAGAAGATCCTGTGGTTTTGTCGTTTGACCGTACAAGAACAGGTTGGTCATCTCAACGACGCCGAGCTGGTTCCAAGCATAGAGTGTGGCCATGGTTGCTCCCTTATCGTTTTGCAGTCGGTTTCGCTTGGCCGTCCGCTGTTTCCAGTGTAGCGGTGCTCGTACCGCGACCGTATCTCAAAAACTTTCCACAAGCGCTGACCGAGACATATCGTTTGTAGAAATTTTCCCCGCGTAGATAGGTGCGCTTCGGGTTCATTTCAAAGTTCACTTCAACTTCAGCGATATTCCAGCCGGTCAGCACATCAAGCCAGTTGCGGCGATCAGGGTGACGATCCACAGCACAGCAGTACGGATTGCCCCGCAGAAATTCCCTTATCGCGGATTCGGTGGAATCAATAGCCATCTGGTTCTGCTCCGCAAGAGTCCGTACTACGGGTTCAATCATTTCCGCGTCGCTCAAGAATCGCCAGCGATCAAAACAAAACCCTTCGGCGCTCAGCACCGCGGCCGAAGTAGGCACAAGCAACAGCACGACCGTCAAAGCGTACTTCGTGATTCTTTTCTTGGTTTGATATGTGGTAGGCATTCTTCCCCCTCATACCATTCTCATTCTCGATTTCACGGTACCGCGTGATTTGTCACTGACAGACGCAACTGCGATCAACTCGGTCGGGCGTTCGGAGTTTTGCTCGTTTCGTCGCAACATCGATTCGACCAACCTAATCTGCCGCGGCAAGCAAACCCACTTGAGGTCAAGGTTCTCCTCGATGGTCTCTCGCGTCTGGGCCCTCATCGCCTGGTAGACGTTCGGCTCGCCGAGCGCCGCTTCGACTTTCTCGGCGATCCCCTTTACGTCGAAGAAATCCACGAACACCCCGGTCTCTCCGTCCCGCATCACTTCCCTCACCGGCTCGGTCGCCGAAGCGATGACCACGCACCCGGCCGCCATCGCATCGAGCATCGACCACGACAGTACGAAGGGATACGTCAGGTACACGTGCGCCGAGGACACCTGCAGCGCGTTCACGAAAATCGAGTAAGGCACGCGCCCGAGGAAGTGCACGCGCGACATGTCGAGCTTCGCGCCGACCTCCGCGAGCATCACCTGACGCCAGGTGCGTCCGTTGGCCGGCGCGCGGCCGTAGCTCACTTCGTCGCCGCCGACGATGACGACCTGCGCCTTCGGACGCCTCCGCTGGATTTCCGGCAGCGCGCGCATGAAGATGTGGAATCCGCGGTAGGGCTCGAGGTTGCGCGCGACGTAGGTGACGACTTCGTCGGCTCGCGTGAGCTCGCGCCCGTCGGGCAGGATGAGCTTCGCGTCCGCATCAGGCTTCACGCGCTCGGTGTCGATGCCCTCGTGCGCGACGGCGATCATGTCGCGATAGCGCGTGGGGTAGGTCGAGTGCTGCCATTCGGTCGCGGTCTGTCCGCGGTCGGCCGCTTCCAGCCCCATGAGGTTGACGGCATTCAGGGTGCGCACGCGCAGCCGCACGTCCATCGTCTCCGGGAATTCCGGGTCGAAGCCGATGTCCCCGCCCGAGGCGCGGTAGTAGTACTCGAAGTACGCAAGGAGCGGCGCATCCGGATAGACGTCCTTCAGGTACAGCGTCTCGCCCCAGGCGTTGTGCCCGAGGATCACGTCGGGGACGAAGCCTTCCTTCTTCAGCCGCAGCGCGACCCTCGCCACCGCCTGCCCGTGCAGCACCGCGTTCTCGATCGAGCGCACGTAGAAGTGCGTCTTCGGGTTCGCTTCGCGGCTCAGGCGGTAGACGATCTTGCGGATCTGTGGAAACGAGGCGTTGGCGCGGCGCGTGAGGAACACGATCTCGTTCGAGGGATCGGAGGCGTAGTGGGTGAGCAGATGCGCGTACTGTCCCGGAAAATTCTGGTGGACGAAGAGGATGCGCATGGTCAGTCCGCGCCCCGCTTCGAAACATCGGCCGCGAGCGTCGTCTCGCGCGTGATCGAAACGATCTTCTCCCCGTCCGCGCCGCGGTAAACCGCGTATTCGCCGCGATAGGTGCCCGCCGGCCAGGCGGCGGCGCCCTGCCGCTTGCCGATGTAAGAGAGGTGCTGCGCCTGGTTGCGCTCGAGGGGCGCGCGCTTCGATGCCGCCACCGTGCCGTCGGGCACGACGAGCCGCAGCTCCTCGACGTCGCCCGCGCGCGCGCCGTAGATCTGCGCCCAGAACACCGCGGCCTGGGCGGTGGGGGCGAAAGGTGCCGTCCCGTCGCGGTCGACGTCGCCGCTGCCGACCCGCGGCGGCGCCCCGGCGAAGTCCGCGTCGAGCAGGCCGGTCGGCACGTAAGCGAGCGCCTGGAGCGCCGCCTGGTTCCACAACGGCGCTCCCGCGGATTCGCATTTCGCGGCCGACGCGCCGTCCGTTCCGTCGAAAGGATCGACGACGTTCCGCTGATGCCGGACCTCGAAATGAACATGGGGGAATTCGGTATTGCCGGAGAGCCCGACCGCGCCGAGCGGCTGCCCCCCTTTGACGAGCTCTCCGGCACGCACGGCGACGCTGCCCTTGCGCATATGGGCGTACTGCGTCTCCCAACCGCCGCCGTGATCCACCACCACCGAATTCCCCGCTTCTCTTCCCGCGACGGCGTCCTTGCCGAGGGTTCGCACGCTCGCGTCCCGCATGCCGTCGCGCACCGCGCGCACGCGCCCGGGCGCCGCGGCGAGCACGGCGACGCCCCGTTTGTACGATGGCGTATCGATCACCCGGATGTCGGTGCCCTCGTGGCCGTCGTAGCTGAGGAAGCCGCAGCGGTAGTCGCGCGCTCCGGGGCCCGGATCGCGGTCCACGTAGTTCTGCACCACGCAGGCCCTGCCGATCTCGCAGTCGACCGGCAGCGCGAGCGCAGGCGCGGACTGGGCCTGGGCAAGCGCCGGCAGCGCAGCGAGGACCGCACCGAGCAGATTTTTCTCCACCGTCGTCAAGGCAACAGCCCATCCCCCAAACGGACCGCAGCGGACTCTACGCAACAGCCCAAGCTCTGTCTATGGCACTTTAGTGCCATCGGCCCTTAGGCGTTGCTAATTTACTGTGCGTATATTAATGGTCGTGACTTTACCGGGCAAACCGATCCCTGTCCACGACATTCGGGTGTCGCCCCCGCCCACCTTCGCCGCCCCCGTAACCTCCTCTAAACGATCCGCGTCCCGAACCCCGGCGAGACCCACGCCTCGTGCTGAGTCAGGCGTTGCACGAGCTGCACCCGGGTCTCGACCCCGAGCTTCCCGAGATGGCATCGAACAAGGTGGACGCCTTCGCCGCGCTCATCACGCGTCCTTTTTCGCTCCCGCGGCGCGTGCCGCCTCCTGGAGGCCTCTGAGCACCTGGCCGAGCTGCTGGTGCAGGTTGGCGAGTGCGTCGTAGCCGAGGGCGACGCGCACCGCGAGCTTGCCGTTCAGCCGCTCGGGGAGCTTCCCGCCCGAGCGCGCGACCCGCGGCAGCGCGGCGAGCATGCCGGGCTCGAGGAATCCGAAATCGATGAACGCCATGCCGGGGGAGATGTTGATCGACGAGTAGTTGGCGACCACAGGCTGGTCGGAATCCGCGACCGGAACGAGCCGGATGCCGAGCGATTTGGTCTCGGGCGGCTTGGGCTTTCCGCTGCCGTTGCCGCTACCTTCCTTCTCCTGAGGGTCCTTCTCCTGCGTGCCTTTCTTCGGTGCTTCCGCCATGTCTACCCCTTTTCGTTTGGTCAAGCGTTTCAGAGCGTCCTTCAGCTTACGAGTCACGATTTGGCCTTCTCTTCCTCGATGACCGTCATCTGCTTGGGCGGCTGCGGGTCCGTCGGGCCTTGCCCCGCTTTCGCCGCCGGCCGCGGCCCGAACTGCATCACCTCGTCGACCTGCAGGCCGCGCGGCAAGTTGTGGGCGATGAACACCATGGTGACCTTGCCCTTCAGCTGGTTGATGGTCTGGGCGAAGGACTCCGCGGTGCTGTGGTCGAGGTTGCTGGTCGCTTCGTCGAAAATCAGCACCTTGGGGCGCTTCAGCAGCGCCCGCGCGATCGCGATCCGCTGGCGCTGGCCGCCCGAGAGGCCGACCCCGTGCTCCCCGAGCGGTGTCTGGTAGCCCTGCGGCAGCGCCTCGATCACCTCGTGGATCTCGGCCAGGCGGCAGGCCTCGACGATGCTCGCGAAATCGGCGTGCGGGCTCGCCGTCAGCAGGTTGTCGTATACAGTGCCCGAGAAGAGCGTGGTCTCCTGGGGCACGACGCCGAACCCCGAGCGCAGCTCGTTCGCGCTCAGGTAGCGCGCGTCCTGGCCATCGATAACGATCCGCCCGTCGGCGGGCGGGTAGAACCCCAGCAGCAGCTTCGCCAGGGTGCTCTTGCCGCAGCCCGAGGGGCCGACCAGTACGGTGAGCTGGCCCGGCTTGATGACGAGGTTGAGGTTGCGGTAGAGCCAGGGGTGCTTGTCCGTGTAGCGGAACGACACCGCCTGGAACTCGATCCTCCCCGCCTCCGCCGTGCGCGGACGCTGCGGCGTGAGCGTGTAGGGCTCGGCGGGCATGTCCATGATGTCGCCGAGCCGTTTGATCGCGACGTTCGCCTGCTGGAACTGCTGCCACAGGCCGACCAGGCGCAGCATCGGCTGGCTCACCCGCGCGGCGAACATCTGGAAGGCGACGAGCATGCCGATCGTGAAGGTCGACGCGCCGATGGCTGCGCCGGCGGCGCTGTCCATGACCAGGAGCGCGCCCACGACCAGGATGGTGAGCGTCATGGTCTGCTCGAGCGCGTTCGCCACCGTGTTGTAGGTATTGGCGATCTGCTTGGTCTCGAAGCCCGCCGCGAGATACTGCGCCAGCAGCTCGCCGTAGCGACTCTCCAACACCGGCTCCATCTGCAGCGACTTGACCGTCGCCATGCCGGAGACGTACTCGGTGACGAAAGCGGTGTTCCTCGCGCCCACCAGGAACTGCTTGTTCAGCTTCGCGCGGAAAATCGGCGTCACCGCGAGGCTGATGCCGACGATGAGCAAGAGGATCGCGAGAACGATCAGGGTCAGCTGCCAGCTGTACCAGAACATCACGGCGATGAAGATCACGAGGAACGGACAGTCGAGGAGCAGAGTGACGGCGGCGCCCGCGACGAACTCGCGGATCTGCTCCACGCCGTGCAGCCGCGCGACCAGCACGCCGGTCTGGCGGTGCTCGAAGTAAGGCATCGGCAGGCGCAGCAGGTGGCGGAACACCGTCTGGCCGAGCACGGCGTCGACACGGTTGCCGGTGTGCAGCACCAGGTACTGGCGCATCCAGCTCATGATCGTGGAGAAGAACATGAACATGACGAGCGCGATGCCGACCACCCACAGCGTGCTCTGGGTGTGGTGCACCACCACCTTGTCGATGACCACCTGCGTGAAGAGCGGCGTGGCGAGCGCGACCAGCTGCATGGCGAGCGAGGCGCCGAGCACGTCGCGCCAGATGCGCTTGTGCTTCAGCAGCTCGGGGACGAACCACTTGAAGCCGAAGGCCGGCCGGTCCGACACCGGCGCGTCCGGGTCGGTCGCCTGGGCCGGCGACCGGCCGACGAGGATCACCTCGGGCGCAAAGCGCGCTTCGTACTCATCGAGCGGAGCGCGGCGGGGTTCGTTGCTTCCGGCTTCGAAGTAGAGGAATTCCTTGTCCCCGGCCTTGACGATGAGCGCGGCCTTGGGCGCGGGTGCCGGCTCCTGGCCCTCTCGGTCTTGCCCGGCCGCAGCGGTCTCAGGGGATTTTAAGAACGCCACGCAGGGCAGCGGCAGCGTCGGCAATTCCTTCGAGCCGATCGCCCTCTCGCCGACCTTGAACTCCAGCGCTTTCGCGGCACCGAACAGTGTCGTGCGGTCGTAAGGCGGAGGAAACTGCTGCAGGAGGACAGCCGAGTCGAAAGGCACCCTGTGCAACTGGCACAGGCTGCCCAGAACCCAAACGAAATCCTTGTCCGATAGGCGCAGCGTAGCCGCCACCCGTTATCTCCCTACCCCTTCCCGCGGCAAGCCTCGCCTCGGGCTCCTCGTCTTTCCGGCAAACCGTTTGTTTTTTCTTGTAGAACCTCTACCAGCCTGTTCCTCGACCTTTGGGTCGTATATGCAAACCGAGCCGGGTGTCTCAGCTTAGCCCGCAGGATACATTAAAGTCCTGTCGGGCATTCCCTACAAATTCGCACAACATATTAGTACTTACTAATACTATCATCGCGTCGACCTAGATCGTCAGCATCCATCCGAACGGCCGCGAGGGACCCGAGCCTTCGCCCGCGAGCAGCGGGAGCAGCGGTTCGAGGTCCTTGCGCGCGGGCGAAGCCTCCGCCATGCCGCGCATCTGAACGACCTTCGGCTGCGACGCGCGCCATTCGCCGTCGCCGCTGACGCGCAGCTCTCCCCGCAGGGTCGAGAGCTTGATCGCCGCGCGATCCCCGCTTCCCGTGATCTGCAGGCGGTAATCCCCGACCCGCGCGACACCCATCAGGCCCGCCTCGGACCAGTCCGCGGTCGCCGCGCCGCGCACGTCCGCAGATCCCATCTCGAAGGAATCCGCGGAGACACGCACGCGCCCTTGCGGCTTCCAGATCGCCAGAATGGGCACCGCCTGCTCGAGCGAAGCCGCCTGCACGCTCGCCTCGACGTTCTGCAGTCGCACGCTGCCGAAGCCCACGCTGACGTTCGCGCGCAGGCTGGCTCCCGGCGCCGTCCCCGACAGCGCCACGCTCACTCGTCCGCCAAAAATCGAAAGGAAGTTGCAGCGCCACTCGACATCGGCAATGCTGCGAAAGCCGCCGCCGGAGCGGATCGCCAACGCGCCCCGGCCTTTCCAAACCGTGCCGCGCGCATCGCCCAGCGCGAGCGCCCCGCCGCTCGAGCGCTCGAGCGCGTAACCGAACCACGCGGCGGGAAGGTTCACAAGGTTAATTACAAGATACGCCCCGACACCGAGAATGACGAAGCGAACGCCCGTCCTGCGAAGCGCTTCGATCATGCGCCCCGCGCCTCGAGCCGCAGGTCCGCGTCCACCGTGCCCGGCTTGGCGTTCCTCCCGAGGGTCGCCCTTTCGGCGCGCAGTCCGGCCTGCTGCAGCTCGACCAGCAGCGACATCAGCGCCGGGAAGGGCGCGGCCTCGATCTGCACGCGCACGCTGCGCGGGCCGTCGGCGTCGACGCGCTTCACCTGCTGGCGCAAGCCGTTGTTCTCCGCCGCCCGCTGGACCGCCGAGCCCGCGTCGGCCGGAGGTTCCGTACGCGGGGCGGCGCGCAGGCTGGCGACGAGCGCCGCCTGCTCGCGGACCTGCGCGAGCTCCGCCTGGACCGAAGCCAGGCGCGCCTGCGATCTCGCCAGACCGCCCTGGACCGGGCTCCAGATCAGCAGGTAGAAGAACATCGCGCCGAGAAACACCGCGAGCGCGAACGCCACCCGGCGGTCGCGCGCGCCGAGCTCGTTCCACCGCTTTCTCCACGGCTCGATCCAGGCGGGATTCAAGGGAAGCTTCACGATTTGCCTCCCCGGGCCGAGCCCGCCGCGCGCAGCTGCAGCCGCGCTTCCCCGCCCGAGCGGTCCACCGCCACGTCGAGCGAGCGCGCGCGCAGCGCGCGGGCCAGAGAGTCGGCGTCGGCCTGCGTCGCCGCAACCCGTATGTTCAGGGTCCCGTCGGAGTACTCGATGCCCTGCACGCGCAACCGCGCCTCGCGCTCGAACGCCGGCGACGCGCGCGCGAGCAGATGGAGCATGTCGCCGGGCGAGGCGCCGCTCTTTGCGCCCAGCTCCTCCAGATTGCGCCGCATCTGCGCGGCGGGATCGACGATCACGGGCGTGTCGGGAAAGCTCTTCATCAGCAGGGCGCGCATCTCCTCCTCGGCGGCGTGCACGCGGTACGAGGTGCGCGCCCAGTCGACCGCATCGAAGACGAGCGTGACCGCGAGCCAGGCGGCGAGCAACGCCGCGGCGGGCAGATAGGCGCGCTGCAGCGCAGCCCCGCGTCCACCGCGCTGAACGTAGCGCTGCTGGAGCAGATCGAGCGGCGCGACCGGAACCGCGGCGCGCGAGGAGGCGAGCGGTTCCAGGGGCAGGCCCAGCGCCGTGCGCCAGGCCGCCGAGTCGAGATCCTCCGGCGCGTCGAGCAGCAGGATGCGCTCGGGCGCCTTGGCCTCGGCCCGCGCCTCGGCGAGCACGGTGTGCAGCCAGCCCGGAGGCTGCG
>Ga0137397_10000725_pt1 | contig 22878 bp, 16 predicted proteins | sample czorhiz116metaG_FD_106658 | JGI IMG/M metagenome (GOLD analysis project Ga0137397, IMG submission 106658) | Vadose zone soil microbial communities from Angelo Coast Range Reserve, California, USA - czorhiz1.16 metaG | ecosystem: Environmental > Terrestrial > Soil > Vadose zone | place: USA... | reverse complement strand
TCACCTGCATCGCTTGGTTCGTTCGCATCGGTGCTGCGCGACAGGTAAGTCGACAGGGCGGCTAGAAATGGAGCCAGCATCATCACGCGCACCATCTTGGTGATGACCGCTGTATTGGCGGCGCCCTCGCTGATCGATCGTCCGGGGGCGTCCACCGGCGCGACTATGTGGATGTTGGAACAGGCAAAGATGAAGTAGGAGGCGGGTGACATCGCGAGCAGGTGATATCGATTGGAAAAATAATAGATTGCCGGGTACAGGAAAATCGCGAGGGTGCCGAATACGACTACGGTCGATACGGCCACCGTGACTTGCTCAGCGCGGCCGCGCACGACCGGTTCCGTGGCCATGACGGCCGCGGCGCCGCAGATCGAGCTGCCGGCGCCGATGAGCATTGCCGTCTTGCGATCGAGCCCGAAAAGCCGTGTGCCCATCCACCAAGACAGCGCAAACGTACTGCTCAATACGAGGAGATCGATGGTCACTCCGGGAACGCCGACGGTGGCAATGTCCTGAAACGTCAATCTCAGGCCGTACAGAATGATCCCGAGCCGCAGCAATGTCTGTTTCGAAAAGGTCACCCCACCGGCGCCGGCGCGCGCAATCCGCGGATAGAGCGTGTTGCCGACGATCATCCCGAGCGCGATTGCCAGGGTGAGTGCACTGATGCCGGTGGATTCGAACCATGCAATCTTCCCGAGTGCGATTGCGACGGCGGCCAAGGCGCCCACGAGAACAATACCGGGAAAGCGATCAGTCACAGCCCGCCAGGGCTTGGGCGGGACTAGGGCTGCGGCAGGGACGCCGGAATTCGTCGGTGTGCGCATGGATGGGTCCAGGTCTCGGGTTCACTCACGCATGCCACTATGACGATGGATTGCCTACACGTAAAACGGATTATCTGGCTATAATCTATCGAGAAAGCAGCTTGATTGTGAACCAGCCATGCATATTACCTTGCGGCAGCTACAGATCTTTCGCGCCGTTGCGCTCAGCGGGAGCACGACCGCGGCTGCCGACAGCGTGGCATTGTCGCAATCGGCGACCAGCGGGGCGCTCAACGAATTGGAACGCGCCCTGGGTACCCGGCTCTTCGACCGGGTCGGCAAGCGTCTCATATTGAACGACAGCGGCAGGGGTCTCCTGCCCATGGCGCTTGCCGTGCTGGACGGGGCAAAGAACATCGAAGCGGCGCAGATCTCCGGAGACTACGCGGGGCACGCCGACCTGCAGCTCTTTGCGAGCACGACCATCGGCAACTATGTTCTGCCGCGGATGCTTGCGCGCTTTCGAGAGGAGGTTCCGTTCTCGCGAGTGCAATTGCGGATCGGCAATACCCTCGATGTCGTCACCGCGGTGCGAGAGTTCGCGGCGGATCTCGGATTCATCGAGGGACCGTGCCACGCATCCGATATGATGGTCATTCCCTGGTTGGAGGATGAGCTCGTCATCGTCGCGGCGCCCGCGCACCCGCTGGCGAAGACCGCTAGGCGCAGAAAGATCACCGCCAAACAATTGAGCGAGGCGCAATGGCTGCTGCGTGAGCCGGGCTCCGGCACGCGCGAAGCGGTGGAGCATGCTCTGTTACCGCATCTGCAGCACATTCGTTCGTCGATGACATTGGGCAGTTCGGAGTCGATCAAGAATTCGGCGGCGGAGGGGCTGGGCTTGAGCTGCCTGTCGCGCTGCGTCGTGCAGGATTTGGTGACGGCGAAGCGGCTGACCGTGCTGGCAACGGGATTGCCGCGGTTAACGCGGCGCTTCGCCCTCATATACCCCGAAACGAAGGTCCTTTCGGCGGCCCTGCGCCGATTCGTTGCCCACTGTGAGCGCAATTCCTGAAAATAGATGACGCACTGAATGCAGGCGAAACTGTCGGATGCCGAGTGATACGGGATTATTCCAAGAGGTGAAATCATGTCTTTCGAGAAAAAGGTCATTATCGTCACCGGTGCGGCGCGCGGCATCGGCCAGGAATATTGCCGCCGGTTGGCCGCGCTCGGCGCAGCGGTGATCGCGGTGGACATCAACGCCTGCGACCGGACTGTGGAACTCGTCAAGAGTGCCGGTGGTCGAGCCATTGCCGGGAAAGTCGATGTGACCGATATGGCGTCGATCGAAGCCGCCGTGGCGGCGGCCGAGAGCGCCTTCGGGCGGGTGGACGGGCTGGTCAACAACGCAGCGCTCTATGGGGCGCTGCGCGGCGGACGCTTCGATGCAATACCGGAGAAGGAATGGGATGCGGCGATGGCGGTGAATGTCCGCGGCATTTGGAATTGTTGCAAGGCCACCGTCCCGGCGCTCCGGCGCGCGGACGGAGGCAGCATCGTCAATATTGCGTCGCTGGCCGCGACTTATGGGCTTCCGTACGCGCTGCATTACACGACCTCCAAGGCCGCGGTGATCGGTCTCACGCGGGGTCTGGCGCGCGAGCTTGGCCGCGAGGGAATCCGCGTGAACTCGGTCTCGCCGAGCGCCGTGCTCACGGATGGGACGCGTGAATTCTTTGGCCCCAAAGTCGAGAAGGTGCTTCAAACGGTGGCGGCGGGCCAGGCGATTCCGCGCAATTTGGAACCTGCCGACGTCGCGGGATCGGTCATCTGGCTGCTCTCCGATGAAAGCCGGTTCACGACGGGGCAGAACATTGCAGTGGACGGCGGTACGGTGATGCATTGAGCACGCTCTTGGACGGCCTGCGCGTCGTCGAAGTATCTGCGCCGATCCCCTCAGAAAGAGCGTGGAAGCCCGAGAACATGCTCGGCGATATAGGAGAAAATCAAGTTGGTTGAAATCGGCGCGACCTGATAGAGGCGCGTTTCGCGAAACTTGCGCTCGACGTCGTAGTCGCTGGCAAAGCCGAATCCGCCATGCGTCTGCAAACAGACATTCGCCGCCTCCCAAGAGGCTTTCGCGGCTACAGCTGCGGGTTTCTATTGGCGGCCATCGCCGCGGAATCCTCCCAACCGCCGCCGAGTGCGCGGATGAGGTCGACGCTGGCAAGCAGCTGCAGGGTATCGAGATTGAGCGCCTGCAGCTGGGTCTGCAGGAGCGTGGTCTGCGAGGTGACGACGGTGAGATAGTCGGTCGCCCCCTGCTTGTAAAGTGCCATGGAGAAATCCAGCGTACGCTGCGCGGCGTCGACCGCGGCCTTCTCGTCCACAGCGGCGTCGTGGTAGTGATTGAGGGTGGCGAGGCTGTCCTCGACCTGCTGGAACGCGCTGACGACGGTGCTGCGGTAGTTCGCAGCGGAGAAGTCGAACTCGGCTCGCGCTTGGGCGACCTGCGCCCGGCGCAGGCCGCCGTCGAACACGCTGAGCAGGGCGTTCGGCCCGATCGCCCAGAAACTACTCGGCGCGCTCAGCCAGTTCGAGGGGGAGGTGCTCTGGAAACCGCCCTGAGCGCCGAGCGTGAGGGTGGGGAAATACGCTGCACGCGCGACCCCGATGTTGGCATTGGCCGCAATCATGCGCCGCTGCGCGCCGGCGATATCCGGACGGCGCTGCAGCAGGGTGGTCGGGACGCCGCTGGGAATCTGCGGAAGCGCGATGGCAACGATCTCGGGCTTGATCGAGAACGTCGAGGCGGAAACGCCGAGCAGCGCCGCGATCGCGTGTTCCATCAGCGCGCGCTGCGCGAGCGTTTGCGCCGCCTGGGAGCGTGCCGCATCGAGCTGGGTCTGCGCCTGCGAGACGTCGAGGCCGGGCGCGATGCCGCCGTCGTGGCGCTGCTGGGTGAGGCCAAGCGCGCGCGCATAGGCCGTCACCGTCTGGTCGAGGATGGCGCTGTCGCGGTCCAGGGTGCGCAGCTGAATGTAATCGTCGACCAGCTGCGCGATGAGCGACAGGCGAGCGTTCTCGAGATCCGCGGCGGACGCGGCTGCGTTAGCCTCGCCGGCGGCGACCTCGTTGCGAATCTGCCCCCACAGGTCGAGCTCGTAGCTCACGCTGCCGCCCAGCGTGTTGGAATCGAAGTAGGTCCGCAGGGTGGAAGTTCTCAGCGGTGCGTGCACCGATTGGCGATTGCGCGTGACGCTGGCGTTGAGTCCCAGCGTGGGAAACAGCCCCGCGCGCGCCTGATCGGCGAGCGCCCTGGCCTGCGCGTAGTTGGCCAGCGCGGCGGCGAGGGTCGGGCTCCCGTCGATCAACTTTTTCTGCAGTCCGTCGAGCTCCGCGTTGCCGTAGAGTGTCCACCAGCTGTCCCGCGGCAGGCGGTCGGCCGGCTGGGCCTGCGTCCACGGCCCGGTTTCCTTGTAGGCATCCGCGGTGGGAATATTCGGAGTTTTCAGCGGCGGCGCGAGCGAACAGGCGCCGAGCAGCAGCGTCAGTGCTGTGAGAGGCCAGAGTCTGCCCTCAACCCTTTTCATTTTTGTTCTTCGCCTTGGCGGCGAGCACGCCGCCCGCCGCCGCGCCGGCAAGGCGTACCTCGGTCCGATTGCCGATTCCATCGGGCGGGTTTTGGATCACGCGATCGTTCGCTGCCAGGCCGGAGGCGAGTTCGACGACCGCACCCAGGTCGCGTTGGATCGACACCGGCTTGAGCACTACACGGTTGTCGGCGTCCACGGTGGCGATGGAGAGCCCCTTGGCGTCGAAAATCAGCGCGCTCGACGGCACGCTGAGCACATTGGCGGCGCCGCCGATCTGCAGATGAATGCTGGCGTAGTCGCCCGGCATCATCTCACCCGCGCTGTTGTCGACGATGAGTTGCATCAGGGTCGTGCCGGTGGTCGGGTCGACGGCCTGGGCCGAATACTCGACCGTACCGCCGTAGGTATTGCCGGGATGCTCGGGCACGCTGATCGTGGCCCTGGTGCCCGGCGGCACGCTGGGCACATAATTCTGCGGTACGTTCACATAGACGCGCAGCTTGGTCGTTTCGGAGACGACGAACAGTTCCGCGGCGCCGGTGGCCCCCACATTGATCAGCGCGCCGATGTCGGTTTCGCGTGCGGTGACGATGCCGTCGAACGGCGCGATCAGATGTTTGAAGCCTTCCTCGGCAACCAGGCGGTCGACGTTCGCCTGCGCCGCCTTGACCTGGGCGACATTGGCGTTGTAGGTGAAGGTGTGCTGGTCGACGTCTTGCTTGGCGACGGCGTCGGTGCCGGCCAGCGCCTGCCAGCGCTCCGCGCCGATTTGCGCGAGCTTGGCATTGGCCTGGGCGACGCTGAGGTCGGCGCGCGCCTGCATGAGTTGCTGGTCGAGATCGGGCGTATCGATTTCGGCGAGCACGTCTCCGGCCTTCACCTTGCCGCCGATGTCGTGCTTCCAGCTTTTCAGGTAGCCCGGGACGCGCGCGTAGATGGGCGCACGGATGTAGGCTTCCAGGCGCCCGGGCAAGTCCAGGCCCACCTGATTCTCCACATGGGACGGGGCCACGATGGCCACGGTCGGGACCGCCTGCGCTTCGGTCAAATTGTGCAGACGCGAATTTTCCGACGCGCGGGAGACCAGGCCGTAGGCGACGACAGCGACGGCGAGGAGCACGAATGCGCCGCCGACCAGGCGCAGCCGGCGTGGAACAGGGCGGCGATGATTGAGATCAGGCTGGGGCATGGGATCCTCGGAGGTTGATTTCCGGCTCAGGTTTTGGGCCTTCGCGCCGATGAACGATGCTGAACACCACAGGGACAAAGAAAAGCGTCGAGACGGTGGCGAAGATCAGGCCGCCGATCACGGCTCGGCCCAGTGGCGCATTCTGCTCGCCGCCTTCGCCAAGGCCCAGCGCCATCGGCAGCATGCCGATCACCATCGCCAGCGCCGTCATCAACACCGGGCGCAGACGCACGTATCCGGCCTCGAGCGCGGCTTGCGTCGCGTCGCCGAGCTCGGTGAGTTTCTCGCGGGCGAAACTGATCACCAGTACGCTATTCGCGGTCGCCACACCCATGCACATGATCGCGCCGGTGAGCGCCGGCACCGACAGCGTGGTATGCGTCGCAAACAGCATCCAGACGATGCCGGCGAGGGCCGCCGGCAGCGCGGTGATGATGACGAAGGGATCGCTCCAGGACTGGAAGTTGATCACGATCAGCAAATAGACCAGCACGATGGCGCCGAGTAGCCCGAACAGCAGACCGGAGTAGGCGCTGTTCATGGTCGCCGTCTGGCCGACCAGGGCGACGCTCGCGCCCTTCGGCTTGTCCTTGTCGTTCCGGGCGATGATTTTCTGGATGTCGGCGGAAACCGCGCCGAGATCTCGCCCCTGGGTCGTCGCGTAGATCTGTACCATCGGGGAGATGTCGTACTGCGAAACCACGGCGTTGCTGTGGGTGCGGCGGATATTGGCGATGCCGCCGAGCACCGTGGTCGGCCCGCCGCTGGCGTTGATCGGCAGGTTCTGCAGCGCCGGCAGCGTGTCGATCTGGTATTGCGGAGTCTGCAGCGCGATGGGATAGGTCACGCCGTTTTTCTCGTTGAGCCAGTAGACAGGCGCAACCTGGCTGGAGCTGGCCAGGTTCACCACCAGGCTGTCGGTCACGTTGGCCGCGGTCACGCCGGTGTATTGCGCGCGCGTGCGGTCGATGTTGACCTCGAGCGTCGGCTGCCCGGCCGACTGCTGGATGCGCGCATCGGCCACGCCGGTGACCCCGCGGATCTGCGCCAGCAGCTCGTTGGCGTAGGCATAATCCGCGCCGAGATCGTTGCCGCGGATCTGCAGATCGATCGGCGCCGGCGCGCCGAAGTTGAGGATCTGGCCGACGATATCCGCCGGCAGAAACGAGAAGCTCACCCCGGGGAAACGGCGCGGCAGCTGGTCGCGCAGGCGACTGACGTAATCGGCGGTCGGCGCGTGCCCCTCGTTGAGCGAGATCTGGATGTCTCCGTCCGACTCGCCGATGGTGCCGGTGTTGTTGTAGATCGTATTGATCGACGAAAGATAGGTGCCGATGTTGTCCACTACCGCCGCCACTTCGGCCGGCGGGATCGCCTCGCGGATCGCCTTCTCCACGTCGGCGAAACGCGCGGCGGTTTCTTCGATACGCATGCCGACCGGGGTCCGCACATGCAGCAGTATCTGACCGCCGTCGACCTGCGGGAAGAAATTGCGGCCGAGAAACGGCGCGAGCAGGAACGAGACGGCAATGACGCCGATAAAGCCCCCGACGAACAGCCTGCGATGCTCGATGGCGAGCGCCAAGAGGTCGTGGTACCCGGCGCGCAGCCGTACGAAGAGCGCCTCGAAGGCGCGCTGGAAGCGCACCAGGGGGTTCCTGGAGGGCGGCGGACCGATGACGTTGTCGTGCTCGTCGACGTGGGCCGCGTGCGCGCGCAGCAGATATTTCGCCATCGTCGGAACCAGCGTGCGCGACAGCAGGAACGAGCAGACCATGGCGAACATCACGCTTTCCGCCATCGGCACGAACAGGAAGCGCGCCACGCCGCTCAGGAAGAACATCGGTATGAACACGATGCAGATGCACAGCAGGGACACGAAAGCCGGTACGACGATCTGTGAGGCGCCGTCGATGATCGCGGCTTCCACCGGTTTGCCGCGCTCGAGGTGGTAGTTGATGCTCTCGATCGTCACCGTCGCCTCGTCGACGAGTATGCCCACGGCGAGCGCCAGGCCGCCGAGAGTCATGATATTGAGCGTTTCGCCGATCGCGGACAGCGCGCCGATCGCGCCCAAGACGGACAGCGGAATCGAGGTGGTCACGATCAGGGTCGAGCGCCAGCTGCCGAGAAAAAGCAGGATCATCAGGCTGGTCAGCGCCGCGGCGATTATACCCTCACGGATCACACCCTGGATCGACGCGCGCACGAATACGGACTGATCGCCGATCGGTTTGATGTCGAGTTCATCCGGCAGCGAGGGCTTGATGAGTGTCAGCATCTTCTTGATGCCGCTGACGATGTCGAGCGTCGAGGTCATGCCGTTCTTGAACACGCTGATCAGCACCGAGCGATTGCCGTCGACGTGCACGACATTGACCTGCACCGCGTTGCCGTTGTGCACGTGGGCGACGTCGTGCATGTAGACCATCGCGCCCCCCACGCTCTTGATGGGCAGGTCGCCGAGGTCCGCAATTTTAGATGGCGCGCTGTTGAGGTTGACGGTGTATTCGTAGTCGCCGATCTTTTCCGTGCCGGCCGGGGTGTTGAGGTTCTGCGCGGCGAGCGTATTGGCGACGTCGAGGCCGGTCAGGCCGCGCGACTGCAGCGCGGCGGTGTCGAGATCGAACATCACCTGCGGTGTCTTGCCGCCGAATGGCCAGGGGATGCCGGCACCCTGCACCGTGACCAGGCGCGGCCGCACGAAGTTGAGGCCCAGATCGGCGAGAGTCGGTTCGGCCAGTCCCTTGCCCGACAGCGCGAGCTGGATGATCGGCACCGTCGAGGCGCTGTAATTGACGATCAGCGGCGGCGTCGCGCCGGGCGGCATCTGCTTGAGCAGGGTCTGCGAAATCGCGGTGACCTGCGCGTTCGCGGTGGCGATATTGACCGAGGGGTGGAAGAAGATCTTGACGATGCCGAAAGTGGTGTACGAATTCGACTCGATGTGCTCGATATCGTTGACCGTGGTCGTCAGTGCGCGCTCGAACGGGGTGATGATGCGCCCGACCATCTGGTCGGGCGGCAAACCCTGGTACTGCCAGGCCACGCCGATGATGGGCATGTTGATGCTCGGAAAAATATCGACCGGCATCCGCAGGGCGGCGAGCGTGCCGATGAGCAGTATGAGCAGGGCCGCCACGATGAACGTGTAGGGGCGACTCAGCGCGATACGAACTATGCCGAGCATGTGGCCACCGACAATCGACTTGGGTTCTTAACATGCAATTTCATTTGGTACCGCAAAGGAGCTTCGCAACCCGCGCTCCTCGCGGAGCTTCAGTCGGGTGAGAATGGGGCCGCCGGATCGGGAGATGATTGCAGGACCCGTCTCGATCATTACATTTGAAATGTTCCGCCTCCCGTTGATTCGAGGGGTTGGATGTCGTCAATCGGAGCGAGGATGCGCAGGTGAAGCTGCCCCATTGGCTCGAGTCGGAATGGCTGGAGCCGATCATCGATCACGGTGAGTGTATCGGCACCCTGGTGCTCATTCCGGATGCGCTGCGGCGCAAAGCCTCGGCGTTCCAGGGTGGCTTACCTCGGTACAAACTCCGCCGTGCGGTCGAGTTCGTCGACGCGAACCTTGATTATCGACGCATCACTTCGGCGGCTGTTCTTCGACGACTTCGTACCAGATGGCGTTGAGCACGCCGAATGCCAGGGCGAGCCCGGTACCGAGAATCCAGCTGAAGTACCACATCAGTACGGGCCCTCGTGTCCATGCAGGGATTCAAGAGTAACGCGTCCCTTGAGAACCCTGAATACCCAAGTAGTGTACGCAAGAATAATGGGCAGGAAAACAGCCGCTGAGCCCAGCATCAGCAGCAGCGTTTTTGCGCTGCTCGAGGCGTCCCACACCGTCAGACTTTGGTTGGGGAAGGTCGAGGAAGGCATCAAGAACGGAAACAAGGCAAACCCTGCCGTCAGAATCGTTCCGGCCTGCACCAATGCACTGGCCAGGACGGCGGCGCCGGCGCGTCGTGCTCGCAGGCATAGATTCGCACACACCGCCGCCAGCGCCGCGACAACGGGGGCCGCCCACATCCAGGGCCATGTGTGAAAGTTCTCGAGCCACGCACCCGCCGCGATGATAACGGTTTTTCGCGTGGGATCGGAGGGACCGGATTGATCGATGCCGCCGACGATCTCGTAGCCGCCCATCGAGCGCAGCCAGAAGCCGCCGGCCACGAAGGCCAATAGGAAAATGAGGGATGCCACGCGTCCGACGGCGCGGGCGCGGCTCGCCATGGGTTCACCCACCTTCAGCGCCGCATAGGCATTGCCGTGCAAAATCAGCATGGACAGACTCGTGATTCCGCCGAGCAATGCGAAGGGATGCAATAAACTGAACAGACCGCCGGCGCCGAAGGGGCGCTGCATGGCATCGAAATGAAACGGCAAACCCAGGAACAAATTGCCGAACGCCACGCCGAACAACAGCGCAGGCACCGCACCGCCGAAAGTCAGGACGCCATCCCAAGCCGATCGCCACCGTGCATCGGTCAATTTATCGCGGTACATGAAACCGGCCGGCCGCAGGATCAGCGCCAACAGAATGATGAACATTGCCAAGTACAGTCCCGAGAACGAGGCCGCATACAGCAGCGGCCAGGCGGCAAACACCGCTCCGCCCCCCAATATGAACCACACTTGGTTGCCTTCCCAGACCGGCTCGACGGAAGCGAGGAGCGCTCGGCGCTCGGCGTCGGTGCGGCCCAGCAGCCGAAAGGTCGCGCCCAGCCCCAGGTCGAAACCGTCCATGATGGCAAAGCCGATCAGAAGTATTCCGATCAGCAGCCACCAAATCACCCGCAGCGTTGCGTAATCGAACAGCGGCGCGCTCATGGGATTCCCTCCTTGCCGTGAGGTGAAGATGCCCCCGCTGCCGCGGGCCAATACCCCAGTCCGTCAGGTCCACGCCGGATGGTGCGCGTCAACAGATAGGCATCGACGACGGCCAATGCAGAGTAGAACACCACGAAGCCCGACAGCGAGAGCCACAGGTTGCCCATGGAAGTTCTCGAGACACCCAGGAACGTCGGCAGCACACCGTCGACGGCCCAGGGTTGCCGCCCGTATTCGGCGACGATCCAACCGAGTTCCACCGCGACCCACGGCAGGGGCAAGCTGAAAAACGCCACCTTGAGAAACCACCGATGCCGGTCGAAGCGGTGCCGGCTCGCGAGATAAAACGCGGTTGCAAACATCGCGATGAAGAACAGGCCCAGCCCGACCATCGCGCGAAAGCTCCAGAACAAAACGGGTACGTTGGGCACCGTGGACCATGCCGCCGCGTCGATCTGTTCCGGCGTCGCAAGCGCCGGATCGTCCGTGTAGCGCAGCAGCAGCAATCCATAGCCCAAATCCGTCTGATGGGCCTCGAACCGCCGCACCAGTTCGGGGTCCGGCGAGTTGGGTCTCGCGCGCAGCAATTGGAGTTCGGAATAGGCTTCCATGCCCGTGACGATGCGTGCCCGGGCTCGCGCAACCAGATCGAATATGCCCAATACCGGCCGATCGATGGACCGCGTCGCGATCAAACCAAGCGCCCAAGGAATCTTGATGGCTGCGTGCGTCTTGCGCGCAGCGACGTCGGGCAGACCGAAGGCGGTAAAGCTTGCCGGCGGCGATTCGGTTTTCCACTCAGCCTCTATCGAGGCGACCTTCATCTTCTGGTTCTCGCCGTCGAGGTATCCGGATTCGTCGCCGAGAACGACGACGGATATGGAGCAGGCCAATCCGAAGCTCGCCGCCACCGCCATGGAACGCCTGGCGATGTCGACATTGCGTCCCCGCAGCAGATACCACGCGCTGATCCCCAGTACGAACACCGAACCCATCACATAGCCGGCGGCGACCGTATGGACGAACTTCGCCTGCGCCACCGGATTGAACAGCACCTCGCCGAACGAAGACAATTCCATTCGCATGGTGTGAAAGTTGAAGCGGGCACCCACCGGGTGCTGCATCCAGCCGTTGGCGATCAGAATCCATAACGCGGAGAGACTCGATCCGAGCGCCACCAGCGCCGTCGTGATCAGATGGGCGAGCTTCGACAATCGATCCCATCCGAAGAAGAACAGGCCGACGAAGGTTGATTCCAAGAAGAACGCGACCAGGCCCTCAAGCGCCAGCGGCATGCCGAAAATGTCGCCGACGTAGTGCGAGTAGTAGGCCCAATTGGTGCCGAACTGGAATTCCATCGTAATTCCGGTGGCCACGCCCATGGCGAAATTGATGCCGAACAGCACTCCCCAAAATTGCGTCATGCGCTTCCATATCTCGCGGCCCGTCATGACGTAAACGGACTCCATGATGACGAGGATCATGGACAAACCGAGGGTCAGCGGCACGAACAGAAAGTGATACAGCGCGGTGATCGCGAACTGCAGCCGGGAGAGGGTGACGACGTCGAAGTCGATCACGAATGATTTCCTCGAAAAAACAGCAACCAGAGCAGGATCAACCCCAGCAGTTTGGCGGCAAGAGTCCAGGCAACCTTGACCTTGAGGTCTCGCCGCCAGTCATCGTTGCGATGCGAAGTCTCAACCATGCACGTTTTCCAGTATGCCTTGCACTACGATCGGTCGTCCGCCGGAATCCGCCGAGCATTTATACCAGCTTTTTACGAAATCGGTTTCACCTTCCGGACAGAGCTTAAGACCTTGGGCGCGCGACCGATCGTGCAGCTGGCCGCAGCAGGCGCTCTGCGATTGGTGCCCTCGCTCCTATACAGAGCCGCTCGAGAGCGGCTAGAATCGTCCCGAACAAAGAACCGAACAGTTTTCCTGGGGGAAATTTGGGCGCCATGCGGCGAATCCGGTACTTTCTCGAGGCCTTTGCAGTGGGCCTCGTACTTTGTTTCGGCGGCGGGAGCGATGTCCTGGCCGATCCGCCGGCCGGCACAGAAACGGCCGCCTCGACGACCCCCTCTCCGAGCGACGCGCCGGCGTCGCTTCCCCAGCAGAGCTTTCTTTCCTCATTGAAGCAGGCTTTCAATAAGGACTTCGATCGTGAAGTGGTGCGCGGCCATTTCGACCTCGGTTCACCGCCGAACGCACATCGATACTATTGTTTGGTCGACCCTAAGACCGGCAAGAAGGAGCCCAATGGAGTTCTGGGTCAGCCGGTCGCGCTGGCGGATGGGATGACCGGCGTCACGGCGGGTTCTGTCTCTCTCTACCGCTGTGACGACGCAGAGAAGCAGCGATTACTGGTTACCACGGGTTACATCGTGAGCAAGGGCGCGGGTAGCGTGATTGCCCCAGCGCCGCAGGCACAAATTCAGGCACAGGGACAAACTCAGGGACAGGGTCAAACTCAGGGAGAGGGTCAAACTCAGGCACCGGCACAAGCACAAGCACAAGCACAGGGACAGGCACCGACACAAGCACAGACACCGGCACAAGCACAGACACCGGCACAAGTGACAGCTCCCGCTTTGCCCGACGCATCACCGGACAAGATTGATGTCGCCGGCGTGAGATTGGGCATGTCGCCCGATGAAGTGCGCGCGATACTCAAATCCAAGAAGCTGCCGGACTACTATGAGGCGACGGAGGCATTGGGTCATTTCGACTCGACCAAGGGCGCCATGCAGCCGACGGCCAACGGGCGCTTTGTGAACATCATTGCAGCCTGGGCTCCGCCGCCGACTTCTTCTGTCGGCGCCCCCGCGGAGGACGGCGAATCGTACGAGGTCATGTTCACACCCGTCCCGGGCAGGGAGCGGGCGATGGCAATTGTCCACTCGGTGGGGTACTCATCCGCGAATGCCGTTCGCGAGATGGCTCTCGAGCAGGGGTTGCTCAAGAAATATGGCGGCTTTGCCACACTGGATGACCTGCCGGGCTCCCCCACTTGGCGTTTTCAGCGCGGCGGCAACGTGCAGGTCGGTGATCCTTGCAATCGTCGTGGAATATTCGGCGGACTGAGCGGTATGAACGCGGGCAATGCGACGCAGCAGAATCTTGCCCTGAAGACGACGCCCGACGAGTTCCGATTCCAGATCGACCGCTGCGGAATCGCGATCGTGACCGAAGATCATTCCACGGTGAACCGTGGCGCACCGCGTGAGGACCGAATCGTCACGCGATTCACGGTAACTGCCTACAGCCCGTCGATCGGATTCGAGGGCGCGACGACGGCGGCGGAGCTGCTCCAATCGTCCGGGGATGCGGTAGGTAAGGCCGGCGCCGCGCGATCCAAGGATCAGCCAGCGCCGAATCTTTGACCGGCGCGGCTTCCCCGGGTCAGCCGAATCAGTGAGCCACCTCGAAGTGCTCGATCAACATTTTCGGAGCAATCAAGCCGAAGGCCATTGCCAGAAGGATCAAGAACGCCGTTACGCCATCCGTGAGGGTACCCGACAGCAGCTCCGGTGATGCCTTTTCGCCCGGCGCCATCAGAGCGACGAGGCCACCGGCCATTCGGAACAGGTACAGTCCTGGGATCAGCGATACCACCGACGCGAAGCCGAACGCCGCAAATGGCAGGCGCAATCGATGGGCCACGGGTGTAACGATGATGCCGGCCACGAGACAGGCAACGAACGCACCGGTTTCCACGCTGCCGCCCCCTATCGCGATGACCAGCCAGCGGCAAGTGTGTGCCAGCATTCCAATCACGATGGGAATCGGCAACCGGCGCCACGGCATCGAAAAGAAAGTGCAGTAAGCCGCGACAGCAACGCCCGCGGCAACCACATCGTAGCCGAGCGGCACCCGGGATGACGGCGCAGAGGCCGGCAAGTTCACGCCGCCGAGCGCAAGCCCGGCGAGTAATCCCGTGCAGATCATGAGAACGATCAAGCCGGCATAACCGATGCGCGAAGCTCCCAGCGGGAGACGCCCGCGGATGAGATCGAGCGCGCCGTTGAGGAGATGCGGGCCGGGAACGAGCACCATACAGGGACATACCGCAACGAGGCGCAGCGTGGTACTGAGCTGTAGTTGGACAGCGGCCGCTCCGACGATACCCGCCAGCAGCGCCGCGCCGAACGGCTGAACGAAGAGGTTGCGGCTCAGACCACCGAGCCGGCGACGAAGGTACGCTCCGATGCCTGCGCTCAACGCAATCAGGATCAAGCTGAACCAATGGGCGGCGCCGAATATCACAGCCAGCGCCGATGCCCCAGCGGCTGCAAACAAGGCGAAGCGAGCGACGCCGACCGGAGGGAATCGGGTGATTGCATCGAGCGACGATCGTGCCGCTACGGCATCGATGCGCCCGGCGCAAACGTCATCGATGACGCCCATGGTGGCGATGACCTTGTGCATGTCGACGCCCGCCGGCGTTGCGGCGATGATTTCCCACCCGCGATCGGCGAACCCGTCGATGTGGATGTGTACCTCACCCCAGCGCGGCAGGACAATGGCGCCGTACCCCAGTGCGGCGCCGAGCCTCGTCACGGCTGAGATTACCCTTTCAGTGGTCTGGCCATTCTCGAATAGAAGCGTGACGCTTGCTGAAAGCAGGTGCAGGACGTCTGCGGGCATCTCATCAGCGCCGGTGATGCCAACGACTCCCGTTCCACTCGACATGGCCACAGCGTTATCAATTGCTCGCTACGTAGGGTCTGACCATCTTGGCCGGATCGACTATCCGATCGAACTCCGCTTCCGTGACGTAGCCGAGCTGCAGTGCAGCAGCCTTCAGCGTCAGGTCGTGATCCATGGCGTGGTGGGCGATCTTCGACGCCTTATCGTAGCCGATCACGGGAGCGAGTGCGGTCACCAGCATCAGCGAGCGATCGACATATTCCTTGATCTTCTTCAGGTTCGGCTGCGTGCCTTCGACCAGGAACCGACGGAAATTCGTGCAGCCGTCGCTCAGGATGGTGATCGAATGCATGAGGTTGAATATCATCAGCGGCTTGTAGACGTTCATCTCGAGGTAGCCGCCGGCCCCGCCGACACCGACCGCCACGTCGTTTCCCATGACCTGCACGGCGATCATCGTCAGTGCTTCGGCCTGGGTCGGATTGACCTTGCCGGGCATGATCGATGAGCCCGGTTCGTTCTCCGGAATCACAAGCTCGGCAAAACCGGCGCGCGGGCCGCAGGACATCAGGCGGATATCGTTGCCGATCTTGTACAGCGAAACCGCCAAGGTGCGGAAGGTGCCGGAGAGCTGTACCAAGGCGTCGTGCGCACCCTGGACCGTGAACTTGTTGGGCGCGGTGACGAAGGGTAAGCCGGTCAGACTGGCGATCTCGGCCGCCACCGCTTCGGCGAAGCCGGGCGCTGCATTGATCCCGGTACCCACCGCCGTGCCGCCGAGCGACAGCCGATAGACGCCCGGCAGTGCAGCGTCGATGCGTTCGAGGTTGTCCGCCAGCATACCGGCGTAGCCGGACCATTCCTGGCCGAGAGTGATTGGCGTGGCGTCCTGCATGTGGGTGCGGCCGATCTTGACGATGTTGTCCCATGCGGTTGCTTTCGCTGCGATGGCGTCATGCAGTGCCTGCACCGTCGGAATCAGCCGCTGCACGGTATTGACCGCGGCCGCGATGTACATGGCCGACGGAAACGAGTCGTTCGACGACTGCGACATGTTGACGTGATCGTTGGGATGAACCGGCGTCTTGCTGCCGAGCGGCGTGGCGGCGAGCTGGCAACAGCGGTTGGAAATGACCTCGTTCACGTTCATGTTGAACTGGGTGCCGCTGCCGGTCATCCAGACATGCAGAGGAAACATGTCGTGATGCTGACCCGCCAGGATCTCATCGCAGACCTCGACGATCAGGCGGTGCGCCAGGGTCTCGAGCCGACCGCCGCTGTGATTGGCGTTGGCCGCGGCTTTTTTGAGGATGGCATAGGCCGTGATCATTTCGCGGGGCATCAAGTCTCGGCCGATGCTGAAATGCTCGAGCGAGCGCTGAGTCTGCGCTCCCCAGAGCTTGTCGGACGGTACCGCCACATCACCCAAGCTGTCGGTTTCGATGCGTGTGTCGTTCACGGCGTTTCGCTCCTGATGGTGGCGTATACCGCGCTCAATTCGCGGGTTCCGCACAGTGGTCTTGGCAGTCGCCGGTGCCGGCTCCTGCAGCAAGGCCAGATTATAGCGCCTGTAGCGAGCGCTCCATCCCAGTGGGCACCAATCAGCGTTCAGACACCTGCGAGATCGGCATTGCAGCGTCTGATTCCCTCACACGCGCGAGCTCTTGACGTGATTCACCATCCGCGTCGAATTCCAACGGCGGCTGATAGATGTTCCTCGCCACCAAGTCCTGCAGTACGCTCATCAGGCCCAAGAGCAATACGAACATAAAGCCTAGAATCAACAGGATCGAAATGAGAACGTGCATAAGCCACCCTGCCACTGTCTGCTCGAAGACATCATTCCCGATCACGTCAAAGCCTTGGTGCGTTCGTGAAGTGGCCGGTCACTCTATGTCTCCCGTCGGTCTGTCTTTTGGAATGTGAAGAAATTAGGCGAAGCCGCCCAATCCGTCTTGACCGCGCTTGCTCAACTTGGGCTGTTCTTGCGGTCTACTTCGGCAGGCACCGCAAAGATCAACCAACGGCCGCGGCGTGGCTGGCGCAGTTCCTCACGGTGCTGGGAACTCGCATTTCGCTCTGATCGTCCCGCTTCAGCGGATGCGTTGGGACGCGACTGCCCGGCGCGCGGGTTTGGCGTTCGCGAGCGAATACCGGCGCAACAAGCTCACCAGATGCTGGCCGGTGCGTCCGAGGGGGCGGTCGGCGCGATGAACGAGCATTGGATTGAATCGATAGCGCGAACCACCAGAGTATTGCACCTCGCGCAATTCTCCGGCGCGCAGTTCGCTTTCCACGAGGTATGTGGGCATCCAGCCAAAACCAACCCCCATGGCGAGAGCTCTTTTCTTGGCGGAAAAGTCCGACAGATAAAACACGCGTTCGCCGCCGAACATGTGCCGATCGTCGCCCTGATCACTGGAGTCCTGCACCGTCAACTCCACGTGTTCATGCAGCTGATCGAGGGTGACCGAGGGTTTGCCCGCCAGTGGGTGGGCCGCAGCCACGCACAATACACATAAAATCTCGGGAAGGGTTTCCGACAGCAATTGCGGACGCGGCTCGTAGTCCTTGACGAGCATCAGATCCGCGTCGTCTCGTTCGAAGCGATATTGCACGCCCTTGAGAAATTCCACCTTTAACTGAATACGAGTCGGGATGCGCTCTTCGGCCAGCGTTTTCAATGCGGTGAGCGCCGATTCGAGCGGAAGGATGCCGTCGGCGATGACCGTCAGGCGCGCCTCCCATCCTTCGGAGAGCTGATGCGCCAGTGTCTCGAGCGACATCGCATGCGCGAGCACTCTCTTACCTTCCGCCAAAACTGCCTCTCCGGCCGCCGTCAGCCGGACGCGATAGCCGTCGCGGTCGAGCAGCTTGAGACCCAGCTGCCGCTCGAGTTTTCGCAGATGATAGCTGACCGCTGATTGAACGCGATGCAGTTTCTTGGCAGCGGCCGCGAGGCTCCCTTCGCGGATGACTACTTCCAGCACTTGGATGGCATTGAGATCGACTCGCATAGACCATCTAAATATTTGATAAAGATGTTCTAAATAATACGCTTTTTTTGATAGAGTAGGGCGCGCAGGCTGCGCGGGCAGATCCGCACCGTTCCGGGACCTCATTTATGCACGCCGCCGAACCCATGAGCGAACTCTCAAACCCCCTCGCCACCGACGGATTCGAGTTCGTCGAGTACACGGCCCCGGACACGGCCGAACTCGGCCGGCTGTTCGAATCCATGGGATTCAGCCGCGTCGCGCGGCATCGATCCAAGGACGTTTCTCTATACCGCCAGGGCGATATCAACTTCATCGTCAACGCCGAACCCAACAGCCTTGCCCAACAATTCGCGCGCGACCATGGGCCGAGCGCCTGTGCCATGGCATTTCGCGTCAAGGACGCGGCCTTTGCCTTGCGCAAGGCGGTCGAGGCCGGAGCCAAGGAAGTCAAGGGCTCGATCGGTCCGATGGAACTCAACATACCGGCGATCGAAGGGATCGGCGGAAGCCTGATTTATCTCGTCGATCGTTACAGCAACCCGACCATCTACGACGTTGATTTCATCGCGGAGCCCGGAACTCCGCATTCGCCTCCGGGCGCCGGTCTGGTCGAGATCGATCACCTCACCCATAACGTCGCCAAGGGACGGATGGACTACTTCTACGATTTTTACCATCGGATATTCAATTTCCGGGAGCAGCAATATTTCGACATCTCCGGCGAATACACGGGTCTCACGAGCCGGGCGCTGTGCGCCCCCTGCGGCAAGATTCGCATTCCCATCAATGAGTCGAAATTCGAGCATGGTAGCGGCCAGATGGATCAGATCCAGGAGTTCATCCAGCAATACCACGGCGAGGGCATTCAGCACGTGGCGCTGCGCACAGATGACATCTTCCGGACTTGGGATGAACTTCAGGCGCGCGGGCTCAAGTTCATGACGGCGCCGCCGGATAGTTATTACGAGATGCTGGAAGAGCGGCTGCCGGGTCATGGACAGTCGGTCGCCGACCTGCAGAAGCGCGGCATCTTGCTCGACGGCGCCAATGGCCGATACCTGGCGCAGATTTTCACTCAAACGCTGATTGGGCCGATTTTTTTCGAAATCATCGAGCGCAAGGGAGATGACGGCTTCGGTCAAGGCAATTTCCGCGCGCTATTCGTCAGCATGGAGCGCGACCAGATACGCCGAGGGTCTCTGAAAGTTCCGCCGAAGGCTTGAGGCGCCCAATGTTCAGCTACCAATCGGGCTTTGGCAACGAGTTCGCGACGGAAGCGCTGCCCGGCGCTCTGCCGCCTGCGCAAAATTCACCGCAGCGTTGTCCCTATGATCTCTACGCGGAGCAGTTCTCGGGAACGGCATTCACGGCGCCGCGGCACGCGAATCGACGATCCTGGCTCTATCGAATTCGTCCGGCGGTGACGCATGCGCCGTTCCAGGCGCTCGACCGCGATCCCTTTGCCGACCAGACCAACTCGGAGCCCCTCTCTCCGAATCAGCTGCGCTGGGACCCTCCGCCCCTGCCGAACGTTCCCACCGATTTCGTCGAGGGCCTGCTGCCGATCGCAGGAAACGGTTCGCCGGAGACTCATACCGGCTGCGGCATCTCCATGTATGTCGCCAATCGATCGATGGGCAATCGGTTTTTCTACAGCGCCGATGGCGAGCTTCTGATAGTGCCGCAGCACGGCGCTTTGATCCTCGATACCGAGCTCGGGCGCATGCGAGTCGAGCCGCAGGAGATAGCCGTCATTCCTCGTGGCCTCCGGTTCCGGGTCGATGCACCCGCGAGCGGAGCGCGCGGTTACATCTGCGAAAATTTCGCCGCGCCTCTCGAGTTGCCGGATCTCGGCCCCATTGGATCGAATGGGCTCGCGAACCCGCGTGATTTTCTGACGCCGCACGCCTATTACGAAGATCGGGCCGGCGACTGCGTGCTGATCGCCAAATTCCTCGGTCGCCTATGGGCTGCACGGATGGATCATTCGCCGCTCGATGTGGTGGCGTGGCACGGCAACAATGTCCCTTACAAATACGACTTGCGCCGATTCAATGCCATTGGATCCATCTCCTACGATCATCCGGACCCCTCCATATTCCTGGTGCTGCATTCGCCCAGCGCCACCGTGGGAACCAGCAACCTCGATTTCGTGGTTTTCCCGCCCCGCTGGCTAGCGATGCAAAATACGTTTCGGCCGCCGTGGTTCCATCGCAATGTGGCGAGCGAATACATGGGCCTGATTCACGGCGTCTACGACGCCAAGAGCACGGGATTCGTGCCCGGCGGAGCCTCGCTCCACAATAGTATGAGCGGACATGGGCCCGATGCGGCGACCTTCGACAAGGCGCTGGCCGCAGACACCACTCAGCCCCAACATATCACCGACACGATGGCCTTCATGTTCGAAAGCCGCTTCGTGCTCAGGCCAACCCGTTCCGCGCTGCACGGCAAGCCGTCATTGCAGCAGGACTACATGCAATGTTGGCTCGGCCTCGACAAGCGTTTCGATCCCTCGAGGCCCTAGTTGAAGCCCGGCACGGCCGGTTTCTCGCGGAGCTTGGACAATAGACCGCGCAGATGCGCATTTCGATCACGTTCGCGAAAAGCGAGGTACAGCGTGGAGAACGCCTCTTTATCGCGCAGAGGCACGTAGGCCACGCCGTGCAAGTGAATGCTTCTCGTGTCCGCCGGAACGATGGCGATTCCCTCGCCCGCATCGACGAGACCGACGATGGTCGTGAGCTCTTGAACCTCCCGGGCTATCTGCGGCCGAAATCCCGCGTTCGCACAGAGACGCAGTACCTGCCAATAAAGGCCGATGCCGGACTCGCGCGGATACATGATGAGGGGTTGGTCGCGCAGATCGCTGATTCTGATCGCACGTTTCTTGGCGAGGGGATGGTCATTTGCCATCGCCGCTACCAGAGGCGCCCGATACCATTCTTCGATCAGTATCCCCGACGGCGCAGGCACGTCCGATTTACGAAGGATGCCGGCGTCGAGCGTTCGATAATGCAGAGCGTTGAGCTGATCGAGAGACGTCATTTCGTGAAGCGTCAGAAGAACATGCGGAAATCCGCTTTGAAACTGCTTGATCGCCCATGTCAGCGACGAGGTGAACATCGCGGACGATGCGTAGCCGAGATGGAGCGAACCCACCTCGCCGAGCGCGGCACACCTCACTTCAGCCTTTGCGGCTTCCACGGAAGCGAGAATATCGCGGGCGCGGCCGAGCAGATGCTTCCCCGCCTGCGTCAGAAATACGTGCCGCTGGTCCCGATCGAACAGCCGAGCGCCGACTTCCTGTTCCAGCGCCCGGATCTGAATGCTGAGCGGCGGCTGCGCAATGTGCAGCCGCTCGGCGGCGCGCGTAAAGCTCAATTCCTCGGCGACTGCGACGAAATAACGTAGGCGGCGAATCTCCATGATATCTATATAGTATCGAAAGTGATTGCTATTTTGTATTGGCGAATATAACGAGCGCTGCCTACGATTGGCCCTGAAGGACCGCCGCGACATCGCGATAACAATGGCGGCGACACCGAGCTGGAGACTGTATGCAGGATGACAAGGCCCCATGGCTCGTGGCCAGAGCCGCGGTGGAGCGTCTCACTCAAGGTATACCGGTTGCGGCACTGGGAGTCCGAAGCTCGCGAACGGCCGACATCGCCCGCGTCGCGCGAAGCTCCGGGCACCACGCGATCTGGGTCGATCTCGAGCACAGCACCATGCCCATCGACACCGCGGCACTGATTTGCGCGGCCGCCCTGGACCTCGGCCTCGCGCCCTTTGCGCGTATACCCGAGCGCGAATACGGCGTCATCGGCCGGCTGCTGGACGGCGGCGTGCTGGGGATCATCGCGCCGCGCGTCGAATCCGCCGAAGAAGCGCAAGATATCGTTGCCGCGTGCCGCTTTCCACCCTTCGGCCATCGGTCCGCCGTTGCCACATTGGCTCACTTCGATTTTCAAAAGATGCCGGCCGCGCAATTCAACCGCACGATGAATGAGGCGACGGTGGTGAAAATACTGCTGGAGAGTCCTCGAGGCATCGAGAACGCGGAAGCGATCGCCGCGCTTCCCGGCGTGGATATCGTCGGGATCGGCACGAACGATCTGACGGCGGAAATGGGCGTGGAGGGCGAGTTCCGCCATCCGGACGTGCGCAAGGCCCACGAATCTGCGATTGCCGCATGCCGGCGCGCGCAAAAACCCCTGGCAATCGGCGGCATCGGCGACTTAGCCTACGCGGCGGAGCTGATCCGGCTGGGCGCGGCCCCGTTCATGTTCACCGGTATCGACACCGATCTTCTGCTTGCAGCGGCGCGCGATCGCGTCAGCCAGGCGCTTGCGTCGCTCAAATCATAGCTCCAAATCATAGCTCCAAATCAGAGCTCGATAGCTCGCGAGAAATCATACCGACATGTCGTCAACGATTCTAACCTCCAAACCGATGCGTGATGCCGGGACGCTCACGCGCCCCGCATTTTCAATGCCGGGTGAAGCTTGCGATTCTCATGTTCACGTGTTCGAGGCTGCGGCGAAGTACCCGAGCGTCGACGCGCCGCATTACACGCTGCCCGATGGCAGCCTCGAGAAGCTGCAGCGCATGACCGGTGTGTTAGGGCTGCAACGTTTCGTCATCGTTCAGCCAAGCTATTACGGCACCGACAATCGCTGCATGCTCGACGCATTGAGCGCGGCGGGCGCGCGCGCACGCGGGGTTGCCATGGTAGGGGAGAACTGCACGGACGAGGAATTGACGGCGATGCACGCACGCGGCGTGCGGGCGCTGCGCCTGGATTTGTTCCTGCGCTCG
>Ga0137397_10000724_pt1 | contig 22892 bp, 22 predicted proteins | sample czorhiz116metaG_FD_106658 | JGI IMG/M metagenome (GOLD analysis project Ga0137397, IMG submission 106658) | Vadose zone soil microbial communities from Angelo Coast Range Reserve, California, USA - czorhiz1.16 metaG | ecosystem: Environmental > Terrestrial > Soil > Vadose zone | place: USA... | reverse complement strand
GATGTCCACCTTGCTCCCCTACGTCGTAGACAAGCTCACGCCAGCCGGCGAGGTTCCCGAAGGCGGCCGGCCGGTAGGCAAGAATAACAGCGAAGAAACGTCGGAAGGGGACTGCGCCCTTCCGGCGCTTTGTTTTCCAGACGATTATTTTTCGCGCAGAATGACTTCGCCATGGCCAACGAGCTGGTCGTTCAGCCAGAGGCGGTACTTGTACGTCGCCGCTTTGCTTCCGGGGCGCGGCGGACCGCTCAGCAGGCGCATCCCCGCGGGGGCTTGAAAAACATTCGACGAAAAGGGGCAGCGGTTCACATCGAATTCGACGCGCAAATTGCCCGCGTCGGAGATCCAGGAAACCTGGTCGCCTTCATCGATCACGACGACTTGCGGAATGAGTCCAACGAGAACGGGGCGTTCAGCCATTTTTCTTTGTGACCCTGCTCTTTTTGAGGGCCGATTCTCCTGATTCTATCGGTGTATAGCGACGATAGCATATTCCCTGGAAGAAATTCTTGTGGGTTCGGTCAGGAGCGCCAGCGAAGTTCTTCTTAAAGAAAGTTAATTGTCGGTTTTTCACAACCAACCTGTACTCCCGGGCATCTTAGCTGAAGTAACCTGTACTTCGCTGCGCTTGACCGCTTTTCAACGCAACCGTACACTTTAACTGTTTGTTCGTGGCGCGAAGTTCCGGCCGGACCTCTTGCGCTCGCGGAACGATGCATTCACAAGCGTCTGAATCGGGACGCGGAGGATTTTGCCGGATGGCTTCAGCTTCTCGCTATTTATCTATACCGCTGCCGAATGGCTCGCGCATTTCACTTCTTCTTTCCATGCCGTTTGTGCTCATTCACATTGCTTCGCTGCTGATTTTTTTCATGCCGTTTCACTGGTATTACCTGGTCACTTGCCTGGCACTGCTGGTCGTGCGGATGTTCTTCGTCACCGCGGGCTATCACCGCTATTTCTCACACCGCTCCTTTAAGACCAGCCGCGTTTTCCAGTTTGTGATCGCGTTCATGGCCATGACCTCTTCACAGAAGGGCGTGCTGTGGTGGGCGGCGCATCACCGCCACCATCACCGGCATTCGGACCAGGAGCTGGATTTGCATTCGCCGACTCTTTTCGGGTTTTTCTGGTCGCACGTCGGCTGGATCATTTCCGACAAATACAACGACACGCGAATCGAATACATCGCCGACTTCGCCAAGTTTCCCGAACTGCGCTGGCTGAATAAGTATCACCTGGTGCCGCCCGTTGCGCTCGCCGTGGTCCTGTGGCTGATCGGCGGATGGCCGCTGTTTGTATGGGGCTTCTGCCTGAGCACCGTGCTCCTGTGGCACGACACCTTCACGATCAATTCGCTCTCGCACCTTTTTGGTTCGCGCCGCTACGAAACCAGCGACACCAGCAAGAACAACTGGTTGCTCGCGCTGCTCACGCTGGGCGAAGGCTGGCACAACAACCATCATCACTTCATGGCCTCGGCGCGCCAGGGCTTCTTTTGGTGGGAGATCGACATCACTTATTACACCTTGAAGGTTCTCTCCTGGTTCGGCATCGTATGGGATCTCCGCAAAGTCCCCGTGCATCTGCTCACCCAAGACCGGCTCGCGGCGTAACACAGGATCTTTTCAACACAGAGGGACAGACATCCCTCGTCTGTCCCATTTTTTTCTCGCCTGATGTCAATTGCCTAAAAGAAGTTGAATCGCCCTGATCGCGTTCTTACGGTTGTCGATTCTTCAAACGGCTGCCCGCGTCTGTGCTGCGATATACTTTCGCGCATGTTCCGTCTGAATCGATTCGGCAGACTCACTCTAGCGTGCATTGTTTGCGTCTTTTCGAGCGCGGCGGCGTTGGCTCAGGCCACGCGTTACTCCGTGAAGCTGGTACCGGATTTCGAGCACCAGATCCTGCGAGGCGACGAGCGCATCGAATTTCAAGCCGATCGAGGAGTAGTGGAGTGGCAGAAGCAGGCCGGCTTACACGTTGTCAGCGCGAATGTTGCGGGTGGCGAAGTGACGTTAGCCGATCAGGCGGTCCGGGTCCGCTTGCGTTCAGCCGGCAGGCACAGCTTGGAGCTCAAATATACGGCTGCTCCGGCACGAGGCCTTCGCTGGTTTGACGATAATGCGGGATTGCTGACGGCATTTTATTGCGAGGCGTGGACGGTTTGCGACAATTCGCCGGGCCAGCGTGCCACTCTGAAACTGGAGATAGTAGTTCCGTTGACGGCGATGACCCATGGTGCAAGTGGATTCCGGGCGGTGGGGCCCGGGACTCGGGGGAAAGAATGGCGCGGACAGGACGGCGATCACTTTGTTTTTGAGCAGACGGATGCGGTGCAAACCTATTTGTTCAGCTTTAGCGTTGCACGGCTTGGAATCGCGGTTGACGGCAAGTTTTCTATTTACGCGCAGAAGACGGATAGAAACGCAGAAGTATTCGCCAAGACTGCGGACGCTTATGCATTTCTCCGAACTATAGCTTCTGTTGATCCGATGAACTCGGACTACGCGCAAGCGTTCCTGCCGATAAGGAGCTTGGGGCAAGAGGCCGCGGGAATGGCACTCCTTGGCCGGGACGACCTTGCCGATCTAGTGGACAAGGATGATGTCAAATTGATGGCCCACGAACTGGCGCACCAATGGTGGGGCGTGAGCGTGGGAATTTGCTCGTGGTCCGATTTCTGGTTGAACGAAGGGTTTGCGGAATTCATGTCCGATGCCTATATCGAGAAGCAACTGGGGCGGGCAGCGTATGAGGAGCAAATCGCGGAATTGCAGGACCACCTGAATAAATTACGCGCGGCAGGGAAGGATCGCCCGCTGCATTGGGAAAAGTGGAAGGACGCGCACGAGGCGCTAGGGCCAATCCCGTACGTAAAAGGGGCGTTGTTCTTGGCGCGCCTGAGGAGCGAGCTGGGCGACGGAATTTTCTGGCGAGGGATAGGTTTGTATACGTCCGGAAACGTGCTCCGGCTGGTGGATTCTGGAGATTTCGAGCGAGCCATGGAGAAGGCGAGCGGCCGCGATTTGAAAGTGTTATTCGATGAAGCGGTTTACCACTAATTGGGGACAGATCAAATGAGATCGCTGGCTTGATGCACCAGTCTTCAACCACCGGTTAACACTTGCGAGCTTCCTGGCGTCTTGGCCGGATGTACGGGAAACACCAAACGCTTAGGGCGTCAAGAAGGCCGGCCATGCCACGAAAACCGTTGCCATTCATTTTATACGTTCTGCTCGCTGGTTGCTTTGCCATCTCAGCTCATACCTCGAGCGTTTCTGAAGATCCGCCACTACACAATGGGCGCTCCAACGCGTTCGGCCGGGACGCCCGCCCTGTCTATTCGAGTCTCACCGCGCACGAGTGGGGAACGTTTACATCCGTCGCTGGGAAGGACGGAGGTGCCGTGGAATGGTCACCACTTACCGGGTCCACGGACCTCCCTAGTTTCGTCGAGCATTTTCGCAATGCTGGCTTCAAGCTTGGCCTTCGCGGCACCGTACGGATGGAAACGCCTGTTCTCTATCTTTATGACTCGCGGGAGGAGACTGTCTCGGTCAAAGTTAGCTTCTCCAAAGGGATCATCACCGAATGGTATCCGCGCGCAAGCCGTGTTGAGCCTGCCGCCAACATTTTTGATGGCACGCTCTATCAGCATCACGCGGACGGTAGCATTGCATGGGATGTTGTAACGGTCTCGCCAAGTCTGCGAGCGGAGTTTCCGCGCGAGAACCTTGATAATCACTATTACGCCGCCCGTTTGACTTCTTCGACGCCCCTCCGCGTCCCGACTCCAGCAGGGGAGCAACAGGAAAAGTTTCTGTTCTATCGCGGCGTGTCCACGTTTGCCGTGCCCGTGGCGGCAACGGTGACCAGCCCGGGCAAGTTGATGCTCGAGAACCGCGGCGAGGAAGAGATTCCCAACACGATTCTGTTTGAGCGCCGCGGGCAAAGAGTCGGCTATCAGATCGCTGGCGCATTGCACAAGGATGCCTTCTTGGATCCGCCGGAACTGACCGGTTCGATGAATGACTTGGGCAGGGAACTGGAAGGAATGCTGGTTGCTCAGGGCCTTTACCAGGACGAAGCGCACGCCATGGTCGAGACGTGGCGCAGTTCGTGGTTTGAGGAGGGCAGTCGGCTGCTGTACATCGTGCCCAGGACTTTCGTGGATGGAGTTCTGCCGCTGACGATTCATCCTGCGCCCGCGCAGACTGTGCGTGTCTTTGTCGGCCGGCTCGAGATCGTTACTCCGGCGACGGAAAAAGCGGTGGAGAGGGCACTGCACGATGGCGACAACGCCACGCTGAAAACGTTCGGACGATTTCTGGAGCCTATTTTGACGACCATGATCCAGCGGGAATCAAGTCCCGGCCGCGCCGAGCGGTTCCAACGGGCGCTGAGTTTTTACTACAGCTCGGAAATTGCTCAGAACCTCCATTGAAACTGATTTTTCGAAGCGGGACTGTCGAGCCAATTGCGGTTCACATCAGGCCGAGTTCGCGCGCATGTTTGACACAGAGGAAGAGATTCAAGTAAGGATTCCGGCCGGAATTCCAGTCGTCCCATCGATGCACCCAGTCCGGCCTTCTGAAATCGCAAGTGTAATGACCGAGAACTTCGACAGGATGCAATTTGCCCGATTGATTTCGCGCATAGAATATGAACTCTGCGCGGCATTCCGGCGGAGGTAAGGCTTCCGCCAAAGCAGCGTTCCGCTCCTGTGCTCGCCCTTTCATTTGACAGTTGGCCTTGAGAGGAAATAGAGCAGGACAAGAGCGAAAGTGAAGAGCACGGCGCCAGGTATGACACCGTCAGAAGCTGCCGCACTCCGCCGTGCCAGGGGGTCGTAGAGGATAAAAATTGCGAGTGAAATTAGAGCCACCGCAAGAATAATCGCGAATCCCCTGAAAACCCTCATGTTCGAACCTACCCCCTCCCACGATATAGGGCAAAACCTTCGCACTCCTCGTTACGGATGATTCGGGGCAAAGCAAGCGGTCAATTTGCCGACGCCTCAAATCTGTTGCACCCTTCCTTCTCCGATTCAAATGTAGTTAGGGTTGGCTGGACATAGGGTTTCTTCATGGCTTCGCCGCAAGAACACCGCGGATTGGAGCCGCCTTGCGTACCGCTCGATATGGTCACGAGGATTTCGCCCCTGCATTCCCAATTCTGACAACGCCACCGCTCACCTTTTTGGATTTGCAAAATAATTCGTCCTCCTTGGCGAATATTGTCTGGCGACGTTCGTTGATGTAGTTTTCTGCTCCTCCGGACAATCACTTGTGGGAAGACCGTTGGCTGGTGTTGGATGCGCGAAGCGTCTGCGGCCGTAGCTGTCAGCATCCATGATCTAATATTCGTTAGGGATAGACGCTGAACTCTCAGAAACTACGGCATGCTTGGGATCGCGACCGCTGGGGGCGCCTCCAGCAGAATTCCGATCGAACATGCGGCTTTGCCGGACGTTCGCCGGAGTATTTCCGGAAGTGATTCTAAATGTCTAAATACTTACCAAAGCTGAAACACTTCCAAGTTTCGCCTGACGAATACCGGGCGGCAAGCAGGCAATATTTAAGCCAAAATGAGTCAGTCACCAGACTTTACGGACGCTGCCCGAAGTGCGTTACCTAGCGGGTGGCCTTTCAGCATTGAAGTGTCATGCACTTCGCTTGCTAGAGACCGATTCTGTTGCCGTTGTTCTTCACGATTCTGCTTCGACTCTGAGTATTTCATCCGCCAGTAAGACCTTGCTCCACGCGTTCTGGTTGGGATGCCAACCAGATATCTGATATCAGCGCACCTTCCTGGTTTCCCTCGTAGCCTAGCTCGGGCTGGGAATGGGGCGTCACGATCCAAGCTTCCATCGTCCCCACTTACTTCAAGGAGTCACAAATGACGAGACTGCGAATTCAGGTCGCACTTCTGATGTTGGTTCTATCCGCTGCTGTGGCTGTGTTCTCGGGGGTACCAGTTCCGTTCTTGAACGTAGGAAAGCACAATCTGCCCGCGATTCAGTCCAACGCCGCGGTCATCTTGATGGCTGATGGAACAGACCCGCAGCCGAAACCAACTCCGTTGCCCTGGTTCGGCGTCGCATCCTAAGAAGGGAATTCAAGAGCGGGGGAAGATGAAAAGCAGCTCTTCCCTCCGCTCATGCTAGCATTAGCTCCGCGGGATCTGACTAGATCTAGGTCGGAGGCAAATGTTTGGCTTGGTCATTTGGTGCAGCGGCATCGCGCTTGAGCTTCTGTTACTGGTGCGAGGGCTGCAAGGCAAGCTCTTCGGACGGTATCCCGTTTTTTACGCTTATGTTTTCTTCGTTTGGATGCAATCCCTCCTGCGCTTTTCGATTTATCACCTACGCCCACAGCTCTACCTGCCGGTTTATTGGATCACGGAGTATTTAGCAATCCTGATCGGTTGCGCCGTGGTATTCGAGATTTTCCGCGAAGGGCTGGCCGCATACCCCGGGACGGCGCGAATGGCCCGAAATCTGCTCGCGTTCCTGTTTGTCATGGCGGTTACAAAAGCGCTGGTCGGGACGTGGAATGACCCGCACTGGTGGTCAGCAACCACCACAATAGAATTTGAACGGGCGCTGCGGACCGTGCAAAGTCTCGCGATTATTGCGCTTGTGGTTCTCTTCTTGTTTTATTCAATTCCCTTCGGACGGAATCTGAGAGGCATCCTCCTCGGATATGGTCTCTTTGTGGGGATCAGCGTGATTCAACTGACGTTCGTTACCAACGACGGTGGCAGATTCTACACATTCTGGACTCACGTCAGTCCCGGCTCCTATCTCGGGGTCCTTGGTCTTTGGGCGGTCCATCTCTGGTCCTATGCTCCAAATCCTGAGCCAAGAAGGGCAGTGCACCTCGAAGAGCAATACCAAAAGATTGCCGCAGCCACGATCCGGAGACTGCGAGAAGGACGCGGCTATCTGGCGAAGGTGGTGGGCTCGTGATTGGGACCTCGAGCGCCCTGGCCGGTGCCGTCGTTCTTCTCGTACTGATACTCGTGTGGATCAGGGCGGACTCGAAATCGCGGCATCTGTCTGCCGTTCGAGACGAGTGGCTCCCTGACCAGGATGGCCCCGTCGAGAAATGTCCGCCGGAATTTGTCTCTCGAATCTTTTCGAGCCAGGACCTTACCTACATTTCGGAATTGGAGTCGCCCGTTCTGAAAAGACAGTTTCTCCAGGAGCGCAACGCCGTGGCGTTGCTTTGGGTGCAACAAACGACGGCGGCCATCCGCCGAATCATGCAGCATCACTTGGAGGCGAGCCGCCAGAATAGGGATATCGAAGTCGCGGTGGAAGTGCGGATATTTCTCCAATATGCTCAGCTTAGATTTATTTGTGGAGTTCTATTTTTCTTGATTGGGCTGGCAGGGCCTCACAGGCTCCGGGGAATGGCTTTGCGCGCGGACAAACTCACCCAGCGCGTCGGCAGTGTCTTGAGTGAGTTCGAATCCGGAAATGGAACGCCCGAATTGGACGGTGTGCGATTCTCCTGAGCCACATCTCGTCTGCTGTAAATGGAGCTGCGTGGGCATGAGTGCCTCGGTCAAACTCGTGCCGGTACAAGATGCTTATGACGATCTCTTGAACCGTTCACTTTCGAGGATTTCCTGCGAACTTGGCCGCCTGATCTATCTGGCCTCAACTCGCGATTACAACACGGGAAATTACTACCACGAAGGCCTCGCCAGCCGCTTCAGCCAGCAGGTTGCACGAAAAGCCTTGGAAATCGCGCACCGGCAGGCCTTTTATAAGGTCTCCGCCTTTGCGCTGGAAGACCTGGTCACCGACCTTGAAACCTACCTGCGAGCTTCCAGGGAAAACCCTGCGGACTTTCTGCGGATGTGGCAGAAGCTGGAGCCGTATCGAATCGCAATTCCCACCGACGTAAATATCACGGTCGCACGGTTGCTTACTTCCAACCTCAGACTCGCCTTGGCAATTTTGCGTTTCCGTCAGGAGCCGAGTCAGTCGCGTCGCTGAGCCGCATCGCCACGGCCGTCACCTGCCCGACAATTTCAGCATCGGTTCCATACTTGAATTTTCGCACGGCGCAGGGCGACAAGGGATGGGGAAGCAGCAGGAGCTGATCATCCAGAAGGTCGCACCACGCGCAGGCATAGCCGTCGCGCAGCTCCACAAAATAGATAGGGCGGTCAAATTCAGTCCGGCGTCGAACCGGTTGTACTTTCCGCACGCGCGAGTCGATCTGCACAAAGGAACCCGGGCGCAGCAGCGGATACAACGTGTAATCCTGCAGGCCGACATAGCCGTACTGGCTGTGCCGGATATCGAGATGTTGGATCAAGGCTATCGGCACTTCCCCCCAGAGTTCGACAATGCGAGAGAGAAGGTTGGTGTTGTCCAGGTCGAAGGATCGGTCAAATCGAATGGGAAAAGAAACCGTTCGGTCCGCGTCATAGACTTCCAGCGAGGTCAGGTGCGTGTGCGGCAGCGGGGAAGCCAGCTGGTGGAGCCCCAACTTCTGAAGGTCCAGCCCATAGAGTTGCAGCATGTCGGTAAACTTCATCCGATAAATGGCGCTTAAACTGTACAGCTTGAAAATACTGGGCACGGAGTCGGAATTCTCGATTTGCGTAAGCCACGCGTTGGAAATCTGAAATTCCGGATTGCCCTCTGTTTCCGCAATGCGCTGGCTGAATTCCGCCACGTCACGCGTAGTTATGCCTAGCCTCGAGCGGAGATCCTTTAGCTGTTCGTTGGGTGGCAGGACCGACATAGGGAGCTATCTTACTCCCAGAAGCCCGAATACTAGCTTGCTCGTCTGAATTTCTAAACGTTGACAATTATTTCGCTGGATACTATCGGCTTGTTGGCTTCAGCTGGGTGCGGCCCGCATCGGCATGGAACAGGGTGTGAATCAATTCATCGTCAAGGAACGCTGCAACTTGCCGATTAAACTGAGCTGGCTCGCAATGCAAAGCCACTGGCCGTCCTTCTTGATCCAGGTATCGGTGAAGCGGCCGAGATGCGAAAATGGTTTCCCTTTCTCCGTGCCCTTTTCACGCGTTGAACCGGTGACGATTACGGTATCACCATGGCGGTGCAGCTTCATGTCCTCAGAAACTTCAACGGTGAGCTGAATGGATTTGTCCCTGATGGTGGCCAAAAATTGCCCCTTGCTGTATACCGTTCCATCATAGTCGGTGAGCACAAAATCATTGTCTAACATGCTTCCCATGGCGTCGGCATCATGGTTGACCTGCATTTGGTTCCAGAGGTTTTCGAGCGCAATGATTTTTGTTTCGTCGCCTTGCGCCCTGGAAATGCTTTGCGGAAAAGGCAGGCAGACGAGCGCAAGTAAAAGAGCTAGCGGTCTCACCATCGAGGAAGCTCCTTCGGGTCTGGTCTTCCCGACGAGAATGACACGAATCAAACCCCTTGCAGCCGCAGAATTCTAAAACTGAGCTTTTCAGACAAGGGGCGGGCGCCGACCCAGCCAAATTGCCTTCTCCGCGCCAGATATGGGCCAAATTGCGGTTGCGCGCCTATGGGGATTGCGCGAAAATTGGAGTTCGCGTTGCGGCAGTTTAAGTCTCCGGGAGCACCTTCGCGGGCAGTGCCGGTTTCAAGAACCAGATTCAAATGCAGTAACGAAGAAGGGCAAAAGGTCATGACGCAACAAATTGGCGAACTTAATCCCCCGGTTCGGTTGATGCTGACTCCCGGACCGTCTTCCATTGATCCGCGCGTCTACCGCGCGATGTCTGCGCCTCTAGTCGGACACATGGACCCGTGGTTCAAGGGGTGTATGGACGAGACGCAAATCCTCATGCGGCAGATTTTTCAGACGGAAAACCGGATTACCATGCCGCTTTCGGCCTCCGGATCGGGCGGGATCGAAGCTTCCGTACTGAACACTCTGGAAGAAGGCGATGAAGGCATCGTGGCGGTAAACGGCGTTTTTTCCGAGCGCATGTATGAGATTGCTACGCGAGCGTCGTCGAAAGTCATCAAGGTGGAGGCGCCTTACGGAAAGCCGGTGGACGCCGACGATGTGAGACGGGCGGGCAAAGGTAAGAAGATCAAGATTATCGGCTTTGCCCACGGAGAGACCTCGACCGGCGTAATAACCGGTATCGATGCCTACCGGAAAGTGGCGGACGAGTTAGGTGCGCTGCTGATCGTGGACACCGTGGCATCGCTCGCGGCCGTACCGCTTGCTGTGGACAAGCAAAGGATTGACATTTGCTTCAGCGGCTCACAAAAAGCCATCAGCGCGCCTCCAGGCATGTCGCCGATCACGGTGAGCCCGGCCGCCGAGGAAGTGTTTCGCAAGCGCAAGACCAAAGTGCAGAGCTGGTACTTCGACCTGACGACGGCGATGAATTACTGGGGCAAAGACCGGCTGTATCATCACACCCCTCCGATTTCGCTGATCTTTGCACTGCGCGAAGCAATGCGCCTGGTCATGGAAGAGGGGCTCGATGCGCGCTGGGAGCGGCATCGCGTAAATCAGCTTGCGCTGATCGCGGGCATCGAAGCCATGGGGCTGGACCTACTGGTAAAAAATCCGGCAGACCGTTTGCCAACGGTCACGGCGGTCATGATTCCCGGCGGCGTTGACGATGTGAAAGTGCGCAACCAGTTGCTCGACGAGTTCAATATTGAGATCGCCGGCGGCTTCGGGCCGGTAAGGGGGAAAATCTGGCGAGTGGGGTTGATGGGCTACTGCAGCCAGAAACCCTTCGTGCTGCTGTTTTTGGCAGCGCTGGAAAAGTGTCTGCTCGATCAGGGCTTCCGCGTGCCCAGCGGAGCTGGCGTAGGAGCGGCAATTCGGAGTTACTCGCAAGTGGAGACCGCTGCGGCAGTCAGTAGATGACAAGGAACGAATCGCAAGCAAGGAAGGAAAACCATTTCTTCCTTACCATGAACTTGTTACTGACAACTGAGAACTGTTGAAGAGGAGAGCGCGTGACGACACGCCCGCAACTTGCGAATACTGGCGCGATGAGTCAATTCATCGGCGCATTCGAAGTCACTTCCAAATTGAGCGGGCAAACGTATCAGTGCCGCTTTTCGCATATGTGGAACGGCATTGCGACGCGTCACGCGGACACGATTGACACGAAGTTTTTTGTCGATGGCGAAGCCCACGTGGTGGGATTGGCGCACACCGCCTTTGTGAAATTCCGCGAGGCAGGACGCGATTTAACCGACCGTGAGGCCAGCTTTGTGGCTGCCGAATACTTACGCGAACGCCTTGAGGAGGAAGACGTCCGGCCGGTTTATGACGTAGCGCACGACGATGTCCTGCGCCTGATAACCCGAGTTGGCATCAAGTAGGTATCTTTGGAGTACCGGAGCTTGCTCCCGCCTTTCCTTCCGTCTCGCCCACAGAAACTCATTTATTCTCGTATTAGTCTCTAACAGCGCTGCCCGTGAGTGCATGCGGCCGCCTGGCTGCCGCATTTTAAGGTCAGTCGCCGGGTTCGGCGTGGAAGGTGTCGAGGGTCGGATGGCGGATGCCGTCGCGGCGAATGAAGTGGATGACGAGAAGCATCAGCAGCGCGCCGCAAACCAAAACGGCAACGGCAATCTGTAGGCCCAGTTGCAGGTCGTGGAGATCGGAGATTTTCCCTACCACGTGCGGGCCGAGACCGCCGAGTAGTTGCGTGGCAAACATGTACACGCCGACGGAAGTGGCGTGCGCGCGGCGCGGCATCATGTCGTGAAGAACGGCAGTGACCGGGCCGTGATACCAGGACATGAAAAAGAAGGCAATCGAGAGTCCAATCAGCACGGTTGGTTTCTCTTCCGATTGAATGGCCAGCAGGAGGCACGGAGCCGCAAGCAAGAAGGCAGCAACGACGGCGATAATTCGCCCGTAAGAAAAGCTCCGATGCAAGCGATCCGCGACGAATCCGCCGGTCAGGACGCCGAAGAGAGCCGCCAATAGACCGATGACCGCCAGCGATACCGAGGCTTCCCGTAAGCTGAAGTCTTTATAGTTGACAGCGAAATCCGTGCTCCAGGTCAGAAGCGAGACGCTGGAAAAAGTGATGCAAATCCCCGCAAAGATCATGGAGACAAACGCGGGGACTCGGAGAAGCCTGCCGATGGGCACCACCTCAGACCGGGGGCCGCGTGGCGGTTCGTCAATCCAGAAAAGAGCGATCCCGGGAACAATCCCGGCGAGGGCTACAATGAACAGGGCTGCTTGCCATCCGTATCGCGGACCTATGATGCCGCCCAGAACGTGGCCCGCGGCGCCCCCCAGAAGCATGCCGGAAGCAAAAATGGCTTGCGCGACGGCGCGGCGTTCCTGCGGAAATCCGCCGGAAATCATAGATTGAGCCGCAGGCGCGTAGGCAGCTTCGCCAAGACCGACAACTGCCCTGGCGATCAGAAAAAAAAGAAAACTGGAAGTGAGTCCGCCGGCAAACGTCGCAAAGCTCCAGAAGAGGATGCCCATGGCAATGATGGTCTTGCGGCTGAACCGGTCGGCCAAGTAGCCAAACGGGATGCTGCCAATGGCAAGAACCAGCAGGAGAAAGGTTTGCAGCGAGCCAAGCTCCGCGTCTGTAACATGAAGATGCTCGCGCAACAGCGGAATCAGCGGCACAAAGACCTGCCGCGCCGCAAAGTTGACAAAATTGATCAAAGCAAGTACAGCAAGGAGACGAATCTGATAGGAAGTGAGCGGAATGGACTTCGTAGACATTCAGAATGGGCTCGGTGACCGGCGCGTGACCTGGTGGAGCGTAGACGGGAAGTTATCAGTCTTCTCCCGTCCTATCAACATTATATGATGACGAACAATCCTGTTCCCTCCACGAACGCCACGACCAGTGACCGTTTAACCACGGTTCTTTCCTATGGCATATTGCTGCTGCTCATCTACCTCGTTTTCCGAATCTACGAACCGTTCCTTGCGGCTCTCGGCTGGGCCGCCATTTTGGTGATTTTTTTCTACCCCATGCACCACCGGCTGGCGCGAAAATTCTCCGATTCTCGCGCCGCCCTCCTCAGCACCCTGGCAGTAACCATCTTGCTCATCGTGCCGGCAATTCTGGTTACCACTCTCTTCGTGCGTCAAGCCGTTTCGATTTCACGCGGCGTGCAACGCTCCATTGTGGGCGAGCACGCACCGGTGGTGGCGCAGAAATGGACATGGCTCGCTCAGCACGTGCCGGGATTGGATCCCAACGCCAACGTGGCAGACATAGTGGAAGAGGGCGTTCAGAAACAGGCCGGCTTTCTCGCGGAGCGCCTCGGCACCATCCTCAAGAATATTGCCGCATTCATTTTCGATCTTTTCGTGATGATCTTCGCAATATTCTATTTCTTCCGCGACGCTGACCAGATTATCCGCGGAGTTCGCAGCATTCTGCCGTTTGACGCCGAGCACCGCGAGAGACTGATTACCCAGACGCGCGACCTCATCTCCGCGAGTGTGACCACCAGCCTGATCCTGGCGGCACTGCAAGGCGTGATCGGAGGAGTCGGCTTTTCGATCACCAGGCTGCCGACGCCGCTCTTCTGGGGTGTGGCCATGGCCTTCTTTTCCCTGGTGCCGGTGGTCGGCTCCGGCCTGATTTTTGTGCCGGCGGCGCTGTGGCTCGGGTTCACAGGGCATTGGGGGAGGGCCATTCTTTTGCTGGCGATCTGCGCCGGCGTTTCTACGATCGTGGACAATGTCTTGCGTCCCCTGTTGCTGGGCGGCCGCTCCGAATTGAGTGGCCTGGTGATCTTCATCAGCGTGGTCGGTGGCGTCAGCCTCTTTGGAATGCTCGGTCTGGTGCTGGGACCAATCCTTGTGGCCACGGCGGCCGGAGTCCTGGCGGTATATATGGAGCGGCCGGAAAGCCCGCCGATAACGGCTCGATAACAGGCGGTTTGTCTCGCGGTGAGACGGAGACTTGAGTGTGCTAGAGTAACGCGCTCGAAGGATTTTCATGACCACCAGACCTGCCCCGAATCCCACGGAATTGCCGGCGGCGAAGCTGAAGTGGAGGTGCGAACTCTCGCGCATCCCCTTCGAGACCACCGCGCAAGCTGAGTTGCGCGAAGGCTTCATTGGGCAGGAGCGCGCATTGCGCGCGCTGAAGATGGGCGCGGAGCTTTCGGCTCCCGGCTACAACGTTTTTGTCTGCGGCTTGGCGGGCACCAGCCGCGGTGGAACGATCGCCCGCATGATCGAAGAGCTGCACCCGCCAACCAAGGAGTCCCTCGACCGCTGCTACGTCAACAATTTCAAATTGACCGACCGGCCGCGCTTGCTGGCGTTGCCCCGCGGCCAGGCGAACGGCTTCAAAAAAGACATGCAGGCAGGGATCGATTTTCTGCGTCGTCGTATCCCGCAGGTTTTCGAAGGCGAACCCTTCCAGCGGCAAAAAAGCCGCATCGTCGAGCGTTTCACCGTCCGCGAAAAAGAATTGATGGATGATTTCACTCGCCGGATCGCTCGCGAGCAATTTGCATTGGGCCACATGCAGGTGGGCGCTGTGGCGCTGCCCGAGATTTTCCCGGTGCTCGAAGGCCAGATGGTCCCCATCGAGGACATTTCCAAGATGGTTCACGAGGGCAAGCTCGAAAGCCCCGTTGCCGAAGATATCGAGCGCAAGTACGAACAATTCCGCCAGGAATTTACGGTTGTCTATCGGAAAACTCTCACTCTCTCACGCGAACTGGCCAGCGAGTTGAGTTACCTCGAGCAGGAAACAGCCTCCGTGCTGATGGATGGCGTCATCGAGGAACTCAAGGAAAAGTATCCCGGTACTAGTGTCGCGGAATATCTCGAAGAAGTGCGCCACCATCTTCTCGACAATCTTGACCCATTCAAGGAGCGTGAAGGCGAAGGTGAGCACGACGAGGAAACGCCGGATGGTCTGCCCAAGCCGCAAGGCGGTCCGGAGCGCGATCCCTTCCGCGTCTATGGCGTGAACGTCATTCTTGCCCACGACAACGATGACAAATCGCCGGTCATTTTCGAGACCACCCCCACATATGCCAATCTTTTCGGAACCATCCAGCGCGCTTACGACGCGCGCGGCGGCTGGACCAGCGACTTCATGGATCTGCGCGGCGGTTCGCTCCTCCGCGCCGATGGCGGCTTCCTCATCATGTATTCCCTCGAAGCGCTGTCGGAAGTCGGCGTGTGGCGCGCCCTGAAGCGCACCCTGAACCACAACCGGCTGGAAATTCAGCCGCTCGAAATGTTTTACCCCTTCGGTGGCAGTGCTCAAAAGCCGGAAGCCATCGACATCAACGTAAAAGTCATTCTCATTGGCGACCGCTCCTTGTACGAGCTGCTTTACGAGTACGAGGAGGACTTCCGCAAAATTTTCAAAGTGCGTGTGGAGTTCGACGAAGAAATGGCCATGAGCGACGGCGTCATCGCCGAATACGCGGGGCGGCTGCGCGCGCTCTCCGAAAAAGAAAATTTGTACCCCTTCGATCGCGGTGCTTTTGCTGCGATGTTGGAATATGGTGTCCGCCAAGCCGGCCGAAGAAATAAGGTGACGGCGCGCTTCATTGATATTGCCGACCTCGCTCGCGAAGCGCATTACAGCGCGGCAGCAGCCGGCGAATCCGTCGTTCGCGCGGCCCACGTGCGCGGCGCCTTGTCTTCAAAAATGGAGCGGCACAATCTGATCGAAACGCGCATCCGCGAAATGATCCAGGAAGGAACCTTGCTCGTGGATGTGGAAGGCACAAGCATAGGCCAGGTGAATGGCCTCAGCGTCCTGGAAATTGGCGGATACTCCTTCGGCAAACCCGTGCGCATCACCGCGACCGCGGCCCTCGGCAAGGCGGGCTTGATCAACATCGAGCGCGAAGCCAATCTGAGCGGCCGCTTCCATGACAAAGGCATGCACATCATCGCCGGCTATTTGCGGAGTCAGTTTGCGCAGGACAAGCCGCTTTCCCTCGCCGCGAGCATTTGCTTTGAACAATCTTACTCGGGAGTAGACGGCGACAGCGCCAGCTCCACGGAGATCTACGCGCTCGCCTCGGCGCTTTCCGGGTTGCCGCTCCGCCAGGACATTGCTGTGACCGGTTCCATCAACCAGCAGGGCGACATTCAGGCGATCGGCGGCGTCAACGAAAAAATCGAAGGCTTCTTTGACGTCTGCCGCATCAAAGGCCTCACCGGCACCCAAGGCGTGATGATGCCGGCATCCAACGTCGAAGACTTGATGCTCCGCGAAGACATTCTGGAGGCTGTGGCCGCCGGACAATTTCACGTCTGGCCGATCGCCAAGGTCGAACAGGGTATCGAACTCTTGACCGGATGCGTCGCCGGCCATAAAAACGGCGACGGCAAATTCGATCCCAGTACAGTACTCGGACTAATCGATGCGCGCCTTCACTCGATGGCCGAGACCCTCAAGGAGTTCGAGTAGTCTCGAACTATGCTTGCTCCCCCCGGCTTGCAGGCCGGCGATAGCTTTTCAAAATTTGATCGTCCCGGACTTGTAAACACTGCGGTGTTTGTTTTGGGTAACCGCCCACATTCCTCCTTGCCATGAGAGAGCGCTGGCAATCGCTACGACGCCTTGACTATCTACAACTCTTTGTGTAGATAATCATGGTATGGGTAAACCAAGCGATCTCGTCCAGGGAACTCTTGACCTCCTCATTCTCAAGACCGTCTCACTAGAAGCAAAGCACGGCTGGGCTATCGCCAAACGCATCCAGCAAGTTTCCGGCGAGGTGCTCCAGGTGCAGCAAGGATCACTCTATCCGGCACTCCATCGTTTGGAGCAACAGGGATGGATCCGCGGGAAGTGGGAGGAAAGTGAGATCGGACGCCGGGCGAAGTTCTACTCGCTGACGGCGGCTGGCCGCAAACAGCTGGAACAAGAAACTACAAACTGGAACCGGCTCTCCGGGGCCATCAATCTGGTCATAGAGAAGGCCTAGCCGGATAAGGAGGGGTCATGCGCTGGCTGGAAAAAATCCGCGTGCGGTGGGAGATGCTGATTCATCGCCGGCGCGAAGTGCAACGCCTCGATGCCGAGCTCGGCTTTCACCTCGAGCAACAGATTGCCGAAAACATCGCTGCCGGCATGAATCCCGATGAGGCTCGTTACTCGGCGCGACGCGCGTTTGGCAATCAGACGCTGCTCTGCGAGGAGACGCGCGAAACCTGGAACTGGAACAGGGTAGGGATGGTTCTCGGGAATATGCGAATCAGCATTCGCACGTTGGCCAGAACTCCAGGCTTTGCGATCATTTCGATTCTCGTCATGGCCATCGGCATTAGTGCAAATGTTGCTCTCTTTACCGTCGTTCGATCAGTGCTGCTGAAGCCGCTGCCGTTCAAGGACCCCGCGCGGCTGATCCGGCTGTACGAGCACAGCGCTGACGACAAATTTCCTTACAACATGTCTGCGGCGGGAGTTTTCGCCGAATGGAAGAAGCAAAGCCATAGTTTTTCGGATTTGGCGCTCGTTTCTACTTCCGGCGAATACAACGTGTCGGGAGCGAGTGGCCAGCTTCCCGAAAGAGTGCGCGCTGTCGACTGTTCATGGGATTTGTTCCCGACCCTAGGAGTCGAACCCGCCCTTGGAAGAGGCTTCACTCCGGCGGATGACAAGCAATCCGCAAGTGCAACTGTTGTCCTGAGCTGGGGATTATGGAAGAGACGTTTCGGCGGCGATCCTTCAATCCTCCACCAGACGATACATATTAACGCCAGGCCCTACACCGTCATCGGCATTATGCCCTCCTGGTTTGCTTATCCAGAACAGGGCGTGCAACTGTGGACGCCGATTTACCATGAGGAATTACCCCAGGATATGCAGGCTCTTGACAGCCATGACTACCTTGCAATCGGACGTCTTCTGCCGAATGTGAGCGAATCACAGGCAAGGGCGGAGCTTTCGACGATCGTTCGGCGGATTCACGATGAGCACCTCGATAATCCGTTCATCAGCAAAGGCGCGGATTCGCGTCCCCTGCTGGAGGACATGGTGGGAGACCTCAAGACGCCGCTCTACGTCCTGCTCGGTGCGACGGCGTGCGTCCTTCTGATTGCGTGTTTGAACGTGGCCAATCTTTTGGTGGCGCGCGCGGCAGCCCGGCGAAAAGAACTCGCCATTCGGGCCGCTCTCGGCGGCAGCCGCTGGCGTCTGATTGGCGAACATTTGGCGGAGAGCTTCCTGCTATCGGCTGCAGGTGGTGCGGCTGGACTCCTGCTGGCACAAGTGGTGATTGAGTGGCTTATACGCACCCGGCAAGACATAAGCCGTGTCGAAGCGATTCACATCGACGGTGTGGTCATCGTATTTACTTTGGGTCTGATCTTTTTTTGCGCGACTTTCGCAGGACTGATCTCTTCGGTTTCCGCGGCCGCTGGCGACAAGATTCTTTCCTCGCTGCAAGAGTCGTCGCGCTCACACAGCGCGGGCCCTGCTCGAGTCGGTCTGCGCAAGTGGCTGCTCTCGCTGGAAGTGGGACTGACGGTGGTCCTGCTCGTCGGAGCCGGCCTGCTGTTGAAAAGCTATCAGCGGCTCCGCGCCTCTGACCTGGGCTGTATCACAAATAATGTGCTTACCATGCGTTTTGGCCTGCCCCAGGCGCAATATGCTCAGGACGCGCGGCGCGTCACTTTTTATGAAGCGCTCCTGGATCGTGTCCGCTCCTTGCCCGGCGTCCAGGCGTCAGGACTTGTCAGGCTGGTTCCAGGACAAGGCTACGGCGGGGACAGCGGTTTCTTGGTTGCGGAGCATCCGCCGCTCCCGCAGGGGCAGATCCAGTACGCGATCGTTCGCTGGGCGGATCCCGGTTATTTCGCAGCGCTTGGGATTCCGTTGCTGCGCGGGCAAACCTTTGATGCGGACCAGCGGTTGGACAAAGCGAACGAAGTCGTCATCAGTGAATCGTTTGCGCACCAATATTTCCCTAATGAAGATCCTATCGGCAAGCACTTGCTCGCGTTAGGCCGCCGGCCCTTCAAAATTGCGGGTGTGGTCGGCGATACGCGTTTCGTGATCGCCGCACCTGCACGGCCAATCATGTACTTTCCGCTTTACGCACTGCTGTACCAAGGTGTTCCCACTGATGCGACGCTGGCCGTGCGCTCGAACCGCGACGTGACCATGCTCGCCTTGCCTATCCAGCAAGTCGTTCAGCAGATTGACCGGGAGCTGCCTGTCTCCGACATTTTGACCATGGACCAGATCATTGGAAAATCCACGCTGGACAGCAGTTTTGACGCCACGCTCCTGCTCGCCTTTGCCGTGCTGTCGCTGGTGCTGGCTGCTGTTGGACTCTTCGGAGTACTTTCCTACATTGTCGCGCAGCGCACGGCGGAAATTGGCATCCGCATCGCCCTGGGCGCACAGAGGGAACGAGTGCTCAGTCTCGTCCTGCTCGATGGGCTTCGTCCCGCCTTGTTCGGACTCGCGCTCGGCGTAGCCGCCAGTGTCGGGGCGGCGCATCTGATTCGTTCCATGCTCTACGGAATCACCCCGCTTGATCCGGCTGTGTTTGTATCCGTCATTGTCATGCTGTCGTTGGTCGCGGGCGCAGCATGCCTCATTCCAGCGTGGCGCGCTTCGCGCCTGGATCCAACAATCGCTCTCCGCGCAGAATAGACGCACAAAGTAGCAATACCTGAAACGCGGTTTTTGCTTCGCCGCAGGGTCTGCACATTGGAAATTGAGTCACTGCCTGGGTGCGGGAGCCAGATACGCCTGACGATGGTCCACGCGATACGAGGCGGCAGAAGCGTTTGCACCTTGAGTTGCCGGCATCCTGAAGTGCACTTTGAGAGAGTGGACGCTCCCGTCGCGAATGGGCGGCGCAAACGCCAGGCTGTATTCATGGCGCACAAGTTGCGCGATTTCGGAGTATGCGAAATTGAATCCGCGCGCGTCCATGGGAAAGTAAGCCCGGCCTCCTGTCAATTCTGCCATCTGTTTCAATAGTTCGTGGGCTTGTTCGAATTCATTCCCCTTTTCGCTGGAGCTCGTAACCGCTGATTTCTTTTTCTGGTGGAGCCGCGGTTTTTCCAACTCGCCTGTCAGAGAAATGGCGAGTAAGCGAACTTCGCTGACTCTGAGCTGTTGCATCACCAGTGCCATTTCACTCACGGGAGAAGTGTCCACGCCGGTTGAGAGCAGCACAATCGTCTTCTTGCCCTGAACACCTGCAAACCACTCGAGCACTTTCGAAACACTGGACGACAAATTCAAGGAACCAAAACCCAGATTGAAACGCAGTTGTCCGAAGGCGGCAGCCGCAGCTTGCTTGTCCGCCGTGAAATCGACAAGCCCAGCTGGCGCAGCAGCATACTTCACAACCGCTACGCGATCGTCGGCGGACAAACCCTTGAGCAAGGAATCCGCAGCCTGAAGATGACCGCCCTCGAGAAGGTACACCGCTGGCCCAGCCTCGATGAGAAGCAAAACCTGTGCCGGTTCTTCGATTGCGGCAAAACTAGTCAATGGTTGCTCGATACCGTCGTCAAATACTCGAAAGTCTTCGCGGCGCAGGCCCTCCACGAATTGGCCCTGAGAATCGGTGACAATCACTCCGACATTGACGCGGTCAACACTGACGCGAATTGTTTCCTTTGGTTGTTGGGGCTTTTCCTGAGCCTCGACAAAAGAGCACGCGCACAGCAAGGCTGGAAAGAGCATTGCTCTCGCCAGAGAAAGGAAAGAATTCGTTGCCCCTCTATTCAATCCATTGGTCCCAATGAATGCCTTTCACATCTTTCCACGAGACACTCGACGAGCAGTGCAGATGCCGCGAGAAGACTTGCGGGTTGATTTGCCCGAGCCAATCGGGCGCAGCGGACGGCGCGGCGTCTTTCGATGAGTTCAATGTTTTCGCAACCGAACTCTTCTTCTCATCCTCGCTCAAGCGATCCTTCAGCGCCTGCCAATCGATTTTCCCAAAGTCGACATAACTTAGTCCGGTCAGATTTCCCGGATGCCTTGTGCGGCCGGCCTGAAACTGCGGCACCGTGGTCAGCCCGGCGCTCGAATTGCGCGCGCGGTTCGCAAGCACTTCGCGCAGCGTTTCGGTGCGATTCGCGCCGACAATCATGTCTTGCGTGACCGCCAGGTTAAAGAAATTCCACTGCGCGCTGCCTGCTCCACTTTGCTTTCCGCCAAGCGAAATCTTCAAGAACGTAATTTCCCCCTCATTGCGCTCCGAAGTGAGCTGCTCGCTCAACACCGTGCGCATGAGTTTAAGAGTCTCTGCCTTGTTTCGAATGCCAAAAAAATAGACCTGCTTTGTCGAGTCCATCGACGGACTGGTCTGCATCGAAGCAAATTCTCCCGTAAGCAACGCAAGCGCATCCGGCACCGGCATCCCTAGTTTCTGCTGTGCCAGTGTATCAATCAAATCCGCGTTGCCCTGCTGCGTCTGCGGAAACGCCGCTCGCGCCACGCGCTTTACTGTGTCGTAGATGCCTTGAAAATTCACTTGCCCCGAAGTGTAGGAAACTGCATCCGCCGGCACGAAAGCAAGCGAAGCAGGCGACGGCAGCCCGGCGCCCCAGATGTCGAACGGCGTTCCCGGACTCGCATCGCCCACGATCGCCGCTTGCACGTGTGTCTTCGCGCCATCAAACGTGATCCGGCCGCTCAGAGAGTGCACGCTGTCAATCTTCGCAGCTTCGAGCAGCGGACCGACCTGAAACACTCCCGCTTTCGAATCACTCGCAAACTCTTTCAGGTCGGGAATGCGCAGAAAAAACTCCACCAAACCGCCGCCGAGATTCGCTTGCGCTTCCTGATACGCGGCGCTCTGGGCCAGCGAAGCCGCACCGGGAACTTTTTTGCCGAGCCGGCCAAGGATTTCTTCCATGACGGACCGCTCGCCTGCGCTCACCGCGTACTTGCCCTGCTCTGCCCAATACATCACGCCGCTCTTGCCTTCCGCTTTGAGCACTTGGATGCCGCCAATGGTCACTTGCGAAAGCTGCGGTGTTTCTTTTTCCTCCGCTCGCAATTGCAGCATTGCTTTCGAAAGCAGCGCTTCCTTCCCGCTTCGGTCGTACACAAAAAACATGCCGTTCCACGCCGCCGGTTTCGCATCCGGCACAACCGCCCCGTTCAAAAGGTTTCGCCTTGCCGGCTCGCGAAGATATCCCAGCGTGAATGAATTCTCCAGCAGTCCCGCTAATTCCTGCACCTGCTCCCGCGTCAGTCTTGGTTTTTCCGATTTTTCTCCTGAAGAATTAAGCATCCCCGCGGCAATCGCCGAGCGCACCGGAGCAAAATCGGCATCGTCCCACAGCGCCAGCAGGGAATTGGACTTTCTTGCTTCGGGATCGGGAAACCCGCGCCAGATCAAATAGAACAGCGTGCGCGGCGGCATTTGCGCCGGCTCCAGGGGAGCCTGCGCGCTCGCCGGACGCGGCCCGCAGACCAGCAAGAAAATTGAGATTATCAGGGTGATTCGAACGCTCGAGACTTTCATCGGAGTGCTCCACGACAAATGGTCAATGGAAGGGCTGACTATTTAATGCTAGCGCGGCCCGCTTAACGGCAGAAGCCCTGTCCCGCGCTGAGTTTCCAGAACGCGAAACCGGGCTTCTTTGAACCAAAATTCGTATTCGCGATGGAACTACGGCTTCGTGGGAGTGGCTGCGGGCGCCGCGGCTGCGGCCGGAGGAGCCGCCGCTCCGCCGTCCTTCGGCGTCGCCAGGTAACCGTTGATCTGGTTCTTGCCCACGTCGAATACCACGATCTCGTACGGCGCCATACGCGCGCTGCCTTTCACGTAGAACTGCACCGGCTCGCCGGAAGTCTTGTCCCTCTTCTCGATGGTCTTGTCGTCCGCCACCACGGTGATGGTGTACTTCGCTTTTTTCGGATCGGTCTTGTTCAGCGACATCTGCACTGGGCCGACGCGCTGCGCATTTTTGGAT
>Ga0137397_10000723_pt1 | contig 22903 bp, 22 predicted proteins | sample czorhiz116metaG_FD_106658 | JGI IMG/M metagenome (GOLD analysis project Ga0137397, IMG submission 106658) | Vadose zone soil microbial communities from Angelo Coast Range Reserve, California, USA - czorhiz1.16 metaG | ecosystem: Environmental > Terrestrial > Soil > Vadose zone | place: USA... | reverse complement strand
GGCGGCTTCCTTTTTGTCAACTGGGAAAAGTCCAGCTCCCGCAAGCCGGCGAGCTGAGGAGGATTCAATGCGTCTACGCACTGCGGTAATCGGGATACTTACGCTCGCCTCGTTGGCAAGTTGCGGCGGTTACGGCGGCACGGGCATGTACGGCGGGGGTGGGGGCGGGGGTGGGGGTGGAGGTGGGTACGGTGGAGGAGGCGGCGGGGGAGGCGGCCCGGTGGGTTCGGTGACGGTCGGCGCCGGCATCCAATTCGTGAGCAGCCACAACGGGAGTTCGAATGCGGCTGTCGACACCATCTCCGTCGGTGGCACCGCCACGTGGACCTGGACCGGGTCTCTGCCGCACAGCGTCCAGTCCGTCGGCTCGGCCAGCTTCGCGAGTAGCGGCACGATGACCGGGAGCGGGACGTACGCGGTCACGTTTACCGAGCCAGGCACTTACCAGTACGACTGCGCCGTCCACGGCCAGCTGATGACCGGCACGATCGTCGTGCGGTAGTGCTACTCCCGCCCCCCTTCAGGAGGACCACGTCATGGCGGCGTCGGCGACAGTAACACAGCTGCTCGCGCGTTGGGCGCACCTTTATGGCCACGCGCCCGTGAGCGCGACGGTCACCTATTTCCATCTTGTGGGCATCCTGGTGGGGGGCGGCGTAGCCGTCGCCGCCGATCGAGCCTCGCTCCGCCTCTCGCCCGCGACCGATTGGCGCACGGAGCTCGACCGCCTTGCCGCCGTTCACCGTTGGGTGGTCGGCGGCCTGGCCCTCATTTTCGCGAGCGGCCTGCTCATGGCCCTGGCCCAGGTCGACAGCTTTGGGACCTCGGTAGTCTTCTGGACCAAGATGGGGCTCGTCGGCCTGCTGCTCGGCAACGGATACGCGCGGTTGCGAACCGAGATTGCCCTGCGGCAGGGTTCGGTGGCCGCATGGGGTTGGTTCCGACGGACGTCGATTGCTAGCCTTGTGCTGTGGTTCCTCGTTCTCTTCGCTGGCACGCTGCTCCACTCCACCAGCTGATGTATGCGCCAGGCCGTGAAATCAGAACATGAAGCCGGCGCGCACGTAGATCGCCGTGCGCTCGGGGCTCCTCGCGGCCGCGATCGACAGTGTGTTGTCACGGCGGTGCTGCCAGGCGAGCCAGAGTCCGCCCCCGGCGGCGGCGTGCCAGCGATCTGACGCCTCCCCCGGGATCCAGACCCGCCCCGCGTCCGCCAACCCGAAGATGCCGAGATCGCCGAACGGCAGGCGGCCGGCCAGGAGCCGCAGCTCGGCGTTCGCATAGGCGCCACGGCGGCCGGCGAACCGCTGCTCGGGGTAGCCGCGGACCGTAGTCCCACCGCCCACGAACACGAGCTCTTGAAATGGTACGCTCCCGCTCACTGCGGCGCCGCCCGCACGAAGCGCCAGGGTCGCGCCCGGCGGGTCGCCCGCCGAGAGATACGTGGACGCCTCCACCGAGAGGCTCCCGAACGGGCTGGCGACGTCCCAAACGGCGGGATACCACTGCCCGGCGAAGCTCACATGCAGGCCGCGGGCCGGTGCGACCGTGTGGTCGCGTGTGTCGAGCTCGAAGACGGCACGCGCGCCGACCTGGCCATAGTTTCCCGCGCCGTAATACGGACCGGTCGTGGTGAGGACGGTTCCGGGATCCGTGGGGGTATGGGCGTACTTGAGCAGGGGTCCCAGCGTGAGCCGGAGGCGGGGCGCGAGCGGCAGCGCCACCCGCGGCGCGACGAGCAGCTGCTTCTGGCGCACCCGGTACACGCTGTCCGGCTGCAAGCCATTGGTCTCATTGCCAATTCCGTAGAACCGCGTGAGCTCGAGTCCCGAAGCGCGCAGCTCGATGTAGAGAATCGCGGGGAGGAGCGGTCGCCGGAACTCACCTGCCGCGTCGATACGGTATGTGCTGGCGCTGGTCGCGTATGCGGCCTCCGCAAGCAGGCGGGTGCTCGGAGGCAGCGCGCGGAATCCGTAGCGTGTGTGCACGACCCCCACACCGAGGAGCAATCCGATGTCGGGAGAGTAGCTGGCCCCGAACAGGGGAACCGTCTGCGGCCGCCAGGCGTCCGGACTGCCCTGCGCGGCCACATCGCCCACGACGAGGGCCATGGCCACGATCAGGTGCGGTCGCCGGCTCAACCGAGCCATGAGCGGGAACATCCCGCTAGCGCGTCGCGGCAGCAAGGCTTGGCGCATAGTTTCCAGGTCATGAAGAACGGTTTTCTCACGGCGCTCGTCGCGGGCACGCTGCTCCTCGTGGCGTCCCTGGCCCTGGCCCACGATCTCTTCCTCAAGCTCGACACGTACTTCCTGGAACCGCACGCCCGCGCGCGGATCACGGTCTTGAATGGCACGTTTGCCAAGAGCGAAGGCTTTGTGGCGCCCGAGCGAATCGCGGACATCAGCGCGGTTTCCCGCGGCGGGCGAACTCGGCTATCGGCAGCGAGCACTTGGAGCCGGGGACCCGACAGCACCAGCGTGCTCAGTCTCGCGTCGGGCGACGCCGGTACCTACGTCGTGGGCGTTTTCGACCCGGCCCCGCGAGATCGAGCTCCGGGCCGAGGAGTTCAACGCCTACCTCGAAGAGGACGGGATCCCCGACATCCTCGAGGCGCGACGCCGCAGCAACGAGGTTGCTCAGGGTGCGCGGGAGCGCTATTCCAAGCACGTCAAAGCAGTCTTTCAGGTAGGCGCGCCTCGGAGCGAGGACTTCAACGTGGTTCTCGGGTATCCGGCGGAGATCGTGCTCTTGGAGAACCCGTACGCCATCGGTCGCGACGCGCCGCTCCGGGTGCGCTGCCTGGTTGATGGGCGCCCGGTGGCGAACCAGATGGTGCTGTGGGGTGGGGAGCAGCGCGGTCGGACGCTGGCGCGGCGTGGCACCCGCACGGGTGCTGACGGCGTTGCTGAGCTCACGCTCGACGCGGCGGGCAGGTGGTACGTCAAGTTCGTGCACATGGTGCGTGCCACCGAGCGAGGACTCGATTATGAGTCCAAGTGGGCCGCGGTGACGTTCGAAACTCGCTGAGCGGAACGAACGCCGCGACCTCCGATGCAGACTCACGACCACCATCCCGGCCATCACACGTCTCCGGCTCACGACGCGGGAGTGCGCCCGCCTGTAGACCACGCTCAGTCCCCACACGCCCACATGGTGGATGCCTTTCGCCGTCGCTTCTGGGTTTCGCTCGCCCTGACCGTCCCGGTCCTCGCGACGTCGGAGATGCTGCAGCACCTCCTCGGACTCCGCGGCGGGCTCGCCTTCCCTGGCGAACAGTATGTGGAGTTCGCCTTCGCATCGGCCGTCTACTTCTACGGGGGCTGGCCGTTCCTCACCGGGCTCGTCGACGAGCTCCGGAAGCGGCTGCCGGGGATGATGACCCTCGTCGCGCTCGCGATCACGGTGGCCTACGTCTACAGCGCGCTGGTCGTCTTCGGGCTCCCCGGGAGCGTGTTCTTCTGGGAAACGGCGACGCTGATCGACATCATGCTGCTGGGCCACTGGATCGAGATGCGCTCGGTGCTCGGCGCCTCGCGGGCCCTCGAGCAGCTCGTCCGGCTGCTGCCGGCCGAGGCGCATCGCGTGCGGGCCGACGGCTCCGTCGAGGAGGTGCCGCTCGACGCGCTGCGGCCTGGTGACCGGGCGCTGGTCAAGCCCGGCGAAAAGATCCCGACCGACGGGCGAGTCGTTCAAGGCCGCACTAGCGTCAACCAGGCAATGCTGACCGGCGAGTCCCAGCCAGTGGAGAAGGGCGAGAGCGACGAAGTCATCGGCGGCGCCGTCAACGGCGAGGGGGCGATCACCATCGAGGTCCGGCGGACCGGCGCCGACAGCTACCTCTCTCAGGTGATCGAGCTGGTGCGCAAAGCGCAGGAGACACGTTCCCGCACTCAGGATCTCGCAGACCGCGCGGCCCTCTGGCTCACGCTCATTGCCATCGGCAGCGGGGCGGTCACGTTCGTCGCCTGGCTGGGCGCAGGCCGCGAGTTCAGCTTCGCGCTCGAGCGCATGGTGACCGTAATGGTGATCACCTGCCCGCACGCCCTCGGCCTCGCGGTGCCGCTGGTAGTCGCGGTATCCACCGCGCTTTCGGCGCGAAACGGTCTACTGATCCGCGACCGCTCGGCGTTCGAGCGGGCGCGCGAGCTGGAGGCAGTCGTGTTCGACAAGACCGGCACCCTCACCGAAGGTCGCTTCGGCGTTACCGACATCGTGCCGCTCGACGGGCGCACCGAGCACGACGTCCTGCGCCTCGCCGCCGCGCTCGAGAGCCGCTCCGAGCACCCCATCGCCGCCGGTATCGTGCGGGCCGCGACGGAGCGCGGCGTGCAGTATCCGGCTCCCGACGGATTCGCCGCCATTCCGGGGAAGGGCGCCTCGGGAGTGGTGGACGGCGTGGCGGTAAAGGTCGTGAGCCCCGGCTTCCTCAAGGAGCATGGCCTGACTGTCGCGGACGCGCGCGTCGCCCGGCTCGCCGAACAGGGGAAGACGGTCGCGTACGTGCTCGCCGACGGAAAGGCGATGGGAGCTATCGCGCTGGCCGACATCATCCGGCCGGAGTCCCGCGAAGCGCTGGCCCGGCTCAAGGCGATGGGCATCAGGTCGATCATGCTCACGGGTGACTCCAGGAGCGTAGCCCGCTGGGTCGCGGCGGAGCTGGGGCTGGACGAGTACTTCGCCGAGGTGCTGCCGGACCAGAAGGCGGCGAAGATCGCAGAGGTGCAGCGGCGCGGCCTCACGGTCGCGATGGTCGGCGACGGCGTGAACGACGCCCCCGCCCTCGTGACAGCGGACGTCGGGATCGCGATCGGCGCGGGCACCGACGTGGCGATCGAGTCCGCGGACATCGTGCTCGTGCGGTCCGATCCACGCGATGTGCCGGTCATCGTGGAGCTCGCTCGGGCCACCTATCGTAAGATGGTGCAGAACCTCTGGTGGGCCACGGGCTACAACGCGGTCGCGATCCCGCTCGCGGCCGGCGTGCTGGCCAACGCGGGGATCCTGCTTTCACCGGCGCTCGGCGCGGTCCTCATGTCGGCATCGACTGTGGTCGTAGCGGTGAACGCCCAGCTGCTGTGGCGCGGCCGGCGTGTGGCGAGCGGGGTATATTGACGACGTGAAGCCCCGTTACCGTCATCCCTTGCTGGTGCGAACGCTTGCCGCAGCCGTCGCGCTCGCGGCGGCCGCCCAAGGCGGTGGCGTGCCCATGTGTGCCTCCCTCCTCGCCGAAGCCGCGGCACCGTGCGCGATGCACAGCACCAACCCGCACCGGACGCATGACCCTGTGGTCGCGACCCTCGCGGCCGCGTCGGCGGGGCACGGCGCTTGTCATGCCGATGCCGCGGCCCCCGGGTGCGCAGCCGGCGGCACCTGCCCGACGGGTGGGACCGCCGCGCCGGCCTGGGTTAACCTCCCGATCGCACCGCGGGTGGCGTCGCGCGAGGTCGCTGCGGGACCGAGCTCCGCGCTGATTTCCTACCTCGCTCCACCGCTCGCTCCACCTCCTCAAGCCTAGTCGGCCATCCCAGGTGTGGTGTGTCCGCGCCGCGCATGCGGCGCGCGCTCGACTTTGGCTTGAGGAGATCTGGATATGCGAACGCTGTTGCTGGCGCTCGTCGCCTGCGCGACGTGGCCGCTTCGAGCACAGATGCACATGCAGCATTCGATGAACATGAATGAGGGACCGCTCGGCATCCCGGAGTCGCGGATGGGGTCCGGCACCTCGTGGCTGCCCGACGCTTCCCCGATGCACGCGGCGCATGTCATGCTCGGCGAGTGGACGCTCATGCTGCACGGGAGGGGCTTCGTGCAGTACGACTGGCAGGGAGGCTCTCGCGGCGGTGATCAGCTCGGGATCAGCAATTGGGCGATGGCGGCCGCCAGCCGCTCCCTCGGCGGCGGCCGGCTCGAGGTCCGCGGCATGCTCAGCGCCGAGCCGTGGACCATCGGCGGCCGGGGCTACCCGCTGCTGCTCCAGTCGGGTGAGTCCTACCGCGGCGCAGCGCTGCACGACCGGCAGCATCCGCACGACCTCTTCATGGAGCTGGCGGCGCTGTACGAGCGGCCGGTGGCCCGGAATGTCGGGCTCTCGCTCTATCTCGCGCCCGTCGGCGAGCCCGCCGTTGGACCCGTCGCATTCCCACACCGGCCCTCGGCCGCCGACGATCCACTGGCTCCGATTTCCCACCATTGGCAGGATGGCACTCATATCACGTTCGGGGTCGTCACCGTTGGTGTGTTCACCCGCGCGGTGAAGCTCGAGTCGTCGTGGTTCAACGGCCGCGAGCCGGACGACCATCGCACCGATTTCGACTACGCTGGCCGCCGCCTCGACTCATACAGCGCACGCGTGAGCGTGAACCCGGGACCTCGTTGGAGCGTCTCGGGCTGGTATGCCTACCTCAAGAGCCCGGAGCAGCTGCATCCGGACGAATCACTACATCGGTTCGGAGTTTCGGCCCTCACGGCGCAGCCGTTCGGGAAGGACGGACGATGGGCGAGCGCGCTGATCTGGGGGGCGAACGACCCACTCGGCTCCGGACGGTTGTCGAATAGTTTCGTGCTTGAGTCGAGCCTCGATCTCGACGGAATGAACAGCATCTTCGGCCGTGCCGAGTATGTCCGAAAGAGCGCTGAAGATCTCGTCGTTCCCGCCGCGCCAGCCGGGGCGACTTACGACGTCGGCGCGCTGGCCCTGGGCTACGTGCGGACGATGGGAACCATTGGAGGACTCGCGGCCGGCGTGGGCGTCCGCGGGTCGGTCAATTTTGTCCCGTCGAGCCTCGAAGCCGGCTATGGTGGCCGTACCCCGGTTGGATTGGTGGTCTATGTGCGGCTGCGCCCCGTCGGCGCTCATTGACGCATCAACAAAACTTGATATATTGCTCACCATGCCCAGCACGACCGTTCCTGGCGTCAGCCGAGCTGCCCAGCTATTCGGCGCGCTCTCCGATGCGACCCGGCTCGAGATCGTGCGGCTGCTGTCTCACGGGGAGCGCTGCGTGTGCGAGCTGCAGAACGTCCTCGATGCGGCGCAGTCCCGCCTGTCCTTCCATTTGAAGACGCTGAAGGACGCAGGGGTGGTGAGCGACCGGCGAGACGGCCGCTGGATCTATTATGCCTTGAACCGCGACGCGCTCGACGAGATCGTCGAGTTCGCTTCGGAGGTGAAGCCGGGGAAGCACGCCGGGAGCTGCGCGCGGGCCTGCTGCAGTTGAGGAGGGGTGACTAGATGGGCCACGACGAGATCAAACGGGCGGTGCAGCAGAAGTATGGACAGGCGGCGCTTCGCGTCGCCGGTGGAGAGGGGGGGAGCTGTGGGGGGGCCGGCAACTGCGGCTGCGACCCGGTCAGCTCGAACCTCTACGATCCCGCCGAGACGGCGACGCTTCCCGAGGGTGCCGTGCTCGCATCACTCGGCTGCGGTAATCCCACCACCCTGGCCGAGCTCCACGAAGGGGAAGTGGTGCTCGACCTGGGGTCCGGGGGCGGGATTGATGTCCTGCTATCCGCCCAGCGCGTGGGACCGACGGGGAAGGCCTATGGCCTCGACATGACCGACGAGATGCTCGCCCTGGCGCGAGAGAACCAGCGCAAGGCCGGGGTCTCGAACGTCGAGTTCCTGAAAGGAGACATCGAGCAGATCCCCCTGCCGGACGCTTCGGTGGACGTCATCATCTCGAACTGCGTGATCAATCTGGCGGCCGACAAACGCAAGGTCCTGGCCGAGGCGTTTCGCGTGCTCAAGCCCGGTGGCCGCTTTGCGGTATCGGATGTCGTCGTGCGCGGCGAGCTGCCGGCCGCGGTGCGGCGCAGCATGGAGCTGTGGGTCGGGTGCGTGGCGGGAGCGCTGACGGAGGCCGAGTTCACTGCGCTCCTCGGGTCGACCGGGTTCGAAGCCATCGGCATCGAGTCGACCCGGATCTATGAGGTCGGCGGCCGGGTCATGGGCGCCTTCGTGCGGGCACGGAAGCCGCTCCAATAGACGTGTTCCGCATTCTCTTTCTCTGCACCGGGAATTCCGCCCGCAGCCACGCGCCCCGCAGCATCGACGGGCTGGAGCGCGAGCCCTGGGACTTCGTGGTCACCGTGTGCGATCGTGCCAAGGAAGCGTGTCCGATCTTTCCCGGCCAGCCGATCCTGGCTCACTGGGGGATGCCGGACCCCGCAGACGTCGCGGGCGACGACGCCATGAAGCAGACGGCGTTCAAGGATGCGTTTCTGCTGTTGAGTCGGCGGATCGATCTGCTACTGGCGCTTCCGATCGAGAAACTCGAAGGGCTCGCGCTCGAAGCCCGCGTGCGGGCGATCGGTCGTCAGGCCTGATCGACCGGTCGTCGCCACAGCGACGACCCGAAGGCCAGGCTGGCCACGATGATATTGGCCACGATTATCGGGCGGGAGTGGATCAGTACGCCGTACGTCGCCCACGCCAGAGCGGCGAACCCCTGCACCCGACGCAGCATCGTCGCTCGCTTGCAGAAGTAGGAAGCGGCGAAGATCGCCGTCGCGAGCCACCCGATCAGGTCAGGCATGCGCGCGCGCCCGACTCACGCGACCAGCGGCGGCGCCGCGTCCGTATCACGGATCGTCAGGAGATCCGTCTGCACCTTATCCCATTCCTGCAGTACCAGCCCGCGGGACTCGAACAGCGCGTGAATGCCGCCCGCGTCCATGCCGACGATGTCCTCCAGGATGGGTACCAGCACACTCACGGCATCATCGCTCAAGACCGTGCGCTTGGCAATCTGCGCGAGGTACTTGTTCTCGGAGACGGCGATCGTCAGTCCGTTCAAACGGTTGACGTGCAGCATCACGTGAATGTCGGAGCTGCCGTCGCCCACGTAGATCACGCGGTCGTGGCCCACCGGCAGCTGCGCCCGGAGCTCCTCGAGCAGAGCCACCTTGCCGTACCCGGCCGTGACGCGCTCGATCGACTGGATCTCGCCCGACGTCGGGTCGTAGCGGAACCGCGTCCCGTAAATGTGGTCCGGCGGCACGATGCCTTCCAGCGCCGACTGGATCACCTCCTGGGGAGCCGCGGAAATGACGTAGAACGCGAAGTCGTACCCGTCCAGCTCGCCGAGCAGGCGCGGGAGCAGGCTCAGGTTCTGCTTCAGCCGGACCCGCTTGCCCACCTCGACGAGGTGCTCCTTTCTCACCCGCCGGTACTCCGGGTCGTGGAGCAGCAGATACGCCAGCTCCGCCCCTTGCTGCACCAGGTGGATGCGGGACAGCCCCGCGGTCTTCTCGCGAAAGTCGGAAATGCCCAGCAGCTCGCTCAGGACGATCCCCGAGTCGTTGAAGCTGAGAGTTTGGTCGAAGTCGCTCGCCAGCAGATATCGCTTCATTCGTCCTTCCTAGGTTCCAGAAATCCGACGCCCCCGCCGGCACAGCTCCGGGGGGGCGTCGGCGCAGCAGGATGCCGCCCAGCGGGCTGTTTCAGGGAGCTGCGCACCGCCGATTGATTGCAAACGCCGGGCACCGCATCGCAGTTTCGAGGTTCATGGAACGCACTCTAGACGAACCGGGAAGGCATGTCAAGGCTTCGCGCGCTGCGCAAGCAGGTCCCGCAGTACGTACTCGAGGATCCCGCCGTGCCGATAGTATTGCAGCTCCTGCGGCGTGTCGATGCGCACGGTCACCGTGAATTGCGCGCTCGAGCCGTCGGGCCGCGTCGCCTTCACCACCAGCTCCTTGCCACGCGGGAATCCCTCCGAGAGCACGGCGGTGAGTGCCGCGATCTCGAACACTTCCTTGCCGGTGAGGCCGAGACTCTCGGGCGTCTCGTTGGGAAGGAACTGCAACGGCAGGATCCCCATCCCCACCAGGTTCGACCGGTGGATCCGCTCGTAGCTCTGGGCGATCACCGCGCGCACACCGAGCAGTCGGGGACCTTTCGCCGCCCAGTCGCGCGACGACCCTGAGCCGTACTCCTTCCCCGCGATTACGATGAGGGGCACGCCCTCGGCCTGATATTTCACCGAGGCGTCGTAGATCGTCATCTGCTCTCCGTCGGGAAGGTGCAGCGTAACCGGCCCCTCGGTCCCCGGTGCGAGCAGGTTCTTGAGCCGCACGTTGGCAAACGTGCCGCGCACCATCACCTCGTGGTTGCCCCGGCGCGCGCCGTAGGAGTTGAAATCTTCTGGCTTCACCCCGTGGCCGATCAGGTACTGGCCGGCGGGGCTCGTCTTGCGGATGGAGCCCGCGGGCGAGATGTGATCGGTGGTGATGCTGTCGGCCAGGAGGCACAACACCCGCGCCCCGCGGATGTCGGTGACCGGCGCCGGCGTCCGCGGCATGCCGTCGAAGTACGGCGCTCGGCGGATGTACGTCGAATCCGGCTCCCAGGCGAACCGATCGCCCGCGGGGACCGGCAGCCCGCGCCAGCGCTCGTCCCCTGTGAAGACCTCGCCGTACTGCTTGTGGAACATCGCAGACTTTATGGACGAGCGTACCAGGTCGTCTACTTCCCGGGCCGACGGCCAAATGTCGCGGAGATAGACGGGTTTCCCGTCCTTGCCCGTCCCCAGGGCCTCCGATTGCAGGTCGAGATCGATCCGCCCCGCGAGCGCGTACGCAACGACCAGCGGCGGGGACGCGAGGTAGTTCGCCCGCACTTCCTGCTGGATTCGTCCCTCGAAGTTGCGGTTCCCCGAGAGCACCGCGCACACCACCAGCTCTCCTTCCCCGACCGCAGCCGAGACGGCCTCAGGCAAGGGCCCCGAGTTGCCGATGCAGGTGGTGCAGCCGTAGCCCACGAGGTGGAACCGCAGGTCCTCGAGATACCGCATGAGCCCCGCCTGCTGGAGGTAGTCCGTCACCACCTTCGAGCCCGGCGCGAGGCTGGTCTTCACCCACGGCTGCGACTTGAGGCCCTTCTCCACGGCTTTCTTCGCGACGAGGCCTGCGGCGATCATCACGGACGGATTGGACGTATTGGTACAGCTCGTGATCGCGGCGATCACGACGGAGCCGTGCCGCAGCTTGCAGTCCACGCCGTCGAGCTGCAGGTCGACGTGGGTGCGGCGTCGCGGCGGCGCTTCCACGGCGGTCGTGACGTGGCCGCCCTCGGCCTCCCAGCGGCCCGAGTTCACGGCCGGCGCGATGGGCGACGTGGGCTTGACCAACGCCGGGAGCGCGAGATGGAAGTTCCGGGGCAAGTCGCGCAGCGACACTCGGTCCTGCGGCCGCCGCGGCCCGGCCAGGCTCGGCTCGACGGTCGAGAGGTCGAGGGACAGGGTGTCCGAATAGACAGGCTCAGGCGCGCCCGCCGAATGGAACAGCCCCTGCTCCTTCATGTACGCCTCGACCAGCTGCGCCTGCTCCTTGGGGCGGCCGGTGAATTCGAGATAGCGCAGGGTCTCCTGATCCACCGGGAAGATCCCAACGGTGGCGCCGTACTCGGGCGCCATGTTGCCGATGGTGGCGCGGTCGGCGAGGGGCAGGGTGGCGATCCCGGGACCGTAGAACTCGACGAACTTTCCCACCACGCCCTTCTTGCGGAGCATCTCGGTCACGGTGAGCACGAGGTCGGTTGCGGTCGCGCCTTCGCTGAGCTTGCCGGTGAGGCGGAAGCCCACCACCTGGGGGATCAGCATCGAGACCGGCTGCCCCAGCAGCGCGGCCTCCGCCTCGATCCCCCCCACGCCCCAGCCGAGCACGCCGAGCCCGTTGATCATCGTGGTGTGCGAGTCGGTGCCCACCAGCGTGTCGGGATAGGCCTGCGGCATCGACCCTTGGTGACCGTCCGTTGTAAAGACGACCCGTGCCAGGTACTCGAGGTTGACCTGGTGCACGATGCCCGTGTCGGGCGGCACGACGCGGAATCCCTGGAACGTCCGCTGCGCCCATCGCAGCAGGGCGTACCGCTCGCGGTTGCGCTGGAACTCGAGGTCGGCATTCACCTGAAACGCCGTGGGCGTGCCGAACTCGTCCACGATCACCGAATGGTCGATCACGAGCTCGGCGGGGAGCAGCGGGTTGACCTGCTTGGGGTCGCCACCCATCTCCTGCATCGCGTCGCGCATGGCGGCGAGGTCCACGACCGCCGGCACGCCGGTGAAGTCCTGCATGAGCACGCGCGCCGGCATGAAGGCGATCTCGTCGTCGGGCGTCTTCTTCGGGTCCCAGCGCGCCAGTCGCTCGATTTCGGCCGGCGCCACCGTGCGGCCGTCCTCGCGGCGCAGCAGATTTTCGAGCAGGATGCGGAGCGAATAGGGGAGGCGAGCCACCGGGAGGCCGCGCCGCTCGAGCGCGTCCAGGCGGAAGATTTCGAAGGTGCCGCCTGCGGTCTTGAGGGGCGCGCGGGCCCCAAAACTGTTCGCCGTCGTCATTCCACGACCTTCACGTCCGCGACGAAGTACTCAGTCTCGCCGAAGCAGCTCGTCGGAATGCCTTTGTGCTGTTTGTACGTCAGCGCTACCCGCCTGCCGATGGTCTGGTTGATGCGCGCGGCGATAGAGTCGTCACGCACGGTGAAGTAGAACTTCTCCGACATCGTCCCCGGGATGGATACCAAGGCCATTTCGCCCTCCCAGGTCTTACAGATCCAACCCTTCTTCGAAAACTTCTGCACGTAGCCGGCCCGCTCCCCGCTCGAGTAGCTCCACGTCAGGGCCGACCAGGTGTAGAGCGCGAACACGATGAGGGGCACAATCACCACAGCGGCGATGATCAGCTTGTGCGCCCGCGTGAGCGTGAAGTTCACGGTGGGAAGTTAACCTCGTAGGTCTCCGTCTTGTACGGCGCGAACCCGCGTTTCTGATAATTCGGCAGGGCGTGCGGATGGTCGAGCGTGCAGGTGTGCAGCCACACGCGTGCGGGCCCGAGGGCCCAGGCGTCCCGCACCGCGCACGAGAGGAGGTGCTTGCCGAGGCCTTGCCCGATCGCGTCCGGGAGGAGCCCGAAGTAGGCGATCTCGACGGAGCCATCCTCGGGCACCCGGCGCAGCTCGTACCACCCCGCGAGCACGCCGCGGCGCCGTGCCACGTGCAGCGTGATCTCCGGCTGCGCCAGGTGCGCGCGGATCTCCTCGTCGGTCCAGTCCCAGCGGTCGCGCCAGTGGTAGGCCTCGCCGACGGTGCGGTAGCACTCGCGATACAGGTCGGGGCTCGGCCGCTCGACCCGCTCGATCGCGAGGTCGGGGAACGCGCCAAACCCAGGCTTGAACTGGCTCGGGCGCGAGAGCTCGAGATATGTACGCGTGGCTTCCATACAGGTATTTTACGCCATGACCTTCAACCGCATGGGGACCGTTCCCCTCCCGCTCGCGCTGCACCTCGCGAGCTACACGGTGCTCGGACTGTTCTGCTTCTTCGCGGGATCGCTCAATTTGATCGATCCCGCCAAGATCCCGCACGGCCTGATGTTCCTCGCCGTGTGCGGGTTCAGCTGGGGCTACGTCTTCGGCATCCTGATGGCGCGGAAGGAAGTCGTGATGCTCGGCTTCCTTGCGAGCGCCGCCTGGCTCATCGCCGCCGCCGTCGGGGCCGCCCGATTCGGCTTCGACTGGCGGCTCACCGGGCTGCTGGCGGCGCTCGGGGCCTCCGGCCTGATCGTGCTCGGACTGTACCGCACGCGCATCCTGGAGCATTGAGCGCCAGCTCAGCCGATGTGCTTCGTCTCCACGTTTTCGGGGGCCGCCGGCAACTCGACCACGAAGCGCGCGCCTCCGAGCTCCGATTCTTCGATCCAGATCTTCCCGCCCACTTCGGTCACGACGCGCTGACAGATCGCGAGACCGAGGCCCGTACCCTCGTCGGGGCCTTTGGTGGTGAAAAAAGGATCGAAGATGCGGCCGCGGATTTCCTTGGGGACGCCCGGCCCCGAGTCGTCCACCGTCAACCGGACCCATCCCTCGCGCGCCTGCGTCCGCAGCTGCACGATCGCGGGCTTCCGGCCCCGCACCACGTACTCGGCGTTGGTCACGAGATTGATCACCACCTGTTGCAGCTCCTGACCGAGGCCCAATACGGCGGGCGCGGACTGGTCGAGCGTGGTGCGAAACTCGACGCTTTCCGTGCGCATCACCCGCTGGCGGATCTCGGCCACGTCGTGTACCAGGTCGTTGATCTGGACCCGCGTCGGAGTCGTGTCGGCGCGCCGGGCGAGCCGCAACAGGCTGCGGACGATGCGCGCGGCCCGGTCCACCTCGCGGGTGATCGTGGCCGCCGTGGTGCTGGTGTCGGGATCCTTGCTGGCGCGGCCCAGCAGCTCGGCCTCCATCCGGATCGCCGCGAGCGGGTTGTTCACCTCGTGCGCCACACCGCTGGCGATCTCGCCCACGGTGGCGAGCTTCTCGCGCGCGATCAGCTCGCGCTGGGCGCGCAGCTCGTCGGTCCGGTCGTACAGCGCGACCAGCAGGCTGTCCGGCCCGACGCCCGACAGGCCGGTGATTGTGCAGTCGCAGATGCGGCGGTCTCCCGAGGGCTGCGACACGAGCACCCGGCCGTGCCACGGAGACCCGTCTCGCGGCCGCGCCAGCACGAGGTGCAGCGAGATCTCGCTGGGGGAAAGCCCGAGCGCCTCCAGGTGTGTCCCGAGCGCCTGGGCTTCGGACGCGATGCCCAGCAGCCGGCACGCCGCCTGGTTGAGCTGCAGGACGCGGCCGCTCCGGTCCACCAGGGCCATGGGGAGCGGGCTGCCGTCCACCATGGCATGCGCCCGCTCCGCCGCGGCGCGAGCGCCGCTCACCGCCTCCGAGAGCTCGAGCCCGCCCGCGATATAGGCCGCCACCGCGGTGAGGTACTGTAGCTCCATCAGCGTGAAGGGGAGCGATTCCTCCGCGCCGGTGCGCAGGTAGCGCACCACGCCCACCGCGCCCGCGACGCCGCTCGACGTCCGCAGGGGCGCGATCATCGCGGCGCGCGCCATGCCGGAAGGCGACAGGCTGCGCTGGGCGTCCGCTTCGGTCAGGATGTTATCCGTGAGAAAGGGTTCGCCGGTGCTGATCACGCGCCCCGTCGCACTCGCATCGATCGCGATCTCCGCGCCGTCCAGCTCCACGCACTGTCCCACGGTCGACGCCACGCGTAGCGTGTTGGGGTCGACGCCGCGCAGCGCCACATACGCGCCCTGGGCATCGACCAGGCTCGTGACGCTCTGGAGCGTATAGCGGAGCAGCAGCTCGCGCTCCGGCGCCGCCAGGAGCCAGCGCGACAGCTCCACCAGGAACGTGCCGAGCCGGCGCTCGCGTTCGAGCCCGCTGCGACGCGCCACCATCACGGCCAAGTGCGTCGCAACCTCGATCGTCGAGCGCAACACCTCTCCGGGAAAGCCGGCGGGAAGCCCCTCGAAGCGCGCGCTGACATGGCGCCCCTCGGCATCGTGGTAGTCGGTGAGGAACGTCTCACCGTCCCTGCCGGACGCTCCCGCCTCGAGCGTTCCCGATTCGCTCAATCCCTTGTACGCGAGGTGGACCCGTGCGCCGCCGGCCCACTCGCTGAGGATATCAGTGGCGGCTTGCCAGAAGGCGCGGGTCTGCTTCGCTTTGCCGGCCTCCGTCAACAGCTTGCGGATCGGGTCTAGCATCACTTCAAACTACGTCACGATGGAGCGTCACGGAAATACGTCGCGAAAGGACGTCGCGGAGTATCGAGAAAAGCGGTTGTCCGCGACGATTCTTCGTGGCGATTCTCCGTGACGCCTTCTCGCGACGGCGTTTCAAGGATTAGTCGGCCTGATATCCAGCTCGCTGATCATCGCCCGGTCGGAAACCGTGAGGGTCGACACGACCGCATGCGCCACGTCGTCGGCGGTGAGGGCGCGGTCGGGGGCGGGGCGCACGCGCTCCCGCTTGTCCATGAACGGCGTCGCCACGGAGCCCGGGCAGATCGCGACGACGCGGAGGCCGTGCTTGCGCACCTCGAGCATCAGGCTCTTGGAGAAGCCCAGCACGGCGTGCTTCGACGCGCAGTACGCCGTCCCCCCTTCGATGCCGTTTTTCCCGGCGAGCGACGCGATGTTCACAATGGTGCCGGTCCCGGCATCCAGCATGCCCTTGAGGAAGGCCCGCGTGACGAGGTAGAGGGACCGCACGTTCACGCCCATCGTCTCGTCCCAGTCCTCGAGCGAGAGCTCCACCAGCGGCCTGAACCGCCCGATCCCCGCGTTGTTCACGAGCACCCGGGGCGCGCCCCGCTCCCGGGTCACGAACGCCGCGAAGGCATCCACACAGGCGGGGTCGGACACGTCACACGGCATGCCGATGGCGTCGATTCCGTCCGCCTTCAGGTCGCGTGCCGTAGCGTGTACATTGGCCTCGGTACGCGCGCAGATGGCGACTCTCGCCCCCGCCCGCCCCAGTGCGAAGGCCGTCGCGCGCCCGATTCCTTCGGTCGCGCCGGTCACGACGGCGAGCGAGCCGGTAAGGTCCATAGGGACAGAAATATACGGCGCCTCCGGGCGCACGGCGCGGGAACCCCGCGGCGTTGTACTGGGATATGACCAAGGTCAGAGCCATGAACGCAGCACCCGTACTCGTGTCCGACGAGACGGTCCTCCCACCCCACGCTCCCCCCCGATCGGTACCGACGCGCGAGGACGATTTGCTCGACGCCTACTCCCGGGCGGTGACCGGGGCGGCCGAGAAGGTCGGCCCCACCGTCGTAAGCGTGGAGGTGCGACACAAGGTCGAGCGCCGTGGCCGCCCTGCGCGCGAAGTGCCGGGAAAGGGCTCGGGGTTCGTGTTCACTCCCGACGGGTTCGTCCTGACGAACAGCCACGTGGTGCATGACGCCACGCGGATCGAAGTCGCGTTCGCCGACGGTCGCCCGGTGGCGGCGGAGCTCGTGGGGGACGACCCCGATACCGACCTGGCCGTGATCCGCGTCCCGCCCGTCTCGCTCACCGTCGCCGAATTTGGCGACTCGGCGGGGCTTCGGGTCGGTCAGCTGGTGGTCGCGATCGGCAACCCGCTCGGCTTCCAGAGCACGGTCACCGCGGGCGTCGTGAGCGCACTGGGACGCTCGTTTCGCTCGGTGGGCGGGCGGCTGATCGACGACGTGATCCAGACCGACGCGGCCTTGAATCCGGGTAACTCCGGCGGGCCGCTGGTGGATGCGGGCGGCCGCGTGGTCGGCGTCAACACCGCCGTGATCCTCCCCGCCCAAGGGATCTGCTTTGCCGTGGGGATCAACACGGCGAAGGTCGTGTCCGGCCAGCTGATCCGCCACGGCAAGATCCGCCGCAGCCGCATCGGGGTCGCGGGGCAGAACGTTCCGTTGCTCCGGCTGGCGCAGCGGGCGTTGGGGACCGCCGCGAAGAGCGGGGTGCTGGTGACTGGCGTGGAGCCGGACAGCCCGGCGGCACGCGCTGGAGTCGCGTCGGGAGACATCGTCATCGGCTTCGACGGGCAAGCGGTCTCGGGGATCGACGACCTGCACCGCTTGCTGGTCACCGAGCGGATCGGTGCGCGCGCGACCATCGCCGTGCTGCGCAATGCCGACCGTCTCGACCTTCCGATCGTCCCGGAGGAGTCCGGGACACGGAACCCCTGAGAAAGGAGCATCACATGGCCGATACGAATCCCGCCGCCCCGGGTCCGCTTCCCGCCGGGACTCAGGCGCCCGACTTCACGCTGCACAGTGCGCCGGATCAGACCGTCTCGCTGCGTGACTATCGCGGCCAGCCCGTGATTCTGGCGTTTTATCCCGCGGACTGGAGTCCGGTGTGCGGCGACCAGATGGCGCTGTACAACGAGATCCGGTCCGAGTTCGATGGCTACGGCGCCAGGCTGCTCGGCATCTCGGTGGATGGCGCCTGGTGCCACCGAGCGTTCGCCGACCAGCGCAAGCTGCACTTCCCCCTGCTCGCGGACTTCGAGCCCAAGGGGGCGGTGGCGCGCCGCTACGGCGTGTACCGCGAGGGCGACGGGTTCAGCGAGCGAGCGTTGTTCGTCATTGACGGTGACGGAGTCATTCGGTGGAGCTACGTCTCGCCCATAGCCGTCAACCCCGGAGCGGATGGCATCCTGCGTGCCCTCGACGCCCTCGCCGGCGAGCGGACGCCCGCGTGACCAGGCGCGATGCGGCCGCGGCACTGACTCTCCCGGTCGGCAAGCGAGACCACATCCGGGGCCCGGCCGATGCGGCCGTTACGCTGGTCGAGTACGGCGATTACGAGTGCCCGCACTGCGGGCGCGCGTATCCCATCGTCAAAGCGATCCAGCAACGGATGGGACCCAAACTGCGGTTCGCGTACCGCAACTTCCCGCTACGTGAGAGCCACCCGCACGCCGAGCAGGCGGCGGAGGCGGCCGAAGCGGCAGCCGCGCAGGGCAAGTTCTGGGAGATGCACGACCGTTTGTTCGAGCGGCAGTTCGCGCTGGACGGCGAGTATCTGATCGAATACGCGGGCGACCTGGGTCTCGATGTCGCGCGATTTCGGAAAGAGCTCACCAGCGGAGCGTATGCGCCCCGCGTGCGGGAAGACTTCCGGAGCGGTGTCACCAGCGGCGTCAACGGCACGCCGACGTTCTTCATCAACGGCGTGCGTCACGACGACTCCTGGGAGTTCGAGCCGCTGCTCGCGGCGCTCGAGGAGGCGGCGGTCCCTAGGCCCTGATCGCTCCGGGGAAGCGCGCCGGGTCGGGCGTGAACCCCGGGAAGATCGCGGACAGGTCGCGCGCGCTGAGGTGGCGTGCCAGGAGCTCGGCGAACAAGTCGCGAAAGTCGGTCGTCACGGCCACGTCCCGGCCCTCGAACCGCTGCGCGGGATCGAGCCCGGGCCACTTCCCCAGTACCGTGCCCCCGTTCACCGGGCCGCCCAGCACCAGCATGGCCGTGGCGTGCCCGTGATCGGTGCCCGAGCTCCCATTCTCCCGGACGGTGCGGCCGAACTCTGACATTGTGAGCACGACCACGTCGCGCATCCGCTCCCCCAGGTCCCGGGTGAAGGCCGCGAGCGCCTGCCCCAGCTCGCCCAGCCGCCCCGCGAGCTGTCCCTCCGTCGCACCCTGGTTCACGTGTGTATCCCACCCGGTTACGTCGGCAAACGCTACCTGGAGCCCAACGTCGGCCTTGATGAGCTGGGCGATCTCGAGGAGGGCCTTTCCGAGGTTGCCCCGCGGGTAATCGGCCTCGTTTGCGGGTCGGTACTGGCCGGGATCCAGCCGTTTGAGCATCTGGACCGCTTCGAACGCCTCGCGTGAGGACGTCGAGAGCAGCCCCGTCGCAGATCCGGCGTACAGCTCCTCGAAGGCGCGGGTGAGCCGATCGCGCGCGACAGGTTGTGACGCCCGCAGGCCGAACGCCTGCAGGTTGTCGATCGCGAGGCTCGGCGCGGTGCCCGCCAGGATGCGGGGCAGCTGTGGACCGAAGGCGACGGCGCGAAAGGGCGTGTCCTGATGCTCCCGGTCGTGCTGGCAGTAGCGGTTGAGCCAGCCGTCCGGCGTCGCCTTCACCCCCGGTGTGCCTGACTCCAGGTAATCCTGGGCATCGAAATGGCTCCGGGTCGCGTCGGGGGAGCCGACCGCGTGGATCGCCGCGAGACTCTTCGAGTCCCACAGGGGCTTGAGCGCCGCGAGGCGCGGGTGGAGCCCAAAGTAGCCGTCCAGGTCCACGACGTCTTTCCCGGGCACGGCAATCCGGGGCCGCTCCCGGTAATAGATCGGGTCGCCGTGGGGGACGATCATGTTGAGGCCGTCCACGGCGCCGCGCTGGAACAGGCACACCAAAATGCGGCGGTCTGACGGACGGGCGGACGGGCGGACGGCAAACGCGGCACGGGCGAGGAATAGCGGATCCAGGCCGAAACTGAAGAGTGCAAGGCCGCCTGACTTCACGAAGATACGTCTCGAAATCGTCATCGTTGCCTCACTGCCTCTGAAACTCGGGTCCGCCAATCGCGAGGCCGACTAGCAGGGCGCGTGCCTGGATCGGATCGCTGATACCTGCCAACTGACGTCTGAGGACTTGCCTTGTGTTCTCGGACATCGCTCCACCCAGAATCTTCTCGTTGACCACGCCGATCAGTTGTTCGGTGTCTCCCGCAGCAACGATGGAGTCGAGCACGACCGTCACGCCCTGCAGCTTGCCCGTGGCGAGCGCGACGGCGGCGTTCATCCGGTCGAGCAGCGCACCGCTGTTCACCCACGCGGCTTCCCGCTCCGGGTACCCGTCGGGAGCGACATGGAGGTACAGCGGCTCGCCGAGGCGCGCCACCACCTGCGCCAGGCGGGGGGAGGTGTCGGGCTCAGCGGCGACCGCTCGTGCCGCACTGACCACGAACTCGAGCGGCGTCTTGACCTTGGCGCGCACGTTCTGCGTCGCCCAGAAGTCGGGGCCGTGAAAGATGGCCCGCAGCACCTCGCGTATGTCACCGTTCGAGCGCTTCCACGCCGCCACGGCGTCGTCCACGCAGCCGTCGGGCGGATCGTCGTTCACGAATCGTTGGCACAGCTTGCGGCTCACGTGGTGCATCGTGGCCGGGTGGCTGGCCAGAAGCCTGAGGAGCCGGATCCCTTCGTCCATGTCATGGCCGCTTTCAAACTTGACCCCCAACACCTGCTTTTCCCCGCGGTCATGCGCCCAGTCGTGGAACTCGAAGTCTCCGCCCTGTTGGGGACGTTCCATGCTCCAGCCGGTGAAGATGCGCGCGACGTCGATCACGTCCTGCTGTGTGTAGCCGCCGTCGACGCCGAGTGTGTGGAGCTCGAGCAGCTCCCGGGCGTAGTTCTCGTTGATCCCTTTCGGCATGCGCTCGAGGGCGCGGACGCGGAGGGCCGTGGGTGGGACGGAGCCGGGCGCCACGCTCTCCCAATTGTCGAGGTAGAACAGCATCGCGGGACTCCTGGCGGTGGCGATCAGGAGGTCCTCGAACTTGCCGATCGCGCGTGGGCGAATCGTGTGCTCGATGTAGTCGGGCGTGAGGAAGCGATCGGCGCCCTTGGCGACGTACACGTTGAAGTGATTGCTCCAGATGTCCACCATGACCTCGTACAGCTGACGCTCGGAGAGCGCCGCGCGGACGACTGCGAGGTCAGCGAATTCGCCCGCGAGGCGCCGGCCGCGTTGGGCGATCGGGCTCGCCGCATCTTTGTCGGCCATGGTGTCGGCCGCCGCAGCCAGTTTGCGCTCGCGCCGCTCGCGCTGCGCTTCGGTATACATTGCGGCGAGGTCGCCGCGGTCGTACCTGAGGATGTCGAACCGATGCTCTCGCTGGGCCAACCGGTCGTCGTCGATCCCAGCGGGAGACAGCTGGCGGTCGATCCAGCGCATCACCCCGTCGGCAGCCACGCGCGGCACGTCCCCCGGTCGGGGTCCGTACGCGAGACGGTTCAGGGCGTGGAACGCCGAGTCCCGCGGGGTGAGGGCCGGCTGCTGACCCGCGACACCGACCGGGAGCACTCCCAGGGTCAGGAGCGACGCAACGACGCGCGTTTTCATGCGGTTATATTGACGCACCGTCCCCAGGAGAAGTTAAGGTCGTGACGGCCTCGACGCCCCGCTTTATCCCGCACGGCATCCCCCCGCGCGCCCGGAGCCCGCTTTCCGGCCCCGACGGCAAGCCGCCGACCTGGTCGGAGCGGCTGCAGGCGCTCAAGTACGTGCCGCCCCTCCTCAGGCTCGTGTACCAGACCCACCGCGGCTACACCGTCGCGATCCTGGCGCTCCGCGCGCTGCGCTCCCTTATCCCGCTCGCCGTCCTGTGGATCGGCAAGCTGATCATCGACGGCGTGATCGCCGCGATGCGGGCGCATGCGGCGGGGCAGCCGCTGGAATGGCGGTACCTGGGCGGTCTCGTCCTGCTCGAGCTCGGCATCGCCGTCGGCGGCGAGGGGTTGGCCCGCCTCTCGTCGCTGTTCGAGAGTCTGCTGGGCGACCTGTTCTCCAACCGCATCAGCGTGCGGCTGATGGAGCACGCGGCGACGCTCGACCTGGCCCAGTACGAGGACTCGGAGACCTACGATCATCTGGAGCGCGCGCGCCGCCAGACCGTGGGGCGGATCGGGCTCGTCGCGCTGCTCCTGTCCACGGCCCAGGACCTCGTCACCTTGATCTCGCTCGCGGCGGTGCTGCTGGTGCAGCTCCCATGGCTGCTCTTGCTCCTGGTGGTCGCCGTCGTCCCGTCGTTCCTGGGCGAGACCCACTATGCGGCGCTGGGCTACTCGCTGCTCTTCCAGTGGACCCCGGAGCGGCGGCTACTCGACTACCTGCGCTACGTGGGCGCGTCGGACGAGATGGCGAAGGAAGTGAAGCTCTTCAACCTGTCGGACTTCCTCGTGGGCCGGTATGCGAAGCTGTCCAACGAGTTCTACGACGCCAACAAACGGTTGGCGATCAAGCGCAACGTGGTGTCCACTGTGTTCGTGACGATCGGCACGCTCGGCTATTACGGCGCGTACGCGGTGACGATCTACCTGACGGTGCTGGGCCGGTTCTCCATCGGCGCGCTGACGTTCCTTGCCGGCTCGTTTCGCGCGAGTCGCGATCTGATCCAACGCATCCTGCTCTCGCTGTCGCAGGTGTTCGAGCAGAGTCTGTACCTCTCCGACCTGTTCACCTTCTTCGACGTCCAGCCGCGTGTGACATCCAAGCCGGGAGCGCAGCCCGTGCCGGTGCCGATCCGCCGGGGATTCGAGTTCCAGGATGTGGGGTTCCGTTACCCGGGCTCGGACCGCTGGGCGGTGCGCCACCTGACGTTCACGTTCGAGCCGGAGGAGCGGATCGCGCTCGTCGGGGAGAACGGAGCGGGGAAGACGACGCTCGTGAAGCTGCTGGCGCGGCTGTACGATCCGGACGAAGGCCGCATCCTGCTCGACGGAGTGGACTTGCGTGAGTACGACTTGAGCAGCCTGCGAAAGAACATCGGCGTGATCTTCCAGGACTTCGTGCGCTACGACTTCGTCCTGAAGGAGAACATCGGGGTGAGCCAGGTCGAGGCGCTGGAGGACGACGCG
>Ga0137397_10000722_pt1 | contig 22912 bp, 23 predicted proteins | sample czorhiz116metaG_FD_106658 | JGI IMG/M metagenome (GOLD analysis project Ga0137397, IMG submission 106658) | Vadose zone soil microbial communities from Angelo Coast Range Reserve, California, USA - czorhiz1.16 metaG | ecosystem: Environmental > Terrestrial > Soil > Vadose zone | place: USA... | reverse complement strand
TGCTCTTTGAGGCGACCTTCTCCGCCGCCCGCATCACCCGCGGCGCGTGGCCGTCGACCACGAAGAGGAGCGCGGCGAGCAGAGCATCTTACGCCGCGATCGCGTAACCTCCGGGCGCGCTCTGGCGTAAGGCCCGGATGGGACCGACGGATGAAGAGTTGATGTCGGCCTACGTCGCGGGCGATGCCCGCGCGTTCGAGGGCCTGTTCGCCCGGCTCGCCCCGCGGGTGCACGGGTTCTTCCTGAGGTCGTTTCGCAACGAGGCCGTCGCCGATGATCTGCTCCAGCAAACCTTCATGAAGCTGCACCGCGCCAGGTCCCGCTACCGTCCCGAGCTGAAGCTCGCTCCTTGGGTCTTCGCGATCGCCGCGCGGGTCCGCCTCGACGAGCTGCGGCGGCGCCTGCGGCTGCCGGAGGATGCCGGAGAGGATGCCATCGCGCGCGCCGACGAGCAGCTCCCGCGGGATCCGCCTGCGGGCAACGACCTGCGGGACGCGGTGCGCTCCGCGCTGGACGGGCTGCCCGAGTCGCAGCGCACCGTGATCCACCTGCACCGCTATGAAGGGATGACGTTCGCCGAGATCGCCCGGGCTCTCGACACCACCGAAGGGGCAGTGAAGCTTCGCGCCTTTCGCGGATACGAGAGGTTGCGCGAACAGCTCAAGGAGCTCCTGTGACCTGCGAGGACCTCCGCGCGAACGCGGCCGGGATCGCCGCGCTCACCGCCGGCGATCCGGAGCGGGTGGCGTACCTGGAGCACGCGAAGGGCTGTCCCGGCTGCCTCGAAGCGCTGCGGGAGGGAGAGAAGCTCGTCGGCCTGCTCGAGCGCGTCAGGCTGCCGCCTCCGTCGGCGGAGGCCCTGGCGCGCGCGTCGAGCCCGGTTCTGCGGGCGCTTCGACCGACCCGGTGGCCGCTGCGGGCCGCGGCGGCGATCGCCGCCTTCGCGATCCCCGTCCTGTTCTCCCGCCACCGCGACTGGGAGGGATGGATTGCGGCGACGCTGGTCCTCGCGCTCGCCACCGCGCTGAGCGCGACCGCTGGCGCGATCCGGGCAGGCGCGTGGGTCGCTCTCGCGGCCTCCGCCGGCTTTGCCATCGCGGCCGGAGGCATCCCCGGCTTCGACGGGACAGAAGGACTGGCCATCCGCGTCGGCCTCGAGTGCTTCGGTCTGGAAATGCTGGGCGCGGCGCTGACGGCGGGGCTCCTGCTCTGGCGCGAAGGACGGAACGCCACCTCGCTCGCGGCCACCGCGGCCGCCGGCGGGCTGGCCGTGCAGGCCGCGCTGCACCTGATCTGCGGCGCGCGTGGCGAGGCGCCGCACCTGTGGGTCTTTCACACCGGCGCGGTCGCGGCAGCCGCCTTCGCCGCCTGGGCGATCCAGGCGCGGCTTCAGCCCAGGAGCCTGCGGAGCTGATCGGCGGAGAGCACCTCGGGCCAGCCGCGGAACAAGCCCGCGTAGAGCGCCGGCTCCGCGAGCGCCACCACCCAGGTCGCCACGCGCCCCCGGGACAGCGGCCAGCGCGAGGCCACCCTGGCCTTCTCCACCACGAACTCCCGCTCCTCCGCGGGGACCGACCGCTCGTAGAGCGCGAGTTGCAGCACCTGCACCTCGCCCTTCACCCGCGTGCTGAGCGTGGTCGCCCGATCGCGGAGCATCTGCGCGCGCCGCGCGAACTCCGCGCCGGGAAGGCGCTCGCCGGACGCGACCACCACGAGCTGCACGGTGGTCTCCAGATCGCCGGCCCAGATCTGCTCGTAGTGCGGCAGCCCCGCCAGCGACTCCACCGCAGCGCGAGCCGTGGGCTCGACCGACTCTGGCTGGACGCGGGTCATCCCCGACATCGACAGGTACTGCTCCAGCTTGCGCAGCCAGGGTCCCTTCATCAGTGCGAGAGGATGGGGAACCGCGGGCGCTGCGGCGCCGGCCGGGCGACGCCCAGCGGCTCGGCCGGACCCTCCGCCCCCGCGATTCCGCCCACCAGGTCGTAATCGCCGGCCTGCTCGATCTCGACGCGGACGATCTCGCCTGGCCGTGCCTGGCCGCGGTTGACGTAGACCTTGCCGTCGATCTCCGGCGCCTGCCCCATCCAGCGTCCCTCGAGCAGCAACTCGGTCTCCTCCGAGACGCCTTCCACCAGCACCTCGAGGGTGCGGCCGACCATCGCCTGCTGGTGCCTCTTGCTGATCCTGCGCTGGATCCCGAGCAGCGCTTTCTGCCGCTGCGCCTTGACCCGCTGCGGAAGCTGGCCGTCGAGATCGAAGGACGCGGTCCCTTCCTCGCGCGAGAACTGGAAGACGCCCACCTTCTCGAAGCGCATCTCCTCCACGAAGTCGCACAGCTCCCGGAATTGCGCGTCGGTCTCACCGGGAAATCCGACGATGAAGCTGGTGCGGAAGGTGAGGTCCGGCACGCGCTCGCGGATCCGGTGCACCAGCCGGCGCACCCAGGCGGAGTCGCGGCCGCGCTTCATCCGCCGCAGCACCGGATCGCTGATGTGCTGCAGGGGCATGTCGAGGTAGCGGGCCAGGTTGGGCTGATTCGCCAGCGCGTCGATCAGCGCGTCGGGGAAGTCGCGCGGGTACGCGTAGTGCAGCCGGATCCAGCGGGCGTTCACGCCGCGCAGCGCCTGCAGGAGATCGTGCAGCTTCGGGCGGCCCGGCAGGTCGTACCCGTACGCCGTCAGATCCTGCGCGACCAGGTTCAGCTCGACCGCGCCCTCCGACGCCAGCCGTTCCGCCTCGGCGACGATGTCCGCGATGGGCCGCGACCGCTGCAGCCCGCGCAGCTTGGGGATGATGCAGAAGCTGCACTGGTTGTCGCAGCCCTCGCTGATCTTCACGTACGCCGTCCAGCGCGGCATCGAGTTGCGGCGCGGGGTGCGGCTGTCGGCGATGTAGTCCGGATCGGGGATGACGGCCCGGTCGCGCTCGCCTTTCAGGATCTTCGCGATCTGCGGATACGCCGAGGTCCCGACGAAGTAGTCGACCTCGGGCATCTCCTGCTGGAGCACGTCGGCGTACCGCTGCGTCAGACATCCGGCGACCACCAGCGCCTTGCAGCGGCCGGTCTCCTTGAGCTGGGCGTGCTCGAGGATGGCGTCGATGGACTCCTGCTTGGCCTCGCCGATGAAGGCGCAGGAGTTGATCAGGATGACCTCGGCGTCCCGCGGCTCGTCGACCAGCTTGTACCCCTCGTCCAGCAGGCTGCCGAGCATGACCTCGCTGTCCACCCGGTTCTTCGGGCAGCCGAGCGACAAAAGATACAGCGATGGGTTGTCGGACAGCGTGGTCTTCTGCATCCAGGGTTCCGCGAGGGGGGCCCCCGTATAACAGAGTCGCAGCGCGGATTCAGCCTGCGGTTTCGGCCAATGAAGACGGCTAGTTGGGGAGTCCAGCCGCCATCCACGGGCGGTGCGCCGGGTGGATGCAGTGGATGACGGAAGCGGGACGGCGTGGACGCGTCCTGCCGGCCAACTTCAGTCCCGGAAGTTCTCGAACATCAAGTCCACCTTCAGCTCGTCCTGCTTTCCGCGCACGAGCTGGATGGCGTTCTGCAGATCGTCGCGGCTCTTGCCCGTGACGCGGACCGCGTCGCCCTGGATGGAGCCTTGCAGCTTGAGCTTGCTGTCCTTGATGGCCTTGACGATCGCCTTCGCCTTCTCGGTCTCGATGCCCTGCGAGAAGGTGAGCAGCTGCGAGACGTACTTGCCGCTCTGCTCGAGGTTGCCGTACTTGAGCCCGCGCAGCGGCACGCCGCGCTTGGCCAACTTCTCCACCAGCACAGCGCGCGCCGCCTCCAGGCGCTGCTCGGTGCTGCTGCGCACCTTCAATCCCTTCTCGGGCGCGGCGACCTTCTCCAGCGTGGTCTCGGTGCCCTTGAAGTCGTAACGCTGGTCGATCTCCTTCTTCGCCTGCTGGAAGGCGTTGTCCACTTCCTGCTCGTTCACCTTGCTGACGACGTCGAAGCTCGGCATCTCACATCTCCAGGACGACCGGCAGCACCATCGGCCGTTTCTCGAGGCCCTTCTTCCAGGCGGACCGCACCGCGTGGCGCAGCGCCTCCTCCACGATGCCATGATCGGTGCGCTGCGCGGGAGCCAGCTCGGCCAGGGCGTCCAGCGCGAGCTGCCGGGCCTGGGCCAGCCGCGCATCGTCCAGGCCGGCCACGCCCTTGCCGAGCAGCTCCGGCCCCCGCACCAGCTCGCCGCTCTTGTGGTCCAGCACGCAGAAGCAGACCAGCATCCCGGTCTCGGCGAGGAGCTGGCGATCGCGCAGCGCCACCTCGCCCACGTCGGCGAACGCGCCGCGGGCGTCCAGGTACAGCCGCCCGGTGGAAACGGCGCGCGGGATCACCGCGGCGATCTCGTCCTTGCGCAGCTCCACGGCGTCGCCGTCCTCCGCGATCACGCAGCCGAGCGGATTGACGCCGGCGGCCTCCGCGGTCCGGGCGTGCGCCGCCAGCATCCGGTACTCGCCGTGGATGGGCACGAAGCTGCGCGGCCGGGTGAGGTCGAGCATCATCCGCTGCTCGCCCTGGAAGGCGTGGCCGCTGGTATGCACCAGCTCGCTCGATCCCGAGCTGCTGGAGAGCACGCGGCAGCCGCGGCGCACCAGGTGGTCGATGATGTTGCCGATGGCCCGGTCGTTCCCGGGGATCACCCGGCTGGAGAGGATCACCAGGTCGTTCTTTTCCAGGTGCACGGTGGGGTGCTCCCCGAGCGCCAGCCGCGACAGCGCGCTGCGAGGCTCTCCCTGGGCGCCGGTGCAGAGGATCACCAGCTCGCGCGCCGGGAAGTGGCCGGCCGCCTCGGGGTCCACGAACGAGTCCGGCGGGCAGCGGATGTAGCCCAGGTCCATCGCCAGGCGCACGTTGGTCTGCATCGAGCGGCCCACCATCACCACCTTGCGGTTGTGCGCCAGCGCCGCGCGCACCACGCTCTGGACCCGGTGGATGTTGGACCCGAACATCGCCACTGCCACGCGGCCCTTCGCCAGCGGCCCGGCAAAGATGCGCATCAACGACTCGCCCACCTCGCGCTCGCTGATGCTGGTCCCCTCGCGCTCGGCGTTGGTGGAGTCGGAGAGCAGACAGGCCACACCGGTCTCGCCCAGCTCCGCGAAGCGGCGCACGTCCAGGAGCTTCCCGTCCACCGGGCTCCAGTCCACCTTGAAGTCGCCGGTGTGGATCAGCAGGCCCGCCTCGGTGAGCAGGGCGTAGCCCACCGAATCGGGAACGCTGTGGGGGACCTGCAACGGCTCGAAATCGATGTGGTTGCCAACCATCCCCATCGTGCGCGGCTCGACCGCGTGCAGGTCCGCGCTGATCCCGTGCTCAGCGAGCTTTTCCTTCACCACCGCGAGCGTGAACCTGGTCCCGCAGACGGTGGCGTCGGGAAACTCGCGCAAGAGGTAGGGCAATGCTCCGACGTGGTCCTCGTGAGCGTGCGTGAGCAGCACCGCGTCCACCTTGCCGGCCGCTTTCAGGTAGGAGAGGTCCGGGGCGATCACCTCCACGCCGAGGGCCTGCTCCGCGTTCGGGAACATCAGGCCGCAGTCGATCACCACCCGGTCTCCGCCGGACTCGACCACCATGCAGTTCATCCCGACTTCGCCCAGCCCGCCGAGCGGGATGACGCGGACGGGCGGGGATGGCGGGGGCACCCAACCATCGTAGCGTCTTTCGCCGTTCGACGTGTCAGCCGCGTCCCGCAAGGGACTCAGGCGCTGCCGTGCCGCAGGCGCGGCTCTGCGCCTACGCAGTTTGCCGCGGAGACGACCTCCCAGGTCTTCGAGAAGCTATAACGTAGGTTCTCGCCCATGTCCGACCCGCTCGCCAAGGTGCTCAACCCGCCGCAGCTCGAAGCCGTGCGCCACGGCGAGGGGCCGCTGCTCATCCTGGCGGGCGCCGGCTCCGGCAAGACCCGCGTGCTCACGCACCGCATCGCCCATCTCTTGCGCGAGCGGCTGGCCCGCGCCCCCGAGATCCTGGCGGTCACGTTCACCAACAAGGCCGCAGGCGAGCTGCGCGAGCGGGTCGAGAACCTGGTCGGCCCGGAAGCGCAGCGCCTCTGGGTGGCGACCTTCCACGCCGCCGGCGCCCGGATCCTGCGGCGCGAGGCGGAAGCGCTGGGGCTGACGCGCAGCTTCGCCATCTACGACGATGCGGATCAGCTGGCGGAGGCGAAGCGGGCCGCGAGCGACCTCGGATTCGACGTCGGACTGATCCGCCAGTATATCTCCCGTATCGAGCGCTGGAAGAACGCGGGCCTGCTGCCCTCCGAAGTGCAGGTCGCCGAATACGACGTTCCGGGGAAGTCGGCGCTGAAGGTCTACTCCCGCTACCAGGCGGCGCTGCAGGCCTCGAACGCGGTGGACTTCGGCGACCTGATCGTGCGCGTGCTCGAGCTGTTCAAGAAGCGCGACGACATCCTCCAGGGCTACGCCGGCCGGTTCCGGCACGTCCTCGTCGACGAATTCCAGGACACCAACCCGGCGCAGTACCAGCTCCTGCGCCTTCTGGCGTCGGTGCACGGCAACCTGGCCGTGGTCGGCGACGACGATCAGTCCATCTACCGCTGGCGCGGCGCGGAGGTGGACAACATCCTCGATTTCCCGAAGCACTTTCCGGGCACTCGGGTGGTGCGGCTGGAGCAGAACTATCGCAGCACCGGGCGCATCCTCGCCGCCGCGCACGCGATCATCGAGAAGAACGAGCGCAGGGCGGAGAAGAAGCTCTGGACCGCGGCCGGAGAGGGCGAAAAGGTGCGCGTCTTCCTGGCGGAGGACGAGCGCGATGAGGGCAGCCGCATCGCCACCGAGCTCTACGCGCAGAACGCCCGCGGCACGTCCTACGCCGAGATGGCGGTGTTCTACCGGGCCAACGCCCAGTCCCGCGCGCTGGAGGACGCGCTGCGCGCGCACCGGGTGCCCTACCGCGTGGTGCGCGGGCGATCGTTCTACGACCGCGCGGAGGTCAAGGACGTCGCCGCGTACTTGCGCCTGTGCATCAACCCGCGCTCCGACGGAGACCTGCTGCGGATCATCAACACGCCGCCGCGCGGGATCGGCGACACCACGGTGGAGCACCTGCGGGCCTCGGCCAACCGGTCGGGCCTCTCGCTCTGGGAGGCGCTGGGCTCGGAGGATCCAGAGATGCCCTCGAACGCGCGGGCCAAGCTCGGGCCGTTCAAGGCGCTGATCGACCGGCTGCGCGCGGGCGTTGCGGGCGACCCCGGAGCCGCCGACGCGATCGAGCGCGTGATCGAAGAGACCGGCTACGCCGACCGGCTGCGCCTCGAGGGCGAGGAGGGCGAGGACCGGCTGGAAAACCTCATGGAGCTCGCCGGCGCCGCCCGCGAGTTCGATCGCGCCTGGGCCGGCGAGCTCCCAGAGCCGGCCGCGACCGAGCCCACCCCTTTGGCAGCTCCCGAACCGAAGCCTCTGGTGCCCAATCCGCTGACGCAGACGCGGGCCCAATATCTCCGCGCCGTCCGCGCCGCGCCGGGAGCCCTGGGCAGCCCGCAGGATTCGGACGATCCGCCCGGCGACCGGCCGGACCCTGCATCCGCCCTCGCGGCCGCCGCGCGCGACGACGAGGACGGCCGGGCCGACACGCCGCTCCTCGGCTTCCTCGAGCAGCTCGCCCTGGTGGGCGACGCCGACGCGGCGGGAGGAGGCGACCGCGTCTCGCTGATGACCCTGCACGCGGCCAAGGGGCTCGAATTCGACGCGGTCTGGATGTCCGGGATGGAGGAGCGCGTCTTCCCGTCCTCCCGCTCGCTGGGCCAGACGGGCCCGATGGCCTCGGGGGAAGAGGATCCGGCCGAGATGGCCGAGGAGCGCCGGCTTTGCTACGTGGGCATGACGCGCGCCCGAAAGCGTCTCACGCTGTCCCTGGCCCGCTGCCGTTCGCTGTTCGGCGAGCTTCGCTTCAACGTGCCCTCACGGTTCGTCCGCGAGCTGCCGCCCGAGGTGACCGAGGGGCTCTCTGCCCTCGACCGCCTCTCGCCGATGCAGGAGCGGGCGCGAAAGGACGTCTTCTACGACGAGCTCGACCAGCGCCCGCGGTACTCGGAGGAGAATCCGCTGCCGGGGCGGAACCGCATGCGCGAGTCGCGATACGAGCCGGCCTCGAAGCCGGCAGTCAAGCAGGCCGCACCGGGCGTCGGCGGTCTCGGACCCGGGGCGCGCGTGAAGCACCCGAGCTTCGGGGTGGGGACCGTGGAAGAGAGCGACGGGGAAGGGCTGAACCGGAAGCTGGTGGTGCGCTTCGGACCCGGAGTCGGGATCAAAAGGGTCCTGGCCCGCTTCATCGACCCTCTGTAGGTCGCCTTTTTCTTCAAGAACCGTGATCGTGATCGTGGCCGTGGTCGGTCAGGTTCACCGCCACGCGCACATCCACGCTTGCAAAGCAGCCGCCCCTACCGCTGACCATGCAAGTACATATGCGGTGGCAAGAGGAAGTCGACGAACACTCCGAGCACCGCCTGCACGAGTGCCGCCGCGAACGACTGCCCGAACCGGATCCCGTACGCGAAGTTGTAGATCAGGAACCAGGCCACGAGCGCGATGATCCCGGGAATGATCAGGAACCAGAACCAGGCGAACGGCGTCACCACCACCGCCACCAGCAGCGTGACGAGCAGCGCCCGCGGCAGCGTGTTCCCCGGATTGCCCGGCGAGACCGCCGCCACCGACACCATCACCACCAGTGCGTGGATCAGCCACGAGGCGAGCTTCAATGCGAGCCAGTCCATGCCGGGAAGATAGCGTGATCCGGCCCTCCAGATCGGATAGATCCCGGGAGGATGGTCTCTGGCATCCCCGTCACCGACGAGCTGTTGCACGCGCTCCCGAAGACCGATCTGCACTGTCACCTGGACGGCTCGCTGCGCCTTTCGACCATGCTCGAGCTGGCCGACCAGCAGGGCATCCGGCTCCCGGCCGACTCGGTGGACGGCCTCGCCCGGGCGATGAAGATCGGCGAGCGCCACGGCAGCCTCGAGGAATACCTGAAGGGCTTCGACATCACCCTCAGCGTGCTGCAGACCGAGGACGCGCTGTACCGGGCCGCATACGAGCTGGGGATCGACGCCGCCGCCGAGAACTGCAGGCTGATCGAAGTCCGCTACGCGCCGGTCCTCCACCTCCAGAAGGGGCTCAAGCCCACCGTAGTGGTCGAGGCGGTGCTGGAGGGCCTGCGCGCCGCCACCCGAGAGACTGGCATCCTCGCCGGCGTCCTGGTCTGTGGCATCCGGAACATGAGCCCTGACACCTCACTGCGTCTGGCCGAGCTGTCGGTCGCGTACAAGAACCGCGGCGTGCTCGGGTTCGACCTGGCCGGGGCGGAGCACGGCAACCCGGCCAAGGACCACCAGGAGGCGTTCCAACTCATCCTCAACAACAACATCAACTGCACGGTGCACGCCGGCGAGGCGTACGGGCCGCCCTCCATCGCCCAGGCCCTGCACTACTGCGGCGCCCACCGGATCGGGCACGGCGTACGGCTCCGCGAAGACGGCGATCTGCTCAACTACGTCAACGATCACCGCATCCCCATCGAGTGCTGCCCCTCGAGCAACGTCCAGACCGGCGCGGTGGCCGACATGGCGACGCACCCGTTCAAGTTCTACCTGGACTTCGGCATCCGGGTGACCATCAACACCGACAACCGGCTGATCACCGACACCACCGTCACCAAGGAGCTCTCGATCGTCTCCAAGCAGTTCGGGCTCGACGCCACCGACATCCGCAACATCCTGGTGGCGGGCTTCAAGAGCTCGTTCCTCACCTTCCACGACCGCGCACAGCTGGTGCGCAAGGTGCAAAGCGAGATGGACGAGCTGATCGGGGAGTTCGCCGAGCGCAACGGCGTGCCGCGCAAGGTCGACTCCAAGCCGCCTCCGTCCCGGCCGCCGGGCTCGAAGCCGCCGCACCCGAAGCCCCCCTCGTCCAAGCGGGCTTGAGCGGCGGCAGGACCCGGGACCACTGAACAACCGGTCGGAGCACCGTTGCAGCGCGGCGCTGCGGGGTCTACCGTCCGCTGCATGTCTGCCGGAAAAACGCTCGCCATGATCCTCGCCGGAGGCGAGGGCCGCCGCCTCGCTCCGCTGACGCAGGAGCGCTCGAAGCCTGCGGTGACCTTCGGCGGCCGCTACCGGATCATCGACTTCGTCCTCTCCAACTTCGCCAACTCGGGCGTGCTGCGGATGAAGGTGCTGACGCAGTACAAGTCGGAGTCGCTGAACACGCACATCTCGCGCGGCTGGCGGATGAGCACCATGCTCGGGCAGTTCGTGGAGAGCGTGCCGGCGCAGCAAAGGACCGGGCCCGAGTGGTACAAGGGCTCGGCCGACGCCATCTACCAGAACCTCAACCTGGTCACCGACGAGGAGCCCGACTACGTCTTCGTCTTCGGCGCCGACCACATCTACCGCATGGACGTCCGGCAGATGCTCGACTTCCACATCGAGCAGAAGGCGGACTGCACGGTGGCGGCGATCCCCATGCCCATCGAGGAGGCGAGCTCCTTCGGCGTGATCACCGCCGACGAGCACGGCCGGATGGTCGACTTCCAGGAGAAGCCCAAAAACCCCAAGCCGATGATCGGCAACCCGCGGGCGGTGCTGGCGTCGATGGGCAACTACCTCTTCAACACCGAGGCGCTGGTCCGCGAGATCGTCCGCGACGCCGGCAAGGAGAGCGTGCACGACTTCGGCAAGTCGATCATCAGCGAGATGCACAAGCGCACGCGGGTCGCCGTCTACGACTTCGCCACCAACAACGTGCCCGGCCAGGGAGCGGCCGAGACCGGCTACTGGCGCGACGTGGGAGACCTCGACACCTATTATGAATGCAACATGGACCTGGTGGCCGTCGATCCCAAGCTCTCCCTCTACAACACGCGCTGGCCCATCTACACGGGCCCCGCCCACACCGCCGCGCCCGCCAAGTTCGTCTTCGCCAACGAGGAGGAGCAGCGCGTTGGCCGCGCCACCGACTCCCTGGTCAGCGAAGGCTGCATCATCTCCGGCGGCCGGGTGGATCGCTCGGTGCTCTCGCCGAACGTGCGTATCAACTCGTACGCCGACGTGCAGGAGAGCATCCTCTTCGAGGGCGTCCGCGTCGGCCGCCACGCGCGCATCCGCCGGACCATCATCGACAAGAACGTCGACATCCCGGCGGGCTTGCGGATCGGCTACGATCCGGAGGAGGACCGCAAGCGGTTCTTCGTCAGCCCGAAGGGGATCGTCGTGGTCCCGAAGGGAATGCGCCTCTCGGGCTGAGAAAGGCGCTCTTGGCCCGCGTCGTCTTCCTCTGGCACCTGCACCAGCCCGACTATCGCGATCCCGCCTCCGGCCAGCCGGTGTTGCCCTGGGTCCGGCTGCACGCCACGCGCTCCTACAACGACATGGCCGCCGCGCTCGAGCGGCCCGAGCGGGCCAAGGCGGTGGTGAACTGGGCGCCTTCGCTCCTGCTGCAGCTCGAGGCGTACGCCTCGGGCACCGCCGTGGACGTGGACGAGGAGATCGGGCGCAAGCCGATCGACACGCTGACGCCCGCCGAACGGGCGCACGTCCTGCGGCAGGGCTTCTCCGCCGACTGGGACACCTGGGTGAAGCCGGTGCCCCGATATGCCGAGCTCCTGTCGAAGCGCGGGACGGACCTGGCGAAGATCGATCTGCTTCGCGCGCAGGCGTCGTTCTCCGCCCAGGAGCTGACCGACGTCCAGGTGCACTTCATGCTGGCCTGGATGGGCTTCGCCGCCCGGAGGGAAGTGCCGCTGGTCGCGGAGCTGGTGCGCAAGGAGTACGGCTTCACCGACGAGGAGAGGGTTCAGCTGCTGGACGCCTCCCGGGAGATCGCGCGCGGCATCGTCCCGCGCTGGCGGTCGCTCTCGCAGCGCGGCGCCGCCGAGATCACCTGCTCGCCGCTGTTCCATCCGATCCTGCCGCTCCTGGTGGACAGCGACTCGGCCCGCCGGGCGATGCCCGATGCGGCGCTGCCTCCGCGGTTCCAGTTCCCGCAGGACGCCCGCGAGCAGGTCCGGCGCGGCCTCGCGCGCGCGGAGCACGATTTCGGGACACGCCCTGCCGGGATGTGGCCGAGCGAGGGCTCGGTGTCCCCGGAAGTGGTGCAGCTTCTCGGAACGGAAGGCGTGCGCTGGTGCGCGACCGATCAGGGCGTCCTGGAACGCAGCGAGCTCGAGCGCTCCGCGGAAGGAACGCTCCATTTCGCGCCTTGGGCGTGCGGGCAGCTCGCCATGTTCTTCCGCGACCGGGACCTGAGCGACCGCATCGGCTTCCGCTACGCCCGCGCCGACCCGCGCGAGGCCGCCCAGGACCTGCTCGGCCGCATCGCGGCCGCCGGCGAGGACGCGACCGTGACCGTGGCCCTCGACGGCGAGAATCCCTGGGAGCGCTACCCGCAGTCCGGCGAGCCGTTCCTCGACGCGCTCTACGGCGGCCTCGGCGACAAGGTCGTGCCGGTGCTGCCCCGCGACGAGATCTCCGCCCGTCCGCCCAGGGGGCGCATCGCGAAGCTGCATTCCGGAAGCTGGATCGAGTCCAACTTCCGGATCTGGATCGGCCATCCCGAGGACAACCAGGCGTGGACGCTCTTGGGGCAGGCCCGGGCCGCGCTGGAACGGGCCCGGCCCGAGCTTCCCCCCGAGCGCTTCGAGAAGGCCTGGATGGCCGCCCTCACGGCCGAGGGCAGCGACTGGTTCTGGTGGTACGGAGACGACTTCACGACCGACAACGCGCCCGAGTTCGACGCCCTGTTCCGGCGCAACGTCGAGCAGATCTACCGGCAGGTGGGCCTCGCGCCGCCCGAGCGCCTGGCCCGGCCCATCATCGCGCCGCAGAAGGACAAGGCGCAGGCCTCCGCCATCTCGGTGACGCCGCGGCGGCTGATCAAGCCGCTGATCGACGGCTATTCCCGCAGCTACTTCGAGTGGAACGGCGCCGGCTTCTACCGCCCCGGCAGCACCGCCGGCGGCTCGATGTACCAGGGCGGCGGCGCGTTCTCGCAACTCTGGTACGGATTCTCGCTGACCGATCTGTACCTGCGCCTGGACGCCGCGCAGGGAGCCGACACCTCGGCGGGCCAGCTGCACATCCTGCTCTTGCGCGACAAGACCGAGCGCACGCTGAAGATGGAAGTCCGGCCGGGCGGGGTGAAATGTCCCGTGCTCGACGAGCGGGGACAAGAGTGCGGCGCCGGGTACTCCGGCTCGCTGGTCGAGCTGTCGCTGTCCCTGGACGGGCTCGGCCTCGCCGCATCGGACCGGATCGGGCTGCTCTTGCGGCTCTTGCGCGGGGGCGCGGAGGTGGATCGCCTGCCGCGCTACGGCGAGCTTGCGCTGGAGGTCCCCGGTCCAAGCTTCGAACGGTCGCATTGGCACGTGTGAATGGCGATTTTTGCTAGATTGCCCCCACGTGCCCCAGCTACGCAGAGATCCAGTCGTGGGACGATGGGTCATCATCGCGCCGGAGCGGGCGAACCGTCCGAGCGCCTTCTTGCGGCCGGCGCCGGAGCACGATTCCGGGGCCTGTCCGTTCTGTCCGGGAAACGAGTCCATGACCCCTCCCGAGATCCTCTCGCGCCGGGAGAATGGCGCCTGGTCGCTCCGCGTGGTGCCGAACCTCTACCCGGCGCTGCGCACCGAGATCCAGATGTCCCGCGCCGGACTGGGCCTCTTCGACAGCATGGCGGGCGTCGGCGCCCACGAGGTGGTGATCGAGACCAACGACCACTCGCCCACGCTGGCCGAGCTGCCGGTGGCGCAGATCGAGAGCGTCCTGCAGGTCTGGCAGGAGCGGATGATCGATCTCTCGCGGGACGTCCGGCTCAAGACCGTGGTCGCATTCAAGAACCAGGGACTGCCTGCCGGAGCCACCTTGTCGCACGCCCACTCCCAGCTGATCGCGCTCCCCTTGGTGCCCGAGGCGCTCCAGGTGGAGGAAAATGCCGCGCGCCGGCATTTCCAGGAGAAGGAGCGCTGCATCTGGTGCGACATCGTCGCGCAGGAGACGCGCGACCGCGAGCGCATGGTGCTGGAGTCGGAGGCCGCCCTGGTGCTCTCTCCCTGGGCGGCGCGCAGCCCATTCGAGCTCTGGCTCTTGCCCCGCGACCACCGGTCGTCGTTCGAGTCCGCCACCGGAAACGAGCTGCGCGCCGTCGCCGAGATGCTGCGGACGGTCCTGCGCAAGATCGACCTGGCGCTGGAGAAGCCAGCCTTGAATCTCTTCTTGCACACCATGCCGCTGCGCGAGCCGCGGAACGACTTCTACCACTGGCACCTGGAGCTCAAGCCGGTCCTCACCCAGCAGGCCGGCTTCGAGTGGGCGACCGGCTGCTTCATCAACCCAACGGCACCGGAAGAGGCGGCGAGCTTCCTCCGGCAGACGGAGGTCTTCCCGTGAAGATCCTGTTCGTCGCTTCGGAAGCGGCGCCCTACGTGAAGACGGGCGGGCTGGGCGACGTGATCGGCGCGCTTCCCCGGGCGCTGGCCAGGCGCGGCCACGACGTCCTCGCGGTCGTTCCCCGGTACGGCGCCATCGACGGGCAGCAGTTCGGCTTGCGCGACACCGGGCGGCGGGTGGAGGTCCAGTTTCCCAACCTGAACGCGGGCGCGCACATCCACGTGCACGCGCCGGCCGAGCGGCTGCGCTACCTGTTCCTGCAGAACCCCTGGTACGACCGCCGTGAGCTGTACGGGGAGGGTGGCAAGGACTACCGCGACAACCACAAGCGCTTCGCGCTGCTCGCCGCCGGATCGCTGGAGGCGGCGCGGCAGTGGAACTTCATCCCGGACGCCATCCATGCGCACGACTGGCAGGCCGCGCTGGTCCCGCTGATCGTGAAGCGCGGCTGGGCCGGCCGCCCGTCGCCGATCCGCGCGCGCACGATCTTCACCATCCACAACGTCGCTTACCAGGGGGTCTTCCCGCGGGAGGCGATGGGCGAGCTGGATCTTCCGGGAGACCTCTTCAACGCCGACGCGCTGGAGTTCTACGGGAAGGTGAACCTCATCAAGGCGGGCCTGGTCTTCGCCGACAAGCTGACCACCGTCTCCCCCACCTACGCCCGGGAGATCGTGGAGAGCAGCGAGACCGGCGCGGGCCTCGAGGGCCTCTTGCGCCACCGCAAGGGGGACCTGACCGGCATCATGAACGGCGTCGACTACGACCGCTGGAGCCCGGAGCGGGACGCCCTCATCCCGCACCGCTATTCGGCGGAGGACCTCTCCGGCAAGGCGGAGTGCAAGGCGGAGCTGCAACAGGAATTGGGGCTGGAGCCGCAGCCGGAGACCATGCTCTGCGCCGCCATCGGCCGGCTCGCGCACCAGAAGGGCTACGACATCCTCGCCCAGGCGGTGCCGGGCATGGTCTCGCGCGGCGTGCAGCTCGCGCTCCTGGGCACCGGCGACGCCGCGCTCGAGGAGGTTTTCGCGGCCCTGGCCGTGAAGTATCCCGGGCGGGTGAGCGCCCAGCTCCGCTTCGACGACAAGCTGGCCCACCGGATCGAGGCGGGGGCGGACGTCTTCCTCATGCCCTCGCGGTTCGAGCCCTGCGGCCTGAACCAGCTCTATTCGCTGCGCTACGGGACGCTGCCCCTGGTCCACGCCGTGGGCGGCCTGGCCGACAGCATCAGCGAGGGCCCGCAGGGCTGGGGATTCCGCTTCGAGCAGGAGACGCCGGAGGCGCTGCTCGAGGCGCTCGATCGGGCGCTCGCGCTCTGGCGGGACAAGGCCGGCTGGCGCACGGCGCAGCAGCGGGCCATGGGACGAGACCACTCCTGGGACCGCGCCGCCGCGCAATACGAGGTTCTCTACCAGCCCTCCTGAGGTTGAAGCTTGTCTTCTCCCGCGCCCGGCGCTACACTCCTGTTGATATTGAGAAGCATTCTCAATATCACGCAGCCGCGAACCCGATGATCCTCTGCATCTGCCAGTCCGTGACCGACCGCGAGGTGGACGCCGCCATCCGCCACGGCGCGCACTCGCTCGCCGACGTCTCCAAGGCCTGCGGCGCGGGCGGCGACTGCGGGAGCTGCCGGCGTTCGATCCACGAGCGCATCGAGTTCGCCTGCAGCCGCAACTGCGCCGATTGCCCCCGCCGCGAGCCTGAGCTAGCGTCCGCCGCGCTCTGACCCTCCGGGGGCGCGCATGAAAGTCGACAAGCAGATCGTCACGTTGCTCAACGACGTGCTGACGGCGGAGCTGACGGCCGTCAACCAGTACTGGCTGCACGGGCGCCTCTGCCACCACTGGGGCTACGAGCGCCTCTACGAGAAGCTGCGCAAGGAGAGCATCGAGGAGATGAAGCACGCGGACGAGCTGATCGACCGCATCCTCTTCCTCGAGGGCCTTCCCAACCTGCAGCGCTACGGGAAGGTCAACGTCGGCCAGACGGTGCCGGAGCAGTTCCAGCTCGACCTGGCGGTCGAGTACGAGGCCATCAAGACGCTCAACCAGGCCATCGAGACCTGCCGCGCCGCCGGGGACAACGGGACCCGCGATCTGCTCGAGCGCATGCTCCGCGAGGAGGAGGCGCACGCCGACTGGCTGGAGACCCAGCAGGAGTCGATCAAGCAGATCGGCGCGGAGCGCTACTTGTCGGAGCAGTTGAAGTAGGCTTCGAAGCGTGTTCGCGCCTCCGCGCGAACACGCAGCAACTGCGTAGGCGCGAAGCGGCCTCCGGCCGCAGCGCCTAGACGCGACTCTCTTTCGGCAGCTGCGACAAGTACTCCTCGACCAGCTGCTTCTGCTTCTTCTCGTCCATGTTCATCTGCACGAGCCGCTTCGCCGCCTCGATGGCGATGTCCACCGCCTGGGCGCGCAGCTCGGCCAGCGCCTGGCGCTTTTCCTCGGAGATGGTCTTGCGCGCCTGAACGAGCAGCTCCTCGCTCTCCTTCTTCGCCGCGGCGATCAGCTCGGCCTTCGCTGCCGCGACCTCCTGCTGGTTCTTGCGCACGAGCTGGGCGGACTCCTCTCGCGCGCGCTCCAGCGCTTGTTGCATGTCCGCCCGCGCCTTCTCCGCCTCCGCCCGCTCCCGCTTGGCCGACTCGATCGCGTCGGCGATGGTCTTCTCGCGCGTCTCCATCATCTGGAGGATGGGACCCCAGGCGAACTTCCCCAGCACCACGATCAGGAGCAGGAACGTGATGAACGTCCAGAAGCTCAGCGCGAAGTTGATGTCGGTGAATCCTGCGGCGAACAGCATCGGCGGTCCTCCCTGAGCGCGGGGGCCTTGTACCACAGGCCCCCGCCCGAGCTGCGTCAAGCCTTGACGGCCAAGATGATGCACACCACTTCGGCGAACAGCGTCACGCCCTCGATCAGCGCGGCGGCGATGATCATCGAGGTGCGGATGTCGCCCGTCGCCGCGGGCTGGCGGGCGGTCCCCTCCATGGCTGCTGCTGCGAGCCGGCCGATTCCGAAGCCGGCGCCGAGCACGGCGAGGCCGGCGCCGAGGCCTGCGGCGAGATACCCAAGCGAGAACTGGTTCATCGGTTCAACCTCCCCACTGCATGGATGCCCTTAGCCTCGGCGGCGAGGAGTGGCATGTTGTCGCGGGGTGTGGACCCGAGGCCGCCAGAAGCCCAGCCCGCGTTGCTGCCAGAGTCAGTGCGCGTGCTGCGTCATCCCGATGAAGAGCGCCGAGAGCATCGTGAACACGTACGCCTGCACGAGCGCGACGAAGATCTCGAGCATGAAGATGCCCAGCGCGAACGCGACGCTCAGCGGCGCGACGTAGACCGAGATGAAGAGCGTCAAGGCGATGAGGAAGAAGATCACGATGTGCCCGGCCACCATGTTCGCGAAGAGGCGGACGGTGAGCGCGAAAGGCTTGGTGAACAGCCCGAAGAACTCGATCACGAACATCAGCGGCCAGAGCGCTGCGGGCACGCCCGAGGGCACCAGGTGCGCCCAGTAGCCCACCACGCCCTGCGCGCGCATGCCGGCGATCTGCGTGATCGCGAAGGTGAAGAGCGCCAGTACCATCGTCACCGAGACGTTGCCGGTCGCGGTGGAGATGCCGGGAAATCCCCGCCAGGCCGGGATGGGCAGAAGCCCGAGGAGGTTCATGAACAGGATGAAGAAGAAGGCCGAGCAGAGATAGGGCGTGTACTGGTCGGCGTGGTGGCCGATGTTCTTCACCGAGATCTCGTCCCGGACGAACATCACGAGCGTCTCGAGCAGGTTGTAGCCGCCCTTGGGAACCAGGGCGCGCTTGCGCGCCGCCAGCCCGACCACGATCAGGAGGACGCCGGCCGCCAGCCACATGTTGATGACGTGCTTGGTGATGTCGAGCCGGATGTACCGGTTGCCCACCCAGAACCCCAGGGGCACCACCGTCTCGTCCAGGACGTGTTCGAAGATGTGCTCGGCGATCCCGCCCTTGTGCTCCTCGCCGCCCTGCTCGTGCTCCGGCTTGTGCGCCCCCGGCGCCGCCTCCTGGTGCCCCAGGGTGGCTCCATGCTCGCTGGCGGAGGGCCGCGCGGTGTCCGGCACCGGGACCGGCTCCCGCGGATGCTCCGGCTGCGCCTGGGCGAGAAGAAGCAGCGCGAGGACGGCGATCATTGCGTGACTCCTTGGGGGCGCGAGCTGGCGTGCACGAACAACACCTCGATCACCTGGGTGACCGCGTACAGGGTAAAGAAGGCTGCCACATACGAAAGAGCCAGGTTGCCGCGCGCGCCCGAGGCGACCAGCCCGACGCCCACCAGCGCGGCACGGCAAAGAAATCCGATGGTAAATCCGCCGAGTACGCCGTTGAAGCCCTTGCCGGCGGCCCGGGCCAGGGCCGCGAACGCGCAGAGGGCTCCGAGGGCTGCCGCGCCCGCCCCGTAAAGGGCGGGACCGCGCAACGGCTCCGGCAAGAGCAGCGCGACGCCGATTCCGAGCGCGCACGCGATTCCACTGGCGATGGCGTAAAGGCGCGGCTTGCTTCGGGTCTGGCTCACTTTCGTTTCTTGTCCAGGTTCATCAGGATCTTGAAAAGCAGGTAGAAGCCCACGCCGATGCCGAAGAGCGCGCCGCCGACCAGGAGCCAGGGGCTGGTGGACAGCTTCTTGTCCAGCCACCACCCGGCAAAGGTCCCCAGGCCCACCGAGCCGGCCAGTTGCCAGCTGGCGTCGATGTAGGGCCCGGCCTTCCGGTACGAGGATGCGACATCCTCGCCAGGGCCCTCCGGGCGGTCGTCCTGTTTCTTGCCAGCCACGCGCGCTTTCAAAAAAGCAGCGCCGTGTAGCATGTGCCCGGAGTACCCGTCAAACCCCGCGTGTTGTATTGTGGTTCCTCGTGCTTCGGCCTTCCGACAGCTTCCTCGGCAGCTCCCGCGCCACGCACCGCGCCAACCTGCGCGCCGAACGGCTCAAGGCATTGGGCGGCCTGCCCCGGGTGCTCCGCAACGCCGTGAAGGACCTGGTCAACACGATCGTGGACCTGGCGCTGCTCGTCGGGCTGCCATTCGCCTATCTCGCCGCGGCGTATTTCGCGCTGGATCTGCCGGCGCGCTGGCTCGCCCACCGCGGCGCGTACGGCCGGTGGGGCTTCCTCTTGTTCGCGGCCGCGGTGGCCGTGGCCGCCGCCGGCATTCGCCGCGCCCTGCGGGACTCGGCGCCGATCGCGCCCGTCCGGCCCAGGTTCGCGAAGGTGATGCTGGGGTTGTCGTGGGTCGCGGCGGTGCTCTGCACCATCGGCGACCTCGCCCTCAAGTAGGGGACACCCTATTGGGTGTCCCCCGAGCCTATTGGGTGTTCCTACTTGAGCGCTGCTCTGAAGGCCCGTGTGGTCTCCTCGATCTCTTGTGGCCCGTGCTCGCTGGAGAGGAAGGCCGCTTCGAACTGTGACGGGGGCAAATACACGCCGTGCTCGAGCAGCGCCCGGTGCACCCGGCCAAACCGCGCCACGTCGGACTTCTTCGCGCTGGGGTAGTCGAAGACCTCGCCCTCCGCGAAGAAGCAGGTCCAGATCGATCCGATCTGGTTCACCTGCCCCTGGACGCTCGCCCGCCGCAGCTCCTCGCGGATGCGCGCGCAGAGCTCCTCGGTGCGCCGCTCGATCGACTCGACGAAGCCGGGTTGGGCGACGAGGTCGAGCATCGCGATCCCCGCCGCCATCGCCAGCGGGTTCCCCGAGAGCGTTCCCGCCTGGTAGATGGGCCCGTCCGGCGCCACCTGGCCCATCACGTCCTCGCGGCCTCCGTACGCGCCAACCGGCAGCCCGCCGCCGATCACCTTGCCCAGGCAGGTCAGATCCGGCTCCACCCCGAAGCGCTCCTGCGCCCCGCCGCGGGCCACGCGGAAGCCCGTCATCACCTCGTCGCAGACGAAGAGGGCTCCAGCCCTGCGCGTCTCCTCGCGCAGCGCCTCGAGGAAGCCGGGGCGCGGCAGGAGCACGCCCATGTTGCCGACCACGGGCTCGACGATCGCGGCCGCCGTCTCCCGGCCGAGCGAGCCCCGGAAGTGCGCGCGCAGCGCCTCCACGTCGTTGTAGGGCAGCACCGTGGTGAGCGCCGCCAGCGCCTGCGGTACGCCCGGCGAGTCGGGCAGTCCCAGCGTCTCGACGCCCGACCCGGCGCGCACCAGCAGCGCGTCGGTGGCTCCGTGGTAGCAGCCCTCGAACTTGACGATCCGCTCGCGCCCGGTGAACCCGCGCGCCACGCGCAGCGCGGCCTGCGTGGCTTCGGTGCCGGAGCTGACGAAGCGCATCTTCCTCATCGAGGGCACCAGCGCGCGCACCTTCTCGGCCAGGACGCTCTCGCGCGCGGTGGGCGCGCCGAAGCTCGTCCCCAGGGCCGCGGCGCCCTGGATTGCCTCGAGGATGCGCGGGTGCGCGTGGCCGGCCAGAAGCGGCCCCCAGGAGAGCACGTAGTCGACGTACGCGTTTCCGTCTTCGTCGTAGAGGCGGGCCTTCTCGCCGCGCGCGACGAAGAGCGGGTCGCCGCCGACGCCCTTGAACGCCCGCACCGGCGAGTTGACCCCGCCCGGAAAGAGCGACCTTGCGCGCGCGAGCTCGCGTCGCGACTTCTCGGTCTTCAGAGACATGGCGCGGGTTTAGCGCCGGGGAGGGCGACGGTAAAGCCTCAGCAGCGGGAAAAGCGCAGGCGCAACTGCGTAGCCCCAAAGCGGCCTTCGGACGCAGCGGCTAATGCTGGATGGCGCGGCTCTGCGCGTACCCGCGATCCCAGACGGCGGCCTGGTTGTGCGGGTTCACCGGGCTCCCGCGACGCAAGCGGCGCTCGGCGCGCTCGAGAGCGTACTGCACGGCGTCGGGGGAATCGTGCCGCGGCAGCGCGGCGGTATAGGCCTTGACGGCGGACTCGTCGTTGCCCAGCTCGGCGAGGCAGTTGCCCTTCTCGAACAGCGCGTCGGCGCCCTTCTGCGTGCCGTGGTACTTGCGCTCGACCGCGTCGTACGCCGCGATCGCGTCCTGGTGTCTTCCGGAGAGGTGGTAGGTGGCCGCGGAGAGCAACGCTGCGGCTGGAGCGAGCTTGGAGCGGGGCCAACGTCTCTGCAGCTCGGACGCCGCTGCTCGCGCGTCGTGGAACTGTCCTTGCTCGAGCAGCGCGCGCGCGACCTTCATCTGCGCTGCGTCGGCGCCAGGGCGATCCGGCGCGGTTGCGACTTGATCCCGCCAGGCCTCCATCGCGCCCTTGACGTTGCCGATGCGCATGTCGAGGTCGCCGAGCCGCTCGCGCGCTTCGAAAGCCTCCGCGGAGGTCGGGTACCGCTTGACCAGCTCGCGGTACTCGGCGGCGGCACAGCGGGGATCGTCGAGGTAGACGGCGCAGAGATCGCCCGCGAGCTTGAGCGTGCCGCGCCGGACCGCGTGCACCTTGTCGCCCTGCTCGTCACGCAGCGTGAGCAGGATGGCCCTGGCTTCCAGCAGCGCGGTCTTGTGGTGACCAGCCAGCGCCAGATCTCTCGCGTGCTGGAGGCGTGCTTGGGGCCGCCCGCAAGCCGCGAGCAGCACAGCGATTGCCCCGAGGAGGATCGTCCGCACGACACAATGCGGTATCACCCAGCCCGGACCACCGCAACGCCTGAATCGTGCCGCGGGGTGGAGCGGGGTGGGTGTTCAAGCGCAGGTATTCCGTCGCCTCACTGCTGCTCGCCGTCCGGTGGCGATCCGTCGTCGTCCTCGCCGCCGGCCTGGTCGGCGGCGGCCGCCGCGGCCACGTCCGCCTCCCGCTCTTCGGGCGCCCGCGTCGCGCCCACTACCTTCTCGCCCTCCTGGGAGAGCGCCATCACCCGCACCCCTTGCGTGTTGCGGCCGATGATCGAGACGTCGGCGACGCGGCTGCGGATCAGCGTGCCCTTGTTGGTGATGATCATCACCTGATCCGCGTCGGTCACCTGGAGCATCGCCACCACGTTGCCGTTGCGCTCGCCGGTCTTGATGTCGATCACGCCCTTCCCGCCCCGGTGCGTGAGCCGGTACTCCTCGATGGCCGTGCGCTTGCCGTAGCCGTTCTCGGTCATGGTGAACAGCGTCGCGCCCGAGCGGGCCAACTCGGCGCCGACGACGTGGTCGCCCGGCTCCAGCGTGATTCCCTTCACGCCGAAGGCGGTGCGGCCCATCGGGCGGGTCTCCTTCTGATCGAAGCGGATGGCCATGCCCTGGGAGGTGCCGATGATCACGTCCTCGTCGCCCTTGGCGTGCATCACCGCCACCAGCTCGTCGTCGTCCTCGATGGAGAGGGCCTTGAGCCCGCTGGGGCGCGGCCGCGCGAACGCCTCAAGCTTGGTCCGCTTGATCAGCCCGTTCTGCGTCACGAAGATGATGTACGGGCCGGCCGCGACCTGCACCGCCTTGGCGGCGACGCGCGACGCCTCGCTCTCCTCCACCTCGTCGCCCTCGCCGGCGGACGCCTCCTCCACGGCGGCGGGCTCCTCGGCG
>Ga0137397_10000721_pt1 | contig 22913 bp, 28 predicted proteins | sample czorhiz116metaG_FD_106658 | JGI IMG/M metagenome (GOLD analysis project Ga0137397, IMG submission 106658) | Vadose zone soil microbial communities from Angelo Coast Range Reserve, California, USA - czorhiz1.16 metaG | ecosystem: Environmental > Terrestrial > Soil > Vadose zone | place: USA... | reverse complement strand
CGAATGTGTGAGGATGGAGGATGGGAAGGGAAGGGGACGGGATGACATCATATCCTAAAATGGTGTTTCCGAAAAGGGTTATCGCCGTTTGTATGCGCAGTCAAGAGTACGCCCGTTCGTGCTCGCAATCGTCACAAACAAGAATATCATGTCTCACGCGCTCTCCACCTCCTCTTCTTCCCCTAAATTATCCCCAGGTACTGCTCTCTCATTGTACATAATTATCATTCAAAAATAGCGTCTAAATGGGTCACTATCAGAACCACTCTATCAAGTTAAACTCCTCTCCGCTCTCCGAACTGGTGAATGATCCTTCCTCATATTCTCTTTTCCATCGGCGACGTAAATACCCAATTATAGGTGATCCTGCACTCATACACCCATTTCTTGCTGGGCTTGGCAAAGACCGCAATGCAACTCGTGAGAGCGAGACCGACCTTGGTGCTGCTGCGCTTCATCTGGCTATCCGCTGTGCATCTGGTGCGCTCCTAGGTCCAGTGTGCATCCCCTTTCTCATTCTTTCGTAGTGGAGACGGTCTCGCTTCTGCTCTCCCACAGGTCCATCTCACCGAATGCTGTTCACCCTCCAGCGTCGGGAACAACTGCACTACATCTGGCTGCCTCCCTTGGTCGCGCGGATGTCGTAAATTTACTTCTCGAACAAGAGGGCATTGACGACACCCTACGGGACAGCAACGGCAAGACATGTGTGGACGTGGCCAGAGGCAAGGACGTCCTATCCGTCATCAACGGTACATCCTTCCCTATCTTGTCCAAACCCCATTCCTTTTTCTCACGTTGCAATCCCTTGTACACAGATTCACGATCACTTCTAACCGCATCTTATAGATCTCTACTACACGCCTACATTCTGTCTCCGCGCAGTGACCCACCGCCACAGGCGCTTATTGCCCTCCTTTCATTCCCCCGTGCGAGGTTAATTGACCTCTCTTGCCTTGACGATGCTTCTGGTACAACTCTACTCCACGAGGCCACTAGACGAAAGGATCTACGACTCATCGAGTTGGCCGTACGTGCCGGGGCGGATGTATTCATTCGAGATCGCAAAGGTCGCCCTGTGCAGGACGTTGCCGGCAAGGACGACAAGATGCGCGTATTCTTGCGACAATGCGAGCACTATCCTCTATCTTGTCTTCCCATGTGTTCATTCTGTTGCAGTCGCGAACAACGATACCACGCTTTTAAATGATGGCCCCATATCGGGTCCTCCAACGCTCAAGGGTTACCTTAACAAATATACGAATGTTGCGCGAGGTTACAGCACGCGCTGGTTTGCACTCAAGGACGGTGTCCTGTCCTGTACGTCGTTATGTTTCCTTCGAACGACATCCGATACACTGATAACATCAGATTATCGTCACCAGGAGGACGAACAAGTCGCAAGTCGTGGTTCCATCTCAATGAAAACCGCGGTTTTGCGTCCTCCGTCGGGTGGCGAGAAGTTGCGTTTCGAAGTCTATTCCACCCCTTCGCGTGGACGTGCGAACGCGCAAAAATGGTACATGAAGGCCAATCATCCTGTCGAAGCCTCTCGGTGGACGCAAGCAATATCCAGGGCTATTGAGCACGCGAAACAAAGTTACAAGCCCAGCGGAAGTGACACCTCATCCATCTCGCGGTATTCTATTCGAGGCACTACTAATTCGATGCTCTCTGCTCAAAGAAAGGATCGAGACACGGAATCTGTCTGCAGCTCTTTGGTGCCCACAGACGACGAAGGCGGCGAAATCCTGGCTCGCAGGGACCCCTCCCCACGTGAACGGGAGATTGACGAACAGAACGACGCATCCTCGGGTCACGACAGTACAGACCGCATTTACGACACCAATGATCCCCCTCATGGAGCCTCATTCGAGCTACATGGAAACTCCACGGCCGCTCAGCTTGAGCTCACAATGCAGCTTCTGGCCGACCTGTCGTCCTCCTCCGCCGTCACTCGCGCTGTCCAGTTGAATGGTGGCCTCAAGGAATCTCTTAGGACGGTACAGAGTATGTTGAACGAGTACCTTCACATGGTCAAAGAGCGCGATGATTGGTGGAGAGCCCGGCTCGCGCGTGAAAAGCAACGTCAGACAGTTTGGGAGCAAAGCTTGCAATCAGTTGTCCAAGAGGGGGAGGCTCTAGAGCGCGAGCTCCGTAGAAACTCGCGGAGACACACTCGCATCGATTCAAGTACATCCGGTGGGGAGGGTCTGGGGACAGTTAAGGCGCGGCCAACCGCACTTCCGTTGTCACCTCCAATCGAAGACGCCGAACTTGGGTTTCAAGAATATCATACTCCGGATACAGCGGTCCCGATCCCCTCAACGAGACAACGACGGTCTTCGACCGACTCTGCAGGAGCGAGCGCGAGTTTCGGTGGGACCCTGACTCGCGCTTTATCCTGTACGCCCTCTGTTGTCCGCCGTATTTCCGTGCAGCGGCCGTCTGCTGTCGGAGTGGCGTATATCAATCGGTCGAACGAGGACGAAGCTGTTGATACGGACGAAGAAGACGAGTTCTTTGATGCGATCGAGTCAAATGCCTTACCGAACCTGGTCGTGAACGAGGCACTTACTGGTTACTCAGAACCTCTCCTTTCTAAGGCTGTTGACAAGAGTCAATACGAGGGTTACCGAGTTGTGCGTAAGGCACTTGCTCTTCAGAGCGACAATCGGCCACCCACAAGTCTCTGGAGCGTCCTCAAGCACAGCATCGGCAAAGACCTGACGAGGATAAGCTTTCCGGTGTTCTTCAATGAGCCCACCAGCATGCTGCAGCGCATGGTATGAACCTCACCTCACCTCACGGGCATCGTAATACTGAGGCAGACTGCCACAGGCGGAAGACGTGGAATTTTCTGAGTGTCGTGAGTAAACCCTTTCAACCTCTGGTCCACTTGGTATGACGTAGATCGCGTTTACAGTTGATGCAGCCTTTGGAGAGCGCGACCCTTTACGTCGTATAGCCTTTGTGGCGGCATTTGCGATGTCGAATTACTCGTCAACAATCGGTCGCATCGCGAAGCCTTTCAACCCCATGCTTGTAAGGACCATCACCTCCGCTCTTCTATCATCTTAAGCTCGAGTCCGTAGAGCGAGACGTTCGAATACGTTCAGCTGGACAGAGAGTATCGGTATTTCTCAGAGCAAGTGAGCCACCACCCCCCGATATCGGCCTGCTGGGCTGAGGGCCCTAGATGGAGATACTACGGCGAGGAATGCCCCACTTCATGCCATCGTGAATGATTATAGTGACTTTCTCTTTCAGGTTGATGCCCAGAACAAGTTTACGGGCAAATCTTTCGAGATTCGCCCAACAGGGGTGGCAAATGTAGACATCCTTCTTCCTGCTGAATGGGGGCCTACATATCCAAAGTTCAAAAGGGAGTATATTGAGTCTGAACGGGTGGTCGAGCATTACAGCTGGAAAAAGGTTACCACGAATATTTCCGGCTTCATACTTGGATCACCGTCGATCGACCATTATGGTGATATGATTGTATGTTCATTTTACATTTCGAACCGCGCCATACGTTGAATTATCATCCCGCAAGGTCACTAATCACCGAACAAAAGACCAGTGCGTGCTTACGTTCAAGCCAAGAGGTTGGCGCGGAAAGGATGCGTACGAAATCTCGGGCTATGTTGCAGATGCTGAGGGTAACATCGCCTATGAGATTGCGGGGCGGTGGAACAGCCAACTCATCATGCGATCAGTGGGCACCGGCTCAGGGACATTGAACCCAGACCAAGCTGTCCGCGGACCAAATTCGCCTTCGCCGACGTCCGAATTTATACTTCTATGGCGTAATTCCGAGAAGCCCCCGGCGCCATTTAACTTGACGCCGTTCGCAATTTCGCTGAATGACCTCCCCGAGGATACTCTGCAGCCCTACCTCCCGCCGACGGATTGTCGCCTGCGCCCGGATCAGCGCGCATTCGAACTAGGGCGGTACGAGCACGCGAATACGCTAAAGACACACCAAGAAGAAATGCAACGAGCAATACGCAAGGCCCGCGAGGAAGGACGTCTGCCGCCGCATCGCCCGCGGTGGTTCTCCGCGGAGACAGATGGCGATACCGGCGAGCGGGTGTGGTCGCCACTGCGCATCGGCGAGGATGTTGCATACTGGGTAGAGCGAGAAAAGGCGTACAAACAAGGTGGCAAGGATGCGTGGTCGGATGTAGATCGTATTTTTATTGATGATCAACCGTGAGGAAAGATGATTCAGATCATGTAACATATTGCCGCCTTCTTTCCCCCGTGTGCGATGGGATCGTGTGGGTAGTTATCATGTCCTTGCGTCTAGGATTGAGGCACATACAAACGAAAGATACATTTCGGGTAGATGGTAATACGGGTCATAAGCGGTCATAGAGAACACACATGCTTGAGTCTCCACACAGGGGCAAGACAGGTCCACTGGCACCTTCCGGCACTGGTCTGAAGACACAAGCTAGTCGTCCTGCACGCTGCACGTCAGTGTCTGAATGGAGCGCCCATGGCGTGCATTGAACACACCCCCTCAAAACCCATGTGCCTCAGACCCTGCTTAGCGGCCTCGTTCTTGGCTGCCTTCTTCGTGTTGCCGCGGCCATACCCCCAGCAAACGTTGTCGACCATCGCCCTGGCAGCCCAGAAAGGAGTGGCTTTGGTGCTCTCCGTGATGGTATCGTCGAAGACCCACTCGATCGGTTTGTTATACTGCTGCAGGCGCTGGTTGAACAGGCCGAGATGGCCGAGCGTGCAGGAGCTGGTGAGCACCCTGCGGGACTCTGGAGGTGGCGTTGGAGGCGTGTGAGCGGCCGCGATGGCTGCGTCCAGTTCGTTGTTGGAGCCGACAGGGAGAAGGCCGTGCTGCTCACGCACGATGCGGTATGCCTCGCGCACGTAGGGCGTGAAGAGTTGGTCCAACCAGACCCTTACCGCACTGAGGCCCTGGTCCTTGTACAGCCCACCAACGAACGACTGTCACCGAAAAGAGAGTTCGTTTCAGAAATCCGCAAACGTCCTGAGTACCCCAAAAATAGTGCGGGGGAATGACAGATACCTCGAAGACATCGGCTGGTGATGCGGCGCGAAAAGATTTAAGGAAAGTAATCAAGGACAGATTAGGGTATTGGGATGATGGCATTCGATTTCTCGTCACACGTACCTTGCACGTGGGTAGATGCCTTGAGGGTGACTGATTGTGCACGGTGGAGCCGGAGACGATCCGGAAGCTTATATTGCACAGCGCTGGCGTGGAGCGAGGGATAGGGTTAGAGAAATGTCAGCTGATCCTGCTGAAACGCGGCACGATAAACGTGCAGATTTCGCTTTGATGCGTACATGGTTGCAAGTGTGCTGTTACCCACGACGAGCGCCCGCATTTTCTACAGAAAGTAAGAAGGGGTTGATCCGAAATCAGAAACGCTGGCGGTGGTGGGGGGGGGAGGTACCGAATACGGTACTGTGAGATCTACGAACCGTTGATGGTCCGACGCGCAAGTGAGGGTACTCTCTCTGCAGGAGATCGGTCACAATCAAGCCGAGCACTTGATCGCCAACATGCTCAAGCCTTTGAATTATTTAATCACGCGGTGGGAGGGAGCAGATCGTCAATGACGGGACATATGGGGAAGGAGGGAGGCATCGAGGAAACGGGACTGAACTGTTCGTTATCTGGGCTCGGATCCTCCGGGGTGTCCTCAAATACGTGCGTAGGGCGGGCGGCAAAACTACGGTGGGTGAAGACGCGCGTCTCGATCTCCGACGACTCGACCCTTGGGAGAAATGGGAGACCACCGGGTCCAAAGTCAGGCCTGGGTTGGAAGGGGGGTCGTGGGAGGAGCGGCGGGCGGACGTTGAGCGTAACGTTGAGGTTAATGCGAGGCTAAGAGGGGGGGGGAGGAGATGCATGGACGTACTTGAGGAGAGACATCAGGCGTAGGCCTTCGATGGAATCCTGTATCGACTTAGAGTCGTGTTCTGAGAGGCTTGGGTCAGGTGTAGGCGGGAAATCTGGGGGTCTCTCAGGAGGTACGGTGTATTTAAACCTTGCCAGAGAAGACGCCTTGACTGGGTAGGTCAAGCAATGAGAACGCCTCAGGCGCGTGTAGGGCTGTGGCCGGTTTGAGATGAGATACCATCAAGCCTGGGAGTGGCTCACCGTGGCCACGAGGCGGTGCATTCGCCAACAGCCTGTGCACGAGGAACACCCTAGGCCAGCCTCGTCGCGTTGCGAGCTCGTCGTTTTCACTGACCGGCGACAAAAACGGTGTTTTGTACGCGAAATGACGAAAAAGAAGGCGACAAGGAACAAATAAAGGCTTTCTTTACGGCATAGAGAAATTCTATCAGAAGTGACGGATTCTGGACCACTGATGTGTGGAGATCAGGACGACGGCTGCTTGCCCGCCATCTTCATCTTCAGGTAATCCTCGTGCAACCCACACTCCGTCTTCTCCTCCCGTCCAGCCCATCTCCCCGCACGTTCCCCCACATCGCCGAGGCCGCTCTTCCTCGTGCTGTGCCAGTCACCCACGCTCCGATACCCCTGCTCCAACAGCTTGTTGTGCGGCACTTTATTGCTTTTGATGTACGACTCCACCAAGTCAAACGTCCACGCAAAGAGCGGGTTGAGCTTCAACAGTCCCGTCTCGTCCACCTCGAGTGGCTGTAGGGATGTACGGGCACCTCCCTGCGAGGCTCGCCGACCTGTGATCACAGCCTTTACACCAAACTCGGCATACGCCCGCCTTGCGGGCTCGACCTGTACGACAGACAATAATTTTTTTTAATATATCAGGCGATAGGCACACGAATCATTTCCTTGCCAACCTTGACGGCATAATCGTACGCTGCCTCATCACGCTCCCAGAAACGCTCGCCGTGCTTGCGCTCAAACTCTTCCGTGGTCGCGCAGCCCTCGGGCTTGTAAACAATAACCGATCTATTGTATTGGGAATTGATGACTTCGACGAGTTCATACGTCTCTGAGAAATGGTATAGGGTATCCAAGAAGATCAGAGGCGGAGGGGACGTGGTTATCTTTGATAACATATCAATTGCAACAAGACCTGTCAGGCCAAAAGCCGTTGTCTGGTACAAGGATGGGATGTGTTCGATGGCCCACCGCAGAACCTCTTCTGGTGTGAGGCGTTTAAGGTGTTCATTGATTGCGTCGAGATCATCTCTGGACGGCGGGAGCTTCAACGGTGGATTCATGATGATAGGATGAGAAAACTGTATTGCGGCCCGGGGGGGTACAGGGTGATTTAAAATTCCTTCCACTCCTCATCCCAGCCACCTGATCGCTTCGCCGGTTCTGCGGTGGCCTTTGAGGTTCCCACCTGAGCGCTAGTTGCGCCAGACGTGCCGTGGTACTCTTTGAAAAAGTCCTCGTCCTCGCCGTCGTGATTGGGGTTGAGCGCCGAAGTCTCTTCCTCATGTGAACCACCCGAATACACGGAATCATATCCGCTGCGAGCAGGTCCACTGCCGATTTGATCGCGTACGGTGTCCACGGCACCACCCAGCTGTTCTGCAACGTCGACCCCAAGCTGTGTTTTGCCCCACTGATTTACGGTGCTCCCTACTTCCCCCGCGCGGCGACCTGCTTCGCCGACATAACCGCGCACGCTCGCGTGCAATGCGGGATCTGTGACGCGCTCGACGCCAGGTTGGATGACGTTCTCCGAAACCGCACGAGATGCGCCCACCACCGCGGATGAGAAGAGTGACCATCCTTTCGAGAGAGCGGCCATCGGATTTTCCTGCAATTCTGATAACGTAGGGGCAGCGCGCGAGGTGAGGCCGTAGGGCGCGTGCTGAGAATCAGGGGGAGGGTCGGGAGTATTGCCGAACCCTTGGTACCGCCCGCCCTGAGAGGGGGGTAAGTCATCAGGTCGTGAGGAGTTGAGCGAACCTAGCGCGGCGAAATATCCCTCGTTGGCCGTTTTTTGGTCTGTTGCTTTGCCACCGTTTGAATTTGGACTGACTGGGCTCGAGGAGGAGAGCGATGGAGAACCCGAGTCGGCGATGCCCGCACTGGTGCGGGTATGGGTGCGTGATTTTCGTAAGCCTTGAGCGGAAGATGGGCGACTGCCAGGGTTGCCACCTCCGCTACGTTGGGAAGCGAAGTCCGCTGGTGGTGCCGAAGGGGACCATGGCTTATCCTGAAGATCCGCATCCAACTGAAGGGATGAAATCATCAGATATGACGCAATTTTTACGGTAGTAAGTGCGGACCTTTTCGCGGTATTGTGCCGCAGCCCAAGAATGGTATTTTTCGTGGACCGACATGCCCTCCTTGTAGCCACCTTGCTCTGCGGGGGTATATGACTGCATAAATGCGACGAAGGGGGCATTTCCTCCTATCTTTACGACTTGGTGAAAGTAGAACGGGTGTAATAGGAGAGCGCGGTCGCCTACCTTCATTCTCCGAACTTGATCCTCATACCAAGTGTCCATCGATACGGAGCGGACAAAGCTGAGTATGGGGTGCATTCGTTTAGAAAAAAAGGCCTCAAACGATCACATAAATGAACTCACCTAATGTGCACGCCAAAACCTCTGTGAATTCCCGCGCATTGTAAGCAAATGAAGACGGCGAAGCTGAGATTGGGTGATCGGTCAAAGGGCCACCTGAACGGAATGAATGGCGCAAACCTCAGAGAAGCCCATTGGGGATTGAGATTTCCGCAATCTACGCAAAACTTGTTTTTGAGGTCCTCGCGCTTAATGAGCTCTTGGAGAGTACGTCTGGCCAAGGTCTGGTCCATGGTCGCGGACAACAGCCGTGAGAAATGAACTCGATTCACGAAACAAAACGATCGCGGGCCGCCGAGAGCGAGTGCTAAAGATATCACTGGGCGTTGCGTTGCACCACTCATCGACGCCATCCCTCCCCGTCCCATCCTCTTCCTCTCACTCATTCCCCCCTCCTCATCCCCCGGTTCCCCGTCCCACTCCTCTTAAAGCCTACTTTCCCATCCGCTCTCTCAACCTGAAACAATCATGATCCAGAAACTCAACGACAGGCGCGGCAGTGCCGCCTTGACTCCCCACCGAGAGAGCACGTCTCGGGATGCCGACAGCCCTGAGACTTGGGGTTCGTGGTACAACCGGAGGTTTGTCTGCTCCCTCCCTCCCCCATCCTCACAAAATTTGGCCCACGTTTCGCGTCGCTGACGCCCGTTGTACAGGTTTTACTCCCTCGAGGTCGTCCAAGAACCCATTCGAGCACGAATGTGCGGTTTTGGCGATAAAGTACGCCAACCCACGGCTCTCTACCTTACCCCACTCGTAAACACCTCTTTTTGTCCTCCCGCTAGGATCGGCGACCGTTGGCTCCTGCGACAGTAGCGAAATTAGTAATAAAAAACCAAGACCAAACCCTCGTGAATGATGAGCGAGTGACATTGTCCTGTTCCTACTTTTGCGCCACCTGACCTGCCTGTGATAACAGCGACATAGACTGTTCTTTTTTCGTTGTCACAGCGGATCTTTTTTCGCCAGACGGAAACATGGACCGAAACCTCGTTCTTCATCCCACATCTTCGGATCGTTACAGTACCGCTCACGCCCCAAAGAAGCGGAAACCTAACAATTCTGTGACCCCGTTTTCAGGAGAAGAGACTTCTTCTCAGACGGGCGTATCACCCGCCTCTAGATATTCCATCCGCCTGCCAGTGGAGGATCAGGTGGGTTCTAAGCGCTGGCATGTCCCATCCTTGTGTTTGACATCAATCTAGATGAGTGGGCTATCGCACGTTTCCGCCGGATACGATGGAAGTGGTTACCCGTTTACACATACACAACACGACGCCGGAGGCAATTCAATAGCTCTTCAACCTACTCCCAACTATAACGCCGTAGCTAGCGATCAAGATTTGGCGTATCATGCGGGCACAACCACTCAAGCCACCACCCACACTTATCCTGTTCGCCCTCTGAGCAACAGCATAGCAGGTCCACCTCCGATATCCCCTGTGCCCGCAGATGGGTGGCACTCTAATGGTGTGTCAGCCCCCCAAGACGCTAGTACAAATGGGTATCGGCCATGGGGGCCCAGCCAACAGTTTGACGCACTTGGCGCCCAGGGACATTCCTCCATTTCAGCCACCTCCGTTCCTTCTGCCTTTGACCCTTCCCTTTCTAGCGCGCTCCCCTCCCAATACCAGAGCATCGAACTCCAGGAAGGTCAGCCCTCATGGTCACAGCCCGTCTCGCCACCGTCAAATACACGTGTTTTCGCCCACTCTGGTCCTGCTCGGCCAGCGCAGGAGTTGTCCGTCAGTCGCCATGATGCTGGGCCACCTCCTAACCATATTTCGTCGGAACAATCGATGTACGCGTCTGCCTCGATCGCGCAGCAGCATATGCGAGAAGGTCCCTTATCCCCATCGAGTTCCTCAAGTCCATCGGCAAACGTCCCTCTACCAGGGCACGTTTATACGCGCACGCTCGTCGGCCCACTCGCAGCAAACGCTTGCCGGTTGCTCGACGAACATCGTAAATCCGGCGTTTTCTTCCTTTTTCAAGATCTATCGATTCGGACGGAAGGTATGCCGCCCCTTTCCTCACTCACTTTCAAAGTTTTGGCAGTTACTAACTCGATCCGGTGTTTGTGGATTTACAGGGCGTTTTCGCCTTAGGCTCCGGCTCATGAACGTTGGCGCGTTAGTTTGACCCCTATTCACGCCTAGCGCCGCCCTCGTATTGGCATGTTGATGATATTCATCCTTCCGGCAGACTACCCGCACCCGAGAACAGTGGCCTCCAGGTCCACACCGATGTTTCACCCATTCTCGCCCAGACCTATACGCAAGCTTTCGACGTCTACTCCGCCAAACGCTTCCCGGGCGTACCAGGTAAGTGAACACGATTGACGGCGCGTTGTGCCTTAGTCACCCGCCGAATTTCTAACCGGAATACGTCAGACACCACCGCGCTCTCGATTGCGTTCGGGAATCAAGGACAGAAGCTGCCGCTGGTGCGCAACTTTTTCATATTTGATGTGGCAGTCTTGTATTCAGCGGCTAACGGAAAATCTATCCGTGCACGATCTATAGCGAAACCGGCATGGTTCAAGCAAACACGGACGGCGTCGTCGTAGAGCCGGTTCTGATGGTTCTGATGATTATTCGGACGATAGCTAGGTTTAGGGGCACGTTCCACGTTCGCCGTGCGCCTACGCATTTGTCATGTGCGCCGCTCTGCGGACGATGGGTCGTTGAGTTAGTTGTTTTTCTAGTGTTTCTGTGTGCTCTATTGTCTGTTTTCAGTACAGTGCGGGCGGAGTGGAGTAAATAATAATGTACTAGTGCAATTAGCGGTCTAACTCTCATCCACCATCCTCGCTAGCTCCTGGCGTACGCGCATCCTGTATTCGTACTCTCTCACTAATCTGACCGCTCGGGGGCATGATGCGTATAAATTTCCGAGTAGTGTCTTCGCTGCCTCCGCCTCGCTCTCTATACCCTGCCACGTCGTCGATCCCGGCGCGTCTCCGAAGCGCCGGGGTGGAATGGGCGGGATCATGTGTCCAGCTTCCAGCTGAACGAGGATGTCCCTCAACAGCGTCACGACTGCCGCGTGTGGTTGCCAGGTATTCCAAGTTGGCAAGATGCTTTGCAAAACGTGTAAAGGATGGGCAAAATCCGGACGCCCGTGGGCGCTAGAATCATCCGTTGGTAAATCGACGGTGGCGATGGGGGCGTACGCGCCGGCGACTCCTAACTCTTTTGCTAATTGCAAAGTAACGGAGGCCCGTTCCGTGGCGGCAAGGCACGCCCGCGGAACGCGGGTACGCGTGGCCTCCTCAGACGCAATCGTCGCCAGGCCACTGGGATTCTGATTCTGTGGCGGCGGATCATGATCCTCGTTCTCATTGTCATCATCATAATAAGATAACGGTGTGGGTGGAGCGGTGTCGCGAGGAGCAGCTGTCGTGTTCATGTTGTTCGAGGGGCGCCGGTAGAGGGCGGACGGTATGATGACACGTTCCAAGATCTGGAACGCGCGCTCGATTTCGCCCGCACGTAAGAGGACAACAATCAGGTGATTCCAGTTGTGCGAGTCTAGGGCAAAGCCGTGCCCGCGTACCGTCTTCCACACCTCTGCCACTTCCGCGTGCTCCCCAGCCGCCGAGAGCGCATCCATGTGAATCGAGAGGGGGACACAGATGATATTGGCCTTGCGCTTGGGGTGAGGGGGCCGCACGTCGTGCGATTCTGAGATGCCGAGGAGTTCCCCCGTCCGTAAGAAGCGCAGAGCGATGGGGAAAATTTCGTCCCACACCCGTCGAGACTCGTCCACGTTACCAGCATTCCGGTAAGCGTTGAGTAACGACGTCAGGGTTGTCAGTGTGCGTTCGCCTCCTGCCCTGACCATGTCGTCCATGAGCTCTTCGACCTGCTCCGGTTTGGCCTTGCGGGCGAACAAAGTCATCAATGGGGAGTATATGTGCTCGAAGCCTGAAAACCTGTTGTGGGACGTCGAAAGCCACTTCCGGGACACCATGAGGGACTTTATGAAATCAAAAGCCAGCTTGATGCTCTCCTGACGACCGTCCGAGACGTAGGCCCTGAGGATCGAACCATACGTGAAAGACGTGGGGCTGATACCGCGAAACAGCATCTCGTCGTAGATCTCATTGGCCTTCAGTCGATCTCCAATGCGCAAGTATCCCGCCATGAGGATGGTGAGGGCGTAGACGTTAACCTTCACCCCGGTTTCCCATGATTGTGCGAGGCTGTCCAACTCCATAAACACGCGCATTGCTACGTCCATCTGACCCGAGTCGCATGCGGACCTGATCAAGACCGAGAACGTGTGTGCGGTGGGCCGGACGCCGGATTGTTCCATCTTTTGGAAGACGTCAGAGACAACTTCGAATGGCGATCCAGCGAGAACATATGCATTGAGAAGGATGTTGTAAACGTCGATGCGGGGCCTGAGGTGACGATCGTCCGATGATGTCAAGTAATCGAAGACCCTGATGACACCTCTCCACGAGCCAACTTCTGCATGAGCTGTCATCAACGATGCAACCATTTGCCTGTCCGGTTTGACGCCTTGTTTAAGGGCCTTTTGATAGAAGGCCTCCGCTGTGACAGCGTCTCCACGTTTTGCAAGGGCAGTGATGACGGTCGTATACGTCTCGGCAAGCGGGGGGTGTCCGTGAATGTGCATTTCTTCGATAATGGAGGCAACGTCTTCGAGCTTTCCGCGTCTGGCACAATCTTCCAACAATATGTTGTAGACGTGTCGGTCAGGCGCCACACCATCTGCGATCATGTTCCCGAGCCACTTGCTCAAGCCAATGTGGCAGCCTGCCTTGGCGTGTGCCATGAGGACGGTGGTATAGTGGAATTTATCCGCTCGATTGGCCTTTCGTGGAAAGGGAAAGTAATGGTGAAAATATCGAACGACCGTTTCAACATCCCCGTTGTGGGCGTACGCGAGAAGTCGCAATCCAATGGTCCGGCCGTCAATCAAGTTTCTATCCTCCAAGACCTTGAACGCAGCCTCGGAACGAGCGATGTCACCTTGGCTGGAGAAAAGATAAAGGGAAGTTGCGAGAAAAAGGTCGCTCTCGTGACCGGAACGGACAGTTGCCGATATCTCGGAGAAAAGCTTGTTTGCCTGTTCAATGGCATGACCCTGAACAAGGGCTCGAACAAGCCATAGCTTTAATGGGGGTTTGATTTCGGCCGACTGTTGCCGCATCTCCCTGTAAATGGCCAGAGCATCCTCGGGAACACGGCGTCGAAGGAGGTATCTGATGAGCAGTGTTCCGGCAAAGGCGACGTCCCTCTTGGGCTTGTCGCGCATGTTTGCGATTTCAGCCAGAGGGGAACGGATACGGTCGAATATTTCGAATGCAATATCGCTAGGAGTGGAAGAACGTTGGCACGATGATGGTGATGAGGATGAGGACATATTGACGAGCCGACCTAGGGTATGCCATTGAGAAACGATGAAATCGAGAACGGCGGCAGGGCTGCGATAGCGGGCAAGGGCTTGTAGGACGGTTTCTACCATCACAAGTTCCGGAAGGCCGAGGTCGTACGCCTCTTCATTGGTCCGACGATTCCATATGCGGGGAAAAAAAAAGGAGGCCACGTCGTCGAAACGTCCAAGTAAGGCGTGTATGCGTGTCAAGAGACACAGCGCATGGACGGACTCCGCCGAAGGAAGATTTTCAATATCGCCGAGCTGCCTGAGGGCACGCCGTAAGCGAACTGACCACCGAACGAGTTCACGCATTTTGTTTTCGTGCGTGAGCGTGAGTTCGACCGTGGAGAGAGCGCGATCGACAAAGCCGAGAACTACGGAAGGTTGAGGTAAACAAGACTGTTTACGGAGCTCCACGAAGGCACCCCAGGCGGATTTAAGATCAACGAGCTGGAAAGAGTTGGGTAAGGGTATGTCATTGATGAAGCAGTCGACTATAGAGGAAGGTAGCGCCTGTTGGGTCTGGCCAGTGTCGCTGTACCGTAATGCCTGTACATGAAAGGCGAGATGCCGTACACCTTTGCGTTTCCAGATGCCAGGGGAAGCGTGTCTCGCCGACGGGGGGATAAAGGTGCCGTTTAGTAAAGTGGTGCGGGTAGGGTGGTGCGGGGAGCGAGAGCCGGTAATGCGGTGGAATGGACGGTCTATTTGATAGCATGAACGATATGTCGGGGCAAAGTTGCCCGTACATGAGCTACGACGACTTACGATGGGCGATATGCAACCAGTCCGAGTGTTCGAACAGACCATTGTCATCTCCGAGTACCGCCTTCCCCTTCCCTTTTGAATGTTGGGCGTGGGCGCGTGACATGTCGGGCTGATAAGAAGCGGGAGATAAAAGCGGCCGAGAAACGAGTGCGTGGAGAGCGAGAAGAGAGCGAGATGCAGACGTTGACTGTGGGAGAAGGAAGTTGGCGACGGCGAGGAAGTGTTCGACCATCAGCTGAGCGTGGGAGGCGGGAACGCGTCTCAGGGGCCAGAGACGCGGGATCGAGTTGACCTAAGATGGGAGCTGTGATAAGTCCGTGCACGAACCCGTGAACATTATGCGCGTACAGATACAGGTCCTGTCCACGTCGGGGACGGCTTCGCAAGGGGGGCGTGGGTGAGTTTGAAAAGTCAAAGGCGAGAGCGCCGTGTCCGAATCCGGCAAGAGCCGAACTGACACGGATGCGGATTTCACCTCCAAACCATGAAATCGTCCTCGTCCCGTCCGTGGGACAATCTGGCCGAGAACAGCTCCGTCAGCAGTGCTACGACGTCCGCATCGACGTCTTCCATCTCGAACAAGGTTTCCCGTTGGATGCCGAGATCGACGAGTATGTGTCTAAAACCCTTACCCCCGCCCTCGCCGTCACGGTGGCCCTCGCCGCCCTGCTGTGCCAATGCCAGTGTGCTGTTCGTGGAGTGGTCAAGGGTTTGTGCTTATTTCCGTTGGCTTCGCAGACTAGACGAGGCAGCTGAGCACTTCTTGCTCCGCCTCTTGCCCTCTCTTCAACCGATTGGGACGGTTCGCGCCTGCCGAGCTTCTTCTGACGGCGTCCCTCATTACAAACTCGGCCGTCTCGCCGTTCTCAAGGCTTACCGCAAGCACCACTTCGGTCGTGAGCTCGTGCTCGCGCTCCACGAATGGGTGACCACCGACTACCAGTCACGCGGCGAGCAGTCGGCCAAAGTAGAGTGTCATTCACTGATCCTGGTCAAAGCGTTCTATGCCAAGTAAGCCCTCCGTCCTGTCCTAATTCTCCTTTGTTCTGCTTACAGCCTCTTTTTTCTATTGTCGTCTAGATTTGGATATGTCCCTGAGGTGAGCGTCGGCGTACTCTCTCCGTATCCCTCTCCCCGACTCACACCGCTCCTTCCACTTAGGGAAACGAGTTCGATGAAGACGGCGCTCCGCATCAGAAGATGGTCGTTCATTTGCCCCTATCCGCTGCTTAACTGTATTCTTTCTCTATCCATATCCATAAAGGTCATGACGTAGACGTAGTAAGTGGGGGGTGGGAAGGAACCTAACAATACACACAATGGTATACAGGTATATATCATCAAAAAGGTCCGTCATGATTCATCAACCATCAAAGGCGAAGGAACGGTGATGAGCATTATGGGAGGCTTGCCGAGGACAGCCCCCTCTCGGAAAAAGGAAAGAGAACTAGGAAAGTCAAGATATCATACAAGGGGTATCCGTGTATCCCAAACGGCTCGCCACTTGGCGTCAGGTAAACAGAAAATCGCAAGTGGGAAAGTCCTCGAGAAGAACACGCGAGATGTCCTGGATGGGTCAACCGTAGAAGACATCTCTCTCAACCCCCGATCCAATTGCAATAGTGTCTCTCTTCATCGGCCGGAGCGGCCGAATTGGGACTGTGGCGGTGGAGTGGAAAGGGCTCTCTGGCAGGACACTGAAACTGATGCTAGTGCCGTAACCAGTAGTGCCCTCTTCATACAGCTTACGGGCAGACTCATACTCTATCTTCTCTTGCTCAGCCTGAGCAAGGAAAGGCTGTCCAAAAGTACATCAGCTGAAACGTCACTAGTGAACTGAAGCCGTCGCGCACCTTGCGTTCCTCATCTGTCATCGAGCGCCACTTTTCCGCAGCCAGGACACTCTGTTTCGTCGTCTCCGTCTCATCCCCAAATACCTCCCTCACTAGGAAGGAGTCCGATCTTATGCGCTGCAAGAACATGAAGTATGCGCTGAGAGGCTTCTTTGGAGCATTCGGGTCTTTGATGTTCCCTCTCCGTGATTTACCGGCCTTGCGCTGCGCGGCACGGAACGTATTCTCACGTTTGATGTCCTCTGGAGATAATGAATTCATATAGGCGTGGTGTTCACGCTCTCTGATTTCCTTCATGGCAAGGGATCGTCGCTTATACGGCTAAATGACTGTGAGTCAACTGAGTGAACTATAAGCTTGCGGTAAAACATACCTCTTTCTCTTCGGGACTTAGCCTCGCATACTCTACTCCAGCCTCCTTTGCCGCCTGAGCGACATTAAGTTTGCGAGTGCTAGTTGCCTGATGTCGCTGAATCCAGTCCGTAAAGTAGAGCTGCCAGGCGGAAGGAGCCAGCTTGGGGGGGCGCAAGAGAGACTTTTGCGGAGCTATCAGTTATGCATGTAAGCATGATAATTCAACGTCATAAAATAGAATGAATGAACTACCTTCGGCCTGCCGCGTTCGGTCACGGCTTGCAGTAGGCTCCGCATCAGACCCCTTTCTCTTCCGTCGTACGGTGCCATTGTGATCGTCGTCTGTGCCGACGGACTCGGCACGCCTGCTGTACGCGCGCGCCAATGGGGGTGTACGGACTCGAAAGCCAGGAGGCGCGCTCGAAGACTGGAAGATGGTATGAGCGGGTAAGGAATCGTTGCGGCCGCGCTGCGGACGCTGCGTAGCAAAGTTGTCCGATGCATCAGGGGGATGAAGTAGTTGTGGCACCGGAGAGGCATTAGCGCCCCCGTGGCTCCAAAGCTGCGCAACCCATGAAGGCTGGGAAATCTGAGGGGGAGAAATGGACGCCATGGGGGTGTCTTCGACGGAGCGCGGTAAGGGGCGGAGTGTGGCGTATTCGAGAGAGGGAGAGAAAGAATTCATCTTGGGAAAGGCTAATGAGCTACCATCGCCAACGTATTGCGTGAGGGTAGCCTGGGATGGTTGAGTGCCCGATGGTGCGGAGGATACGATAATTGGAACGGAAGCAGATGGAGGGGCGGATAGATCATCCACGAGCCAGTTGGAATACAGATTGCGATCATCAAGGTCAACAAATGGGTGATTGACCTCAGCAAGGCCCGGGAATGAGCCAGATGTGAAACTCAAATCACTCGACGGAGGAGAGGTACCAAAATCGAGTAAGCTGGCGGATGATGCGGGGGAAGCAGTGGCGGAGTGAGCAGGGATGGGAGAGGTAGGGAGAGCACCGGTTGCATCCCAGGGGAAGGCAAGGGTGGGATCATATCTGCGACCGTCATCCATGTCGAGTGGACCGAAGAGGAGCTGTTCTGAATCGACGACGGGGGACTCGGGAGGGAAAGGCTCTCGGGGGTAATCAGTGAAGGGAGAGTGATCGAGCATTAGAGGAGAGCAATCAGGGGGACGGTAAAGACGACGAGAGCAGTTAGACACGGGTTGCATGGGGGCGGGAGAAGGACGCCGGAGGGGCGGGAGGGGACGGTTATATAGGGGAAAAGGCGGTGGTGAGCGTACGATCTGTGAAAGGAATCTGAGCATCTTGTGAGCGTGCGGTCGCAGCGCTGGGCTGCTGACTCGATCCTCCAACTATTGATGGGCGGTAAAAGGGAACTGGGGCAAAAATAACTGGTTAGACCGGCAGACGCGCATATACGCTTCCTTCGAGCCGATGCCGAGTGGGGGCGTCAGGAAGCAGGAAGCAGGAAGCCAACCAAGCTCATCCAACACTGTCTTCCCCTCGCTTTTTTCGCTTTCCCAGCCCAAATGACTTGCCTCGGGACCACCCCGGTGGCGTCGATTCTCGCCAACCTCCAAATCGAGTTTTTTTTTTTCGATATAAAAATTAAATTAAATCACTCCTACCTCCGACAAAATATCTAGATCGGGTATAACTTGCCCGGCCACTTGGGTCCTTCCCTTCTCCACACGCCGCCCCTATGTATCCCATGATTGGCAAATTTGTCCCGGTAGCTTGGGTTTCATTCTGCACCGCCACCACCTCAACCACTTAACTCATATACACAGCACACCGCAAAATTTCAGACGACTTCTGGACAGCCTATTCCAATTCAAACAACATCCTCTCATCGTTCAGGATCAAAAGGCGGGCAGAGGGAGCAGAGCGATGGGGATGAATCGCCTGTTTTCCGAGCTTATCGCATCTACAGAACCACAATCCACTCGGGGGACCGGTAACGTGGGTTATTATAGACGCTCTTGCCCACCTTGGTAGTTCAGGGGTAATCCAGGAAACAACAACACGCGCTATCAGTTAGCCAATCAGGTATGTGTCAGGCGGAGGCGTCACATACCTCCCAATCTTTCACCCCCTTCATTATCTCCTTTTCCCGCGCCAATGCCGCCTGTTCTCGTCGGTACGCATCCCGATCACCTTCCGCTAGTAGCAGCGGCACAAGGTGTATCCGTGACCAGACCTTCTCTCTCTGCAGTTCCCTAGAAAACCGTCGCATCTCATCAGTCATCATCCCCAGTTCCGGGTCGCCACAAGTCACGGCCCACGATAAGGTATCTCCAATCCTCGAGTGCGTCACGCGGCCGGATCCCATAGAACGCCACGTTCCTCGTTCGGCTCGACATATCACTTGACACGTTTTCCGTCCCGCAGACCGGAATCGGTTCGTACATTCGCACTTCCCTTTGGGCTCACGTACCTCTTCTCAATGTTTCCCTTTCCGATTCGATAGAATCCATATGCACACAGGGCCGTAACGCCGCCAAGAATGGCTAATCCACTCGGCCCGCGTAATGGAAGATTCCGCTTATACCTGACGGCTTCAAAACCCGCCGCAGGGGGCATATCCCTGTGAAAAGTCGCTGTCGATCAGACGAGAGCATTAGCACTCGATACATGTGACTAACTGTCTGAAAGGGGTAGACACTGGTGTGATGCATGGTCAGCTGAAGGCAACGGCCAGGGAGAACATGTAGAAGACGCACTCGGAGGACGATAGACAAATGTGCGTCGACAAAGTTGGAGAACTGAACTTGATTTGTCCTTGTTTGAGCCTGACCGAATAAGTGAGCCACGTGATATACGGCGTAATCCGGGACAAGTTTTGCGCGGCGGCAGGTACCCCCATATTATATTGTTGACAATCCCCAGTCGTGGTCGCCTCATTATCAAGACGAATCTTTGTCCTTACTTGTGACTTGTGGATGTAGCGGGTGACTCCTATCCAGAGCTTCTGAGGAATCCGACCGATCGGTGATGGGAATCAATGTGTATTCCATCGCGCAGTACTCTGTCTGGCAGCGCATCAGTGATTCTGGACCAATCACTACACTAAAGATTTCCAAGATCCCGCTTTCCAGAATCACCACGGGTACCAAAGTTCGCCAACTGTCTGCCAACCAACGCCTTCCCCCCTTCCCACCTATAGTCTAGACCACATACATGTCATTCTTCCGTGTCGAGGCCCAACAACTAATTCTAGTTAATAATACAGGACGACTGACAGATTTTGACTCATGTCGTGTACTAGGATTGATTGTCTGTCTACGCCAGAATCACAGGACGATGGAATAGACTTCCCCGCTGCGCAGATGAGCTAAATCTTATCTTGTTCAGGAATCCTCGGATGGTCATCAATTGATACTGATCGAATCTTTGGTGATGAGGGAGCACACCATGGCCCGTTGGAGTCGAACAAGTTTTCTGCGTATATGATTCATCCGGTGCCGTACTGAATAGGTTCCAGCAGAAGCTAGGCATACATCCGCATGCACAGCCATCATCTGACGGTCGGCACAGCTGGAGGTCCGAGTATTGTTTGAGGCCCCATTGTGCCTCGTGACGTGAGACGCGCGGAGACGGACAATCGAGACCCCGAGGTGAATATGGAGATATTCGTTGATCGGTCTATTTGGTCGCGATGAGAGCACGTTTTACGGCGAAGACGTCGAGATGGTTGATCCTGTTCTGTTTTGAATAAATACTTTACAAGTGAGTGATGGGGGCTGTTGGTATCAATTGAAATTGCCACGTTGGGGGCTAGAAGCGGGCGTCTAGCGCCCGCAAAACGCCGAAAGCGAGAGAAACCAATGCCAACAATATGAGGCGTTGCGGGCTCGACAATCGAAACAGCCTGTCAACGTCAACCACCATACAACCGCATCCTAACTCCGTTGCCTGTGCTGAAGCTTTTTCTCTCGTCCCTATCGCACACCCCCATGTCTCGTCAGCCCTCTCCAGGTCCCTCTCATTTTCCCCCATCCGCTCAACATGCCAACAATAGACAAAAATCAAAAAATTACACACAGGGCATCGCGGCGGGCGCGGAAGATGCCAAGTACAAGACCAAGTATAGGGAACTTAAGAAAAAAGTAAAGGAAATAGAGATGGTGAGTCAACATGACGCCATCCTTGTATAGCTTCTCTCTCACACAGCCATCTCGTACAGGACAATGACAAGTTACAAATAAAGATCCTCCAGTCTAAATGTAACATCCAGCGCCTCCGGCTAGAACGAGCGTAAGTTCCGTGTGATCTGCCTTTGAATCGAACTAAGTGCACCACAGCATTTTGTATGAACGTCTTTCGTCACGTCAATCTTTCCCAAACACTCACCCCACGCCTCCCGCTCATTCGTATCAACCACCTTACGCCCAGCCTTACAGCCATCACCAATCCAGAGAAGCCGGCGAGCCGAATCTCGTTGTCGTGGACACAAATGACCCTGTCGCCGTGGAATGGTATAGGTCTCGTAGTATACCTATGAGGGTCATCACTGGCTCCGATGGGCAGCCAGTCCAAGTTGCCGATTTGGTTTCTGGCCCTCCTTCAAGTTCAGGCGGTCACACCCCGACGTCCGTGTCTTCAAGGTATGGCCCTGGATATCGGGATTCCCGACAACAAGCCCCGCCACCCATTCCACCTGCTCAACATTTGGAGCCCTCGCTCGCGTATGACCGACACCAAAGTTCGCTCAACAGCTCATATCCTCACCCTCCCGTGACGTCCCCGCACTATCGCTCGCAGTCTCGTGGAGCGTACACGTCAGCTCCCTTACAAACGTTGACCTCGGGATATTCCCATCCTCAACAAGGGCCGCAAGAGGCCACGTCTCCTACGTATCGTGATTATCCACCCGGTTACCATACTTCCGAGCGCGAACGGCGCTCGCATCGATCGAGTGCATATGAAACTCCTTCCTCTCGCTTGCAACCGCCCGCACAGCCGCTGCCGGCTTCGCACTCCCCTTCGTCACACTCTCGCTCGCCCAACAGCTCCAGGGGTTCACACCAAGTTCATAGTCATCAGCGGATGGGGCCTGGCACGAATATCGGCAACTATGTGCCGCCCGAACGTGAGCACGATAGAGACCTCCGCGACCGAGAGCGCGACCAAGACTGGGAGCGTGAAAGCGGACAGAGACCACGAGAGTGGGAATGGGAGCGCGAAGGAAATGAGGTCGCCCAGCGTGGTGGCACTCCTCCCTACGCGGGTTCTCGCTCTCGCTACGCCATCGACGATCGCGATGGCTATATGTCGCATACCCGCGACGCCAGAGGCTACCACCACAACGACGTCCCGCACCCAGCTGCGTCGCGCTCCCTGTCACCACGATCACGCTCTGCGTCTCCGCCACGGCGTAGTCCCCGTGATGCGTATTACGAACGAGAGGTTTCGGATATGAGGCCGCAGGTCCACGGACCAGGTGTAAAGATGGATATGGCTCGGCGTGCACTGCCCGCACACTCTGAAGGTGAGCTGGAAAGGGATATTAATATGGAGGACGTCCGGGACCGCGCCCCCGAACCAGCCGACTGATGTATGTGGGACGTGCTCTGTTTCCTTGTTCCATCAGCCATAACTAGCGGTCGATGCTATCTGTCCTTTTCCTTTCGTTTTTGCTGGTCTCTTAAAAGCATCGCACAGATGCGTGTATGCGTTTCTGGTTGTCCTTTTTTTTTTTTAATATATACGTCTCCAGATATGAATGCGCGGACATTTTAAGACTGGTTGCCGGAATCGTCGATTTCATTTTTTTAGTGTTCTAATACTACGGAACACCCTCTCTCTGACTTACTATGTGAAGTGTACTTGGAGGGCGGGGGGCGATTTGACTTTCGGGCATTCGTCAACACCAGACCGTATATCTCCGATCGAATGGCATCACTTTTCCATTTTACTTCCGTTCAGAGATCAATCACGGAAGTAGATTTCGGTTTGATTCGACTCGGACTTG
>Ga0137397_10000720_pt1 | contig 22918 bp, 29 predicted proteins | sample czorhiz116metaG_FD_106658 | JGI IMG/M metagenome (GOLD analysis project Ga0137397, IMG submission 106658) | Vadose zone soil microbial communities from Angelo Coast Range Reserve, California, USA - czorhiz1.16 metaG | ecosystem: Environmental > Terrestrial > Soil > Vadose zone | place: USA... | reverse complement strand
TTTTCGTGACCGATGAGAGTAGGGGTTTGTAAATTATGGGGTCATCCAGGATCCCTCTTTTTTCTACCGAATTAAACAGGCTTGCTATATCTATAAATAGTTCTTCTTAACTGGAATTACTAGCGATGATGGGATTACAGTAGTAGCAAGCATGATCATATGAAATGAAACCTAAGTATAAAGTATAAGGGACTTGGGAGACGGATGCGATGCCTGCATCGTGGCCGACTCGGAGCTCAGTACATAATAAAGGAAGGTCTAATTCAAGGAAAGAAAAAGGCAGCCAGAGCCAAAAAGAACATATGCATAGTGGATCATATCGTACTGGGGCATAGCACGATTCAAGAGAGCGAAAAGGAAGGGGCGGTGCGAGAAAAAACAGCTCGCTGGTGCGTCGCGGAGCTTTCAAGTTGGGGCAAGGTGTCGAGACATGGGCGGTCATGGCATTTCAGGTTGACGTCGGAGGTGCTGCAGGCGTGATTGGAACTCCTCAAGCCTCACTACTGAGGAGCCTCAAGGTTGAGTCATGGCGATGTCGCCTCCGAGTCCACGTCGGGGTACCCGTTGACGAACTCGACGACGTCCCGGCCACACAACGCCTTGACCCATTCCAGTATTTCGGGCGTGAATCCCTCTGCATGTTTTTTCAGGATGTGTGACTTTATTTTATCTGGGCGTGTCCACGTGAAATCGCAGAATGGGCATCGTCGCCGGGGCTCGTGTTTGTCCTTCATGTGTCGCCTGACTTCCTGGTTCCTCCCGAAGTCTTTGCCGCACTCCGCACAGACGTGCCGCGTCTTTCCATCTTTTGTACGAATTCTTCTCGGCTCTTCTGTGACGCTACGGATAGGTAAATGCCCTCCAGTTCCGTGGGCTCGGGTCTAGGCATACGGAGTCACTGGGTCAGTGCGTGCCCAAATCACGATAGTAGTAAACTCAGGGATGCTTGCCTCGTGAAGCGGAACATTGAACTGTTGCAGCGTCTGAACCATAAACCGCCACCACGTTTCAATCCGTGCGTGAGTAAGCTGCAAGTGCTAAGGTCGGAAAGTTTCATTGCAACGGCGTAATACGGTCCTTACCTGGTCATACTCAGGCATTTCACCGAACGTTGAGCTACCCGCAGAAGCACCGATCAGCGCTGAATTGTCGCCTGGGAAAGATGCAAACTCCTCTCCGTCCGGCGGAGATTGGTTTGTGTGGGTATTCGTAAACGACATTTTTGGATAATTGGGGAGTGATTGCGGGTCCACGTCGGGGGGTTATAAGGGCCTCCGAGGTGAAATGGCACACGACGGCACACGACGGCACACGACGGCACAGGTGCCTCCGCATTAGAACCGAGAGAACCGGCAAGGAGGTGCGTCCAAGACTGGCGCAGATTTTTGGGTGCAATGATGGCTCTAAAACGGACTACTACTAGATGGCGCCCTTCCGGTGGTAAAAGATATCTCCGAGAGAAGGCGATATACTGGCCTGAGCACGAGAAGCGGGGCTGAACCGTAGACAGTCGAAGGAAATATAGGTCACAGAGTCGAGGAAAAGAGGGCTGTGTCGGTGTCATGCTTAAACTCCGCAGAGACATCATTGATTACTCCTTAAGCTAGGTGCGGATCGTGCGGTGTCTTTGGAGGATGTTATTGATGTAGGGAATAGTTTGGCTCCATCACCGATGGGCTTGCTGCTCGAACTTGAATACGATAGCGCCACATGCCCGTTCCTCAATGTTCTCCAAGCCAGCGAGATAGAACATACACCCCTGACAACAGTTTGTGTACCTGGGAAAGCAATCGCAATACTGCTGTGCAGTCAAAGGAAGGCGGCGAGGAATGGTGGTCATCGGGGAGCGGGGTCACCGAGCAGATTGACCCAGACAGATAAGGGAAGGCTCAATCACGAGTTGTGGCGCGGGCGCTCGCATTAAGCGCTTCAGGCTTCCGAAGTTCTGGCGACGGCGACAGCCCCGATGCCGACCGACGGCCACTCATGTACTCACACGTCGCTTTTCCCACTGCCACTGATCGAAGACGAATTGAAGGCCGTAGCACAAGTAGCTCTCTGTAACGCCAATTTTGCGCACCTCCAGGGCCCATTGCGCCTCTCACCGGGGCGGGTCACTTGCTCCAGTTTGCTTGTTCGATCAACTTGCGCCGAAATGCCCATCCCTACCATCAATCGAGGGACTGTTAGTATTTCCTAACGTTATCGAGCTGCGGGCCTTTCCAAAACCTTTCGGGCGGTAATCGGGCTATTGTCGTTGTGATCTAATACCAATCACCAAACCGGGACTCCAACTCGGTTCCAAGATCGACAATCCACGCTTCACTCATCTCACTCGTTCAGGCTTGCTCCATCGATCTATGAAAGACACACTTATCCTGCCTACTGTTCCTGCCCTTTCCCTATCATTGATGTGATTTGTATGTTTCCCCAACCCGTGGTACTGAGGCGCCCAATATCGTGACCTTGGAAACAGCTGAACAAGCACCCATACGTGACACAACCATTGCTGTCCGGGAAACGGCGCTCCGAGCCTTCATTGCTTCTGTCTTGGGAGTATTTGGCACATCCCCAGGATACCCGAGATATCATTGGAAGAGATGCCGCTTCGGCAGCGTGCCTTCAGCATGGGTGCATGGCACGCACGCTCTGCCGACATGACTAGTGCTTCAATCGTCTTTACGAAAGACCACAGGCACGTTGGGACACAGCAAATTTTCAATGATGGGTAGCAGGAATCCTTTAGCCATCCTCATGCTCTACTTCAGTCACCATCCACCCGTAACCCTGGACCCAGATGGCATCAAGTGTACGAATACGTGACGTTCGTTTCAGGGAGTTTTCGGCCGTGTTAGACCCACTCCACACCCTGCTGAGAAAACGTAGCCGAAATGAGCGCAAAAAAGTGAGCCGCGTGAGCGTAAAAGACATACCCCACATTCCACTTAGGTTCTTTCAGATTCAAGGTCCGGCCGTCTTCTCACACATACCACCGCCTCCAACACTGCCAAAGAGGTTGTCCTCACCAGTTCGATTTGTTCACATAAACCAAAACCCTGGTTCTGATATGCAATGCTTCTTATCCCGCAGGGCTCCACCTCCGCTTTCAAAGCCAGTTATTCCTGGGACACTGCGTCGGTGGCATTGATGCCTTCGGAATGGAGGCTGTTATGAGGGTGAAGCAACATAAATGCGGATGCCAAAAAAAAAAAAAGCAACAGCATTTGTCACCTACCCTATTTTTGTTTGTTGGCCGTCGTCGTTCTCGAATACTCGAATACAGTGCTGTACAAATCAATGACAGGAATGACAGAACCTCGTAGCAGTGTCGGTGTCCCATTGCCTGAACGGGTCGTGATTTTCGGCTTTCGAAAAGGGATCGCTCGTGCGTTCCGAGCCGATGGTGACGGAGGCTGCATAACGAAATGCGGCGGAATCAGGTGTTAAACAGACACCGGACAGCGCGGAGAAGCCTAACTAATGCGCACGCAAGGGGGGAGGAAGATACAGCCCTTGCGTGGTGATTTTTGATCATTTGATGCACAGTGTTTGACCTACTTCAGTTCCAAGTAACGCCCCTAAGAATGTGCGTGTGGATCCGGAAAACTGGGGTACAACACGAAGGCCTCGTGGGGGGTTTAAATTTTCATTGCAGTACGCGGTTTGATCTTCGTGTACAAACCATCTAGCACAGCACCCAGAACACGAGGACTAGGGGACTCTCCTAGTCTGCAAGGTCAGACCGTCAGAATGTTCTAGATTGTCTCTTGCATAGCCTGTTTTCCTGATCAAAGTCATGGTCAATCTGGGGCACAATCCGCGACATGTGGGAGGTACTCGAATGCGCACCAGAAGGGCAGACTCTTCAATTATGCCAATCATGATGCAACGTGTTCGCACAAGGCACGTGGTACGGCACGCAAGTCATCACGGAAAAGCGGGCCGGCTTTCCGATGCCCCGGTTCGGTTCCGCCATCTCGTTCAGCAATTTTTGAATTTAAACCCTAACCACCACACCCTCAGGGATGCATAGTGACCACCGCACGATGTCCACTGTGCCCCCCTGATAACTTCCCGCCATCTGCTACTGGCCCCCTGGACCCAAGCGATCAAGCCCACCAAACAAACCTATGTCTACAGCTGAGCTTGATCTGCTATCCCACTGGTGTTCACCTTTGGCAAGGGCCCACTCCACAACCACTACTCCTCGAGAGGCCGCTTCTTTGCGCAAGTCTGCAGCGGAATAAAAGTCGGAATAAAATAATAATACGAACATGATAGGTGAGTGTTTCGGGTGCGATAGACTCAACGGCTTACAGAGATCCTTGTGACAAGCCTTTAAATGCCTCGCAAGTGGCAGTGAATTCCAATATTTCCGTCGGTGTCCGAAACTACCCTACACTGTCCTGTGTGTGCTTCTAGTCCCTACCATGGTGATTGCGGCACTGCAGTCGTCCCTGGGTATTTGTACACAGCGTTTCGACATGTGGTATATCAGAGCCGATCGGTTTTTCCGTGATCTACTTGTGGCTAGTGTACTTGATAGCGGTACAGGCACCATCCTAGATATCTTTTGGGCACGACGATATGGGGAAAGTGGATACTACTCACGGGACGTAGATGATACACTTACCTGTGGTAGTAGGGTGGACACGATGAGCGCTCTCTTCGATAGAGAACCTTCCATCTTCCATCTTACTTATCATGCATTAAGCGCAATTAATTCCTTGACTTAGTCAAGAATTTCAATCTATGAAGTGATTGCGGGTAGCAACTGGAGTGGAGCACCACAAGAGTTGTTCGTCCAAGTATCCTCGGCTTGGTATCTTTTCATTGTTCGTATCGTTCATAAGTAGAAGTCCCTTATCGCCACTTGAGAGGAGACCGTTCTAGCCCAGGCCGGATTTCTCACGCGGCTGCGGACCGGACATGGAAAGCCCCAAGTGGCACCAGCCACATCGACCGATATGTTATCTATCCGATTGCCTGTGATCAATGAGGACGATGATGGCTGTGTTGTGTTCCGAGTATCAGCCAAAATCGAAGTTCGCGGACCTTTTCCCCGTCCCCCGTCTGTAGGGGTCGGCGCTAAAAAGGACCAGCTTCGGTAGAAAACGGCATGTTGGGGCTGTGATACAGCTGAGTGTGGTGCGTTTGGGCACTCGCGCCTATAAGGTGGCGCCCATGGCCCCTCCCACCATGTCCGAGGTTCCTCTATTATCGGGGACACGTTTCCTTCGAATGATTCCTTATTCGCATATATGTTGAACGCTTTCTTATTGGTGGTACTATTAGCGCTTGCCCTTTCCAGATCCTCTCATTTCCTTACAGTGCCATCCACGAACCACAGCCAGATAAGTTCGGCAAATCCCACTACGACCCTTTCCGACCGACCACGACCCTTTCCGACTACTACTACCATTACTTCTCAGGCCGGGCATACCGTGTACACTCTAAGCTTCGCGGGCACCACACGGTCATGGCACGAGTATGATGATGATGACGGTGCCGCACAGCCCTGGAAACATCAGTGCGCCATGACCACTCCGCGAGGCCAGGGCGCAAGCCTGAATGGCACATCGACGTCCTTCTGCATGCCGTTCGATCTTACGTTTATATCCCAGTCCAGTCGACACCTAGTACAGCATCGGCATGCCAGTGATGTCCGACCGTAATTCTAACCATTTTTGCGAACACTCATTGAGGCAATTTCATCAAATGCAAGAGACTTGCAACGAGGCACCAAGAGGGGACTGCCATAGGGTATTAGTTAGTCCTACAAATATAAAGTCTTTGCACGGCCCAACTATCATCTCAACGTCGTTCCCAGAAACGGCCCGTCGCACTCGGACTTCGCTTCTTACCCCACACAAATGCATTCCACACTTCAAGAATCCTCGTTGGCCGGTTTTGCATGGAACGAGGAAGCGAACTCGTATATCCAGGTAGGAACCGTTCACCACCTCTGCTCGTGATCGTGGGTCGCTGACCAATGGATCCCTTTCCGGGCGTATAAGAATATGTCAGTATGGCCAGAGGATGGATGGGCCGCACCGGGAACTGAAGGGTCATTCGAAATTTTTTCATACGATGCAAACCCCACGTACCACGAGAAGGCCACGGTCATTCCACACTTCGATTCTTCCGTGATGCCGATAGACATCCGTCCCATGGCATCGATGGATTCACCCTTCGCATCGCCCTCCCCCACGGCCATCACGCAGGGCGTCTCAACTTCCCTATCCTCTTCGTCGCCGGATTCATCCTGGAGCGATCACTCACCCCAGGACTGGTGGGTGCATTCTGGCGTTCCAAATGTGGCGGGGCAAGTCTCCTCCTACCCGATGGGTATGAGCCAGGAGTACTGGGACGACTCGCACCGCTCTGTTTCCCAATCCTGTGGGACGGGATTCGATGGCAACTTTGCCACTCCTCCTGGTCTGGGCGTAAACGCTTCCACGGCGGAGGCCATGGATATCAAACCAGGACAAGGACAGCACGGTGCCGTCTATTGGGACAGCTTGGTGCATCGCGCGGTGCCCAAGAGACAGAAGTGCGAGCGGCCAGCTGTTCAAATACTAGGGCAAGGAGGATCCGATAGGAGGTTTACCTGTCCCGTCGAGAACTGCGGCAGAGACTTTTCTGGCGAATGGGAGAAGATGCGACACATCAGGTCCATACACTGTCCACCGACAATAGGTTGCCGAGAATGCAACTACAAGCAATCGCGGAAGGACCTGTTCAGCGAGCACTGCAGGAAGCGCCATCCGGGAAGATCTGTAGAAGACATGATGGTTCAGCTGGTTACGCCGAGCGAATAGTCCAGAAACTGATCTTTATACTCAGGGAGATAAGGGCCACAGGCCCATTTATGCCAGCGGTACCTTTTGTTCTCTTAGAAACGTTCTAGTTATGACGATATCTACGACATTGATGCTAGCAGGTGTTGTACGCGCGTCGCTGTTGGGCGGGATTGGCCGAGGCTGAGGACTATCGAGAGTTCTGATTTCCTTTTGTTTCACGTGAAACCTTTCTTGAAAAGGTAAAAGACCGGTGGCACTTGTGTGGCTGGGCTAAATCAAGTCAAGGGACATCGAGAGGGTCCAGAATCCTTGCTCAACTTGGGTTTGTCCGAACCGAATACAAGACTGTACCGAAGATCCGGAACATAGCAGATTTCAGGAACGGAACTGGCCAGGTGCTCGTTGCTACCAACGTTGTTCTTGATATGAAGAGATGCATTGTACAGAGGTTGAGCCGACAGGTCACCATAAACATGAGGCCCGAAACCAGAGCCTCGAGGCATTGTGCATTGTGTGGGGCGGGCGGTTTTAGTGAGACTGGGACTGAGTCACCTCGTCCATCATTCATACGCGCGTGGCCCCAACGCGGACGTGATATTTGTATATATTTGGACCACGTATATAACTGGGGGTGGTCCTCCAAATCACCCGCCTAATTTCCCCTCCCACTCCCCCTGAGGCTGCTTCACTACCGTCGACGACGTTTTCCGTCTCGGCATATACAAAGTCGAGACCTTGCTAATCTGCTGGTCGACCTTAACCAAGACTTTCTTTCTTTGTCTTTCCCATTTCACCAAACGCTTGCCTCTCTACTTCCTCAACAATCATGTATGATATACAAACGCTCTTCTCCGTCCCGGACGGTTTCCGCTCCAAAACTATCGCCACAAGGTTACGGGCGCTGGGAGACAAGACGAATGCGCTGCCATCGAGGCCCTCCGCCGCTAAGCCTGCGAAAGCCGACTTCAGTCGTCCGCCACGCTTTGCGTCGCAAAAGGCCTCGGCAACCGTTGCCCTGACGAGCACCACGGCGCTGCGCACATGGAAGCCCGTCCCGTCCGCGCCTATAGACTTTTCGCAACAAGAGGAAAACGCTATCCCTTTCCCAACGGCTCTCGCCGGCGAGCAACCACCAGGACATCACACGCCTGTCGTATTAAAACGGCCGCTTCCCGTCGAGGTGCGCCGTAGGCGAAGTGGTGCCCTTGTTCCTCCCTCTGCGCGGGCGTCTGCTGCGGTTGTGGTCCACCCTGTTGCGAAGCGGCCAAGGAAGAGTAAACGTGTGCTCGCAGATCTCCAGATTATGGCCTCCGTGCATCGCAGTATCATCGCGTTGCACACGGAGACTCAGAACAGACGGCGTGTGCATGTGGATATGGGCGCCGATGTCATGGACGTGGAAGATGGATCTGGCTCTAAGGATGCCGTGGCGGCGAGGGCGAGAGAGGACTTGTATGGCTTGGACCAACAGCTCGTGGCGCGGCTCGCTGACCGTCTATGCGCCGGGGGATTCGCTTCCGCATTAATGGACGCAAACCTCGAGACGGTGAGCGACCTCCGGTTGCCACTACACGTACCCCAAGAGGGTACGCGTGCTCCTCCGCCATCTCCGGAGAAGGAGCCGGGTGTTTACGCGATGGACGTAACCCCCGACCCGCTGCCGGTCAGCCTCGGATCGTCTTACACACTCCGTCTGCCGCCCGCAGTCACAATGCCACCGCCACCGCCACCATCACTGCACCCTCCTCGAGGCAATTCACCACCACCTCCAAGTTACCCGCCTGGTCTAATCTCGCCACGCGCCTCCTCCGCCCCCCCTGCAGAAAAGCGCGTGTACACAATGCCGCAGCTGGTTGCGACTCACATCATGCGGCTTCACGAGCGTGGGGGCGCCAGGACGCCGAACTTTTATCCCCGAGCTCCCCGATTATGTAGCCCACTCCGCGAGCCTCTAGTCCGGTAAACCGCTTTGGGTGCATATCTGCCTCGGCCTCGGCTGTACATACCTCTCATGTCCTCGTTGTGTTTCGTCACATGCATGTTCCATTCATAGCATCCCCCCCACATTGCATTCCTGCATCGCACTCATGTCTGTGTATCATTATCCCCACCCCCTTCGTCGTTCCTTAATAATCCCCTAATACCCTTCGATTTCTAGTTCGCCTTGATCTCATGAACTCCTTTTGTGTCGGATGTGCCGGTATTCTCCCTCCGGTCTACTGCCGTCGTGTTGGAAGGCAATAGGATACACATCTACTAGTCGTACTTAGAAACATGCGTTATTCATGTGCGGCGTAGGCCGCCCTCAAGCAACTGAGATTGCTTGCTTATAATTAGATATGACCGCATGTCAACCAAAACGCTAAGCTTCGCAATGTAATTCCGTCCAGCGGAAGAATGGTACCAGGACTTCTCAACGACCATCTGACTATCTTCATCGGTGTACATATATAAATATCAATATCTGAATGGAGGGGTATTCGTAGCCGCTCCCACTCTGACGTAGCCATGCTCGACTCTTGACTTGACTCCGGATGATCCACGTGATCCACTCCGAATAGCTCGATCACGTGGATCGTTGATCACGTAAACTGCGTATACGACGTTTCCCCCTCAGGCTATAGCTAAAAAACCACACATGGCAGAGCCAGCGACGCAGTCAAATCCATCATTCTCCAACGTGAAACCGCGGAAGCTAAAGAGTGCCAAAGAAAAACCGCAACGGCAACAGCAACAGCAGCAACGACATAACGTGGCGGTGTCGCCGCCCGACGCCGCCGGAGCGGTGACCACGACCGCGACCATGACCACAGCCGCAGTCGCAGTCGCGACCGCAGCAGCTACAACCCCGAAAGACGGCGGCGTCCTCCTTGCGGACTATGACGTCGAATTTGGCGATTTCGATTACGACGCTGTGAAAGCCGAAGCCGATGAAGGCGCCGAGCTCTGGCTGGTCCGAGCTCCGACATCGGTGCGTCTCTCTCTCTCTCTCTCTCTCTCTTCGTCTTTTTTTACATATGTTTTTACACCCCCCCCCTGACCTTTCACCTTGCTTTTTACGATCTTTGTGCATATCAATATCTGGATTTTATAGGTGAAAGCGAAGAGCTTGCATGGCCTCGACGTTGCGCATCGATTGGGGCTCGTGGGCGACTTGATCCGGAAAAATACGGCATACGACGTGTGGGCTCTCGAGCCCGCTGCTACTGCTACTGCTGGGGCTGGGGCTGCGCGAGCACCCGCGAGTGCGAGCGGGAGTGGGAATAAAGGCGAAGTCGGAGGAGCGCCGGCGCACGTGGGACACGTCGGTGCGGAAGAGCTCAACAATCTATCCGTTCTCCTGCCGTGCAAAAGAAAAGGCGGAAAGCTGTACCTCGGTGCGTATCCCATGTCCGTGAAGAAAACATTTCATGCGTGTGCCAGTGTGTGCGTGTATGATTGCGGGGGGAGTTGGTTGCTCAAGAACAGGGGAGCAAACCTCGCCGCGCATCGTACCACGTATACACATAATACACGCCCTCATCGCTCATCATCTTTTTTTTTTTTCTTTGTAAATTGTACCTCCCAAGCCCGTCACCCGTCACATTGTGGTCGCCGCACGCCCCGCAAAGCCCACGAGGCCCGATGCCGCCTCGGACGCCGCCGCCGCGACTGCATTTGAAAACCCCAAGCGGGAGGCGTACCCCGACGAAATTCTGACGCATCGCTTCCGCCCCTACGGCGACCCTCGAGATCACCCACCCGAACATCACATGGACGTAGATACGGCAGAGGTCAGCGCGAAAGAGAAGGAGAGACACAAACGAAAAGGCAGTGGTGAAACGGGGTCATCGAAGAGGAAAAAGGCAAAGTTGGTTGCCTCTTAGTGGTTGTTGGGTTGTTGGTAGTAATCAAATCCTCACACGAATAACACGTTCGTCCGCAGAAATAATTTAACAGACAGGGTGCGTGCGTTACATACTTAAGTAAGGTGTGTCTATAATTAAATGTCATGAGCCCTGCGTAATCATGCTCGCAAGTGGCTGCGGACATGCAGACCGAGCGCGGATGCTAGCTCGAAACTCGATACGAGCAATAGCTGTCCCATAAGGTCAATGGTTGCCGAATGGATTGGCATCGCATACATGTCTGGGTCGTACCCGTGCCGCGCTAGGTAGTTGGTGATATAATATGCCATAATTAAGGATACGGTGATCTGCAAAACATCAGCGATGGTCAGCGGCGAACAGTGGAGATGGTGCGCGCGTGGATACATACAGCGATACAGAGGAAAAGCAAAGCGAGCATGGAAAACGCGAAGGCCGTGGTGAGCCAGGCAAATAGACGCAGGACGAGGAAATAGACGAGCCCGACGGGTATGGCGACGAGTAGCAGTACGAACATGACGATGCGCGGACTGGGTTCATGGTGCGGAGGATGACTACTCCGAGCGATGAAGCCGCCCGCGGAACCGCCCGGCGCGTCGTCGCGGATTGCGGACGCAGCCACGTGCCACGCTGTCGAGAGGCGGGATACGAAAATCGAGCCGGTGCCGCCAGGAATGCCTAATAACAAGTCTGAGTTGGTGCGGATGTGTCATCGGGGGTGGAGGAAGGATTACGTACCACCGAAGGCAACCGCAAGCAGCGCGTAGCCGTCATAACGGGTCACGAACAAGTCGAGCACGATTCCGGACGCGCTCGTGATCACCATCGCGCCGAGGAGAGGCGACCAGCCTTGCTTGAGGAGCGCCTTGACGTATTGGTTTTGTAGGGCGACGTAGGTGCATGCGATGGCCCAGAGGATGGCGGTTCCAATGACGAGGAAGGGTGCCAACGTGCCGGCGCTGAGGACGAGGAGAGTCGACATGACACCGAACAAAGACATTGTGACGAGGTCTCCAAGACAGGAAGCAATTGGTGGCGCGATGTTATCTACGGACGGGGCATGAGCCAATGCGGAAACGTGGTCGGAACTTGGACCGCACCAGGGTCACGACCCAACTTTCGGCAAAGGACGACGAGGAAACACATGAACGAGCCGAGTAGAACTGAGGAGAGGCAGGCGGCCGACATGGACGTAGACATGAGCACCATGAATCTATGTGACGAGACAGTCAGGGATGGCAAACGACGATCACGGACACGCACGCACTCATAGAATCCGGACTTCGAGACACCAGCTGGTGGAGGCGTGGGCCGCGGTCTTCTAAGTGAATGGCCTTGGCCCGCGATGCGCAGGTAATGGGGGAACAGGTCTCTGGTGTCTGCCGGTAAGGGTTCGGGATGTGCCTCGCCCACACCGGGGATGATCGTGCTGAGAAAGAAGGAGAAGCAGGCGGCGATGAACGAGACGACCGCAGCTTGGACTTGGAGCAGGGCAAGGTTGCCGAGGATGAGGGCATTCCGCACCGACGGGGTATCGAGGTCGCCTATGTTGGATGCGGTCCCGAGACGGGCGGAGAGGTTCATTTCTATGTTGCCTTTAAGGTTGAGGATGACGGGGATGATGGCGATTAATTGGTTGACACTGGTCATCGCTTTCCAGTGCTGCCCGCAGCGTAAGATAAGCACTGTACGCTAAGAACGAATTGACGTACGGATATCTTGTCGAACAGTTCCCCCGTAAACAGACTACCCATCGTGGTGAAAAGGAGCGTTGGTAGTGTCTAGGGTTCTGGGGTCAGGAAAGGTAGATCGGTGAGACGACGGGCTCACCTCGACGATAATACCAGAGGTCTGCCTCCAAAATGTCGCAGCATTCAGAGGAGCTTTTTCTTGCCAACGTGCCTGCGTTTCTCCACGTAGCAGGGGCCGCTGCCCAGCGTCCCCATCGTCAGCGTCGTCATCGTAGTCGTCCGGAAGCAACGATTGAGTGTTACCGCCTGGTTCGTCAGGTGTGGGTACCTTGTCCAATGGAGCCATTTCCATGTCAATTTGAGAGTCCAGGGAGGGTGTAGATGATCTTGGTCCCATGGTTAAATCATAAGGGCCACATCGGGGATACCATAAATGGCAATCAAGTTATTGACCGTGGGAAAACCCGGTCGCGGTGGCGGGCGCAAACCTTGTCCCGCACAGCTCACTGTTTCGAGTCGTTCTCAACTTCCGCCTCACTCAGCCCTCTGGATCCACTTTCTGGCTTCTTGGATAAGCAGTAATTCCATCTGAACGCCCCTCTGCGTACTCCGAAACCATCTTGTTACACGGCTTCCAGGCCCGCTCGGGAGCACGCGAACCCAGTGGATCCCAATGTCGTCCTCGCCCGTCCAGTTCCCCACGGTGCACCCATTTCGCTCTCAGATCGTCAAAAACACCCCAGATGCGGTCCCTCCAACAGAGGAACTCGAAGCGCTACAGGCCGACCTTAAGGAACTCCGCCGGCTTACCTTGGAGCGTGCCAAGAAGGCCGATGATGATCTACGGACTATCGAGGAGTCTATGAGGAGATTGAAGGAGAGGGAGAAGGGTAAAGCAAAGCTTGTTGAGAAAATGAAGAGAGAATGTGCGTTATCATTCCGACTTGTCCTTGCTGATCTAACCGCATGAACCTTCTCTGCTCTACAACATTACCTCGCGGCCTCTCGGTTCCCTTGACTCTCCGCTTTACACTGACCACCTCTACCTATCCTGAAAAATTCGACCCCATGCTGTTCTGCTGGTGTATCTCCGTTGCGACCGCCATGGCTCTTTTCGGACATTAACTTGCGCCGGCGATCCTTTCCTGGCCATCTTCCCTTTGGCCTTTCGGTCGTCGTTTGCCTTCTTATGCTCTCTCTGTCGCGGGGGCCCTCACACTTCCCACTCCATTTTCCTATGATCAGTCACTCCTCTTCCCTCCGAACCCAATGATGCACGGGGGAGTTCTCATTCCAACTCTACCGCACCCACCCGTTTCTCGTCTCAACCGATCGCCGCATCTTCCTCCCGTTCATCACTGGACGCCCGTAAACCGTGCGTTGTTTGCCTTTCTTGCATCGCAGCACGTCTATATCTTTCCTAGGTTGCCCGATGAAAAGAAGAAGAAGAAACGGAAACGAGCTGATGAATCAGATGACGACCTAGGTATTGCCTCCATTTTTTAGCTTCACTGAGGAGTGACTAACCTTTTCCCTAAGAATCTCATAGCGGAAAAGCGCATAAACCGACACCACCCCCGACCCAGCAACATTCTCAAGCATCCATTTCCAAGGTCACGAAACCCACTGGTCCCTCCGCAATCCCTCCCCAAAAGGTAGATCCTTGAGTCCCTTGGAAGTTTTGTTTGGTCCCTGACACTCTCAAAGCCAGCGTCTGGCCCCGACTTTACCGTTCCCCAAATAGCTCAGCTCCTCCTACCCAAACCGCCCGTACCCCCACCTCCTATACCGGGTCCCAGTAAACCCACAGAGGTTATGGAGGACTTCAGCAAAGCAAAGCAGCCGTCTCAAATCCTCGTGAGCACATTCTACACGAGCATTGAGCCATATCTTCGGCCTATCAAAGAAGAGGACCTTGGATTTCTCGAGTATACGGGCGATGAAGTGGAGCCCTATATTATGCCACGGCTTGGACAACACTACTCTGAACAATGGGAGGACGAAGATCTTACGATGTATGATACCGTTCTGCCTGCCACCCAGGCAATTCGGGCAACAAGCAGTTATGGGCGGCCAGCATCAGTCGCTCCCGTCCTTCGATGGGATCCTGCAACCCTGAACGATGAGGACTTATTGGTCGAAGAGCGAGGCCACGGTCCTCTTACTGAGCGCCTTGTCAGCGCCTTGCTTCCGGTTGAAGATTCCGTCGTATGGAAGGGCGTCAAAGCTGCGGAAGAGGCGATGGAGGGTCGGCATGGGGTTGGTGTTGGCACAGCTGCCGGGCGACAGGTCATCGTAGAGGATCTTGAGCGACGAATTAAGGATAGCCTGAAATACCACAAACTCCTCGAGGGTAATGTAAGTCGTGACCCCAATCGCGAGCGGACTCAACTGAGTTGCTTCCCCCCGTTAGCCGAACTTTACAGACCCAGTAGACGACCCGATCGCGACGGCACTGAGGCAGGCACAACGCGAGCTTCGTGACGTCGTCGCTACAAACAAGGCCCGCAAGGCGCGACTCCTGGCGATTGCGAAAGATAGACTGGGCCACCAGGAGTACGTCGAGGCACGGGAGGCGCTCGACAAAAACATCCTCGCCTTGTACTCCAAGCTACAGAAGAAAGACGGCCCGAAGGTCTCCAAGAAGAAAAAAGCCAAGGGCGAGACCAACGGTTCGGCGACGCCCGCGTCCGCAGGGGCGACACTCCCAATAGGTACATGGCCGTCGGCAGGGGGGCTCGGTCCGGATGACGAGAACACGCTGCGGGTGCCGGATGCGCTCGCGCAGCTCGTCGCGACGCGGCGGCAGTGGGTCGACAGCGTTGGTGATGTTTTCGACACGCTGGAGCAGGAGCAACCCGGGCGAATATACGGCCTTCCCGAACGGAGCATATACGAGGGTCTCGATGCGGACGTGGCTGCGCTCACCGACGCGGGCGTGGGGCGGTCGCCTACCGGGGACGGTGGGGATAAGGGGAAGGGGCGCGCGGCGGCTGGGGAGGCGATGGATGTCGACAGATGACGACGCCGCGCCCAGTTGCGTGCACTTCTGGGGCCGTAACTTTATTACTTCAGTGCTTTCTACTATGTATTTTTTGTCTCACTCGTTTCGGGTCATATTCACCCTTTTACCTGCAAGGCCGCTGGTACGACATATGGGTTCAATCGTAGGGTGCAGGGAATTTCTGGCGCCGTTCTACTAACCACCACCATGACGGGTTTTACCACGAGTAAGAATATCTCGGCGCAACATTGGTCCCTAGCAGTGATAGACCGCGACGGTTCTATTCATGCTGGGAGTGGAATGCCCCCACACACACACACCAGGTACTATCAGCCTGGTATCAGCCTGGCAGAAACTAAAATACGCATGCGCCGAGTGTGAACGCCTCAGTCAAACAATACAAAAACCAAGACCCGGGTAACCATGCATATCCTAGATGTTAGGTCTCTAAGCTGACCGTTTCATTTTCCTCTAACAGACTCGGACCCGACGACCCTTCCCCCTTTGCACCATCCCAACACCGTGAGAGTCTTTGCTCCGGGCCACTGGCCCGGCGTCCGAATCTCTGATCCCTGTTATGACGCACTTCAGCTCGTCCCCAAAAATATAAAGAGGTTGTGAAGTCATCGAGGTCAGAGACGATGTACTCCTTCCCGGCGCACAATGAGGACAACACTCCTGCGATATTAACCATTGCGGGCTCAGATTCCAGCGGCGGCGCGGGCATCCAGGTAATTCGGCTGCATTTCAAGGCTAGACTTTCAGCACTAGCCCCGATGCTGAACCGTACTGCAGGCAGACCTGAAAACGTCCACAGTCTTGGGTTGCTACGGAGCCTCAGTCGTCACAGCCCTGACCGCGCAAAACACGAAAGGGGTGCAAGCAGTGCACGCCGTACCACCCTCGTTCGTCGAGGAGCAAGTAAGTCTGCGCCCCTTCAATCGGTCACCCCATTTCCGCCCCCCGTGTGGAACTCGGCCGCCCTCTCTGATGTGACGTGATCTCTACCACCCGCAGCTCCGATCCGTCCTCGGCGACATCGATGTGGCAGCCATCAAGACCGGCATGCTAGCCAACGCAGACGTCGTACGCGCCGTCGCGCAAACCCTCAAAGCACTACCCTCTCCGATCCCGGCCCTGGTGATAGACCCGGTGTGCGTGTCAACGTCCGGCCACACGCTACTAGAACGCGAAGCCCTCGGCACGCTCATAGCGGAGCTCCTCCCGCTCGCGACAGTGCTCACTCCCAACGCGAACGAGGCTGCGCTGCTCCTGCAACACCACAAGCACGGCAAAGACGCAGACCTTGACGCGCCTGCGTCCGAGTCGCTGCAGTTGTCCTCTATCGAAGATATGCTACGCTCCTCGCGCGCGCTTTGCGCTCTCGGCCCACGGGCCGTGCTCCTCAAGGGCGGGCACGTGGTTCGCGGCGCCATGCGCCTGTCGGACGTCGAGGCCGCGGCTGCTGCGTCGGGGGATCTCCACACGAACGGGGTCGATTACGACGGCATGGTGCGACGCGGTGCTCATATGGAAATCTTGCTCCGAGCGCCGGCGGCGCGGGCGCAGGACCCCGCGAAGCGTCGTGATGACTACGACGACGGCGACAGTTTGGATGTCCCGGTCATCGTGGACGTTTTGTGCGAGGTGGATGGGGACGGTGATGTCGCGCGCTTCACACTGTTTGTGAGGCCCTATTTGGATTCGACGAGTACACATGGGACCGGATGTACGCTCGGCGCGGCACTGGCATGCGCCCTAGCTCACAGACAAACACGTAGGCTTTTCGTTCTCCTGTCTCCTCGCCCTCCGCAGAGACTTTTTTCTCATTCCGTCAGTCGTCGAGGCCGTCTCGTTTGCAACTATGTACACGTACCACGGCATAGCCACCGCATTTCCGATGGGCAGCGGCCATGGGCCGCTAAACCACATGCACCCACTCCTCTCTCATGCGCTACACAGGCGAGTAGTATAGTTCTCGGTCGTTGTTCCCTAAGATGGAATGACATACTAGGCCGACTCGGAACGATCCGTACCCACTCGTGCGCACGCTCATCCGGTCCAACCTGGATGTGTGGAAGCAATACGTCGAACACGATTTTGTCAAGCAGTTGGGACAAGGCACCCTCTCACGAGAGCGCTTCGTCCACTTTCTCAAGTGCGCCGCCGTGTTCCCGGTCCCGGTCCCTCTCACGCGATGGCCTACTCATACATATCCACCCGTGCAGACAGGACTACCTCTATCTTAAATATTACGCTCGAGCAAACGGGTGCGGCTGCCGCAAACCAAAACCTTCATCTGCTGAAATATCCGATCTCTTCCCCGCACAGTCTTCTGGCGGCTAAATCGGCTGTGTATCTGGACTTTTCGGCTGCGGCAGAGACTATTCTCGCGATCGTGAAAGAGTGCGGTATGCACGTGTCATTCTGCGCACAGTGGGGCGTTGACCCCGCCGAGCTGGAGAGCACGCCAGAGTCGCCCGCGTGCACCGCATACGGAGCGTATATCATGGACATCGGACTGCAGGGTGCGTTTAGGGATTCCTTCCCTCTACCAGAGCTTCCTTCTGAATTAGAATTTCTATTCATGTGCGTGAAGGAGATGCGGGGAGCCTCCTGATGGCTCTCGCGGCGTGTCTGCTTGGTTACGGCGAAGTTGGCCTGTGGCTTCAGCGCGAGGCAAAGCGACCCAGAAGCTGGGTTCAAATCGAGGGCAACCCGTACAGGAAGTGGATAGAGGACTATTCTGGGGAGAGTTACCAGGCAGCAGTCAAGGTTGGAATAGGTGCGTGAATATAGACTACTAAGCTGGAGAAAGCATCGAGTGATGATCGATGGTCGTCATACCTGTCTGCACTTAGAACGCATCGAAGCTCTGGCCGTTCATGACCCCCCAACTCCCAAGAGACTGGGGCACTGGACAGAGATCTGGGGAAGGTGCACGCTCTTGGAGAAACGATTTTGGGACATGGCCATGGATCTCTCCTGAAGGACGAGATGGGAGCGAGCGTAAATAGAAATGAGATTGTGCTGGAGGTTCGGTTCATTTATGGTTGTGAGCTCAGTACCAGCCTGAGTATTATATTGCATTCAAATGGCGCGACCGTCCCATTACTGGCATATATGATCGGGCTACGTGGATTGTGATAGGTGAAACCTTCACTCAATACAGACCACATCATCAAAATGTCAATCAAGCTCATTGAGCATGCGAGAAACGAGATAGGCCACGATATTGTCTCCCACCGGGCTGTGACGTTCGAGCGAAGGTCAGTTGACAGGACGATATGATGAGAGATAACTCACACAACATCACGCTTGCCCAAGGCGCCCCACGAGGCTGCGTCCCCTGCGCTTTGACTAGGACTATAGGCCGAAATGAGAGACTTGCCACCAAAAAGGACAAAAGTGTAAAATGAAATGTACGCACGACTTGGAGACATCCTCGGAAACGGCACGGAGAACAAACTTGCCCAAAGGCGACAACCCCTCACGCCTACAATCGCGTTTTTTAAGTGATCGCAGGCATTCTCCTAACATTTCACTTACTTCCAGTGTGCAGGGCCGGCCCGGGGTGGGGGGTCCAAAGGAGTGGTTGAGAGGGAAAGCTGGGAAAGGGCCGCACTGTTAGGGGGTGGTGGGTGTGGTTCTCCTGGAGATCCTGGAGAAGTGGCACTGGAAGTGTAGCTGGAATTGAAACGGGAAAGGCCGGTGGAAGAAGTGCTAGGATTGGAAGAGCCGGGATTGGAAGAGCCGGGATTGGACGGAGTGTTGGACGGAATGTTTAACGTCAACTGACTCGGCCCAGGCCTTCTGTCATCATCATTCACCCTAGGGTAGGACTGAATTGGGACAGACAGAGCAGGATATGCGGCGAGGGCAAGGACAGCGAGATTCATGTAAAAGAGCATGTTCGAAAATATTTGTTATGAACCGAGTGGGTGTGTGGGCTACAGGGGGGAGTCAAGATCATGGCCATACCCTACAAGAAAGACAAGCCTCACCAACCAGTGCCTTGAAAGAAACGAATGCTGAGCGAGGAGCTGAGGAATCTTTTCTTCCTGACGAACAGTGACAAACTTATAGTAGTAGAGAGACATTATGACATGGCCGCGAGTTGCCGCCAACTGGTATGATATCCACGGATAGATCTTGAAACACTGGCCACTCACTGCACTGCACATACTACCCAAAGCCCCAACACATTTTCCGATCAATTCAGGGCCAACACACGATCAGTTATTTTTTCCCTCATTGAGTAGAAAAGGAGGAATGGGCCGCGGGGAGATACCAACAGTTTGGTCGTGCAAGATTAATTCCACTGTCGTGCGGTACAGAAACTTTGGTGCTCCAAGGGGCCCAGGCCCAGGTATCCTACATCAATTAATCATAGGAACCGACGGATTCATGATGGACAATAACCGAAGCAGGGAAAAACGTCAACTGAATCGCATCGGATCACGACTCGAAGGCGGCTGGTTAGCCACTGGCATTCGCCGAGCCGCCACCTAGGCCGTGGCGGCTTCGGTTTCCTACCGCGGTACTGTACAGGCACGGGGGCTTGATAGCCCCCAGGGAAAGTGGGGGACGTGACGGGGCTCAGTTCTCGCTTGTACTAGTAAGCACCACCTTCACAGGCCTTGCGCCGTATTATACGATAATACGAGGCAGTGCGAATTCCAAACCATGCATTGAACAGGCCCTATGTTAAAAAAAACGTCATTCCCAAAGCAACCGGAGGATGCAGAAACGGTCTGGTTGGTCTGGTAGCTAGAGCCTGAGCTGCGAAATGGCCCTTGGGCCTTGTTGTGTTGTCCTTGCACCAAATTACACTTATACGGGGGAGGGGAATCCATGCCAAGGACTCGCGCTTATTAAACCGATTGTAGAGTCTCATGATGCAATTACCAGATGGCACCAAACTCGTACAGTCAACGCCAGATTGTATCAAGTACCTCGTGAGGCCGCTAAATCGCTCACCAAATTGACAGTGCCTTCTAAGGCATCATGAGCCCAATATGAGGCGGTGCCGGACTCATGCCGTTCACAGTACACACAAGACCTGGTATTAACCCGCGAGGCCTCGCGACAGCTGTACTGATTTGCTGATGTCATGTTGATAGAGGCATCGTACAGTAGGCCCAGTGCATAGTCTGCGCGTTTGTGTCCGCGCGCCTCCACTTGGACACCCACAGGCTCTCGCTCGCTCCCACTCTCATCGCAGCCCGCCTAGCTTGCCTCAGCAAACCTGACAGCCCCCGAAGCCATCCAATTTTTTGACAGCAGAGGGAGCGGGTGCAGGTGCAGGTGCGGGAGCGGGAGCGAGTCCGCGTGCAGGTGCGAGTGCAGGTGCGGGTGGGAAACGTGGTTCTTCGAAAATGTCCAAGGAATTTCGAAAGACATCGACAGCAGTATCGGAATCCACCCTAGGGTCCCTGGAGGAATTCCACTTATCAGGAAGGCCTGTTCCCTTAAACTCAACAAGTAAATTTTCATGTAAGAGCGCATGTTCGAAAATATTTGTTATGAATGAAAAAGATCCGAGTTGTGCGAATGAAACGTCTGGGCTACAGGGGGGAGTCAGGATCATGGCCATACAGTACCCTACAAGAAAGACGATTGAAAGCTCTGTGCTCACCAACCACTGCCTTGGAAAAGGAACGAATGCTGAGCGAGGAGCTGAGGAATCCTTCCTGACGGACAGCGACAAACTTATGGTAGAGAGACGGTCATATGCTTGCACTTGTGGCTCCATCATAATCATGATGATGACGGAAAAACCATATGAGACGTGCCAGTGGCCGCGACTCGGAGTTGATCCTCTCTGGGGCAACGCTTTTCGCCAACTGGTATCCCGGGCTATCGCGGATAGATCTAAAAAAACTGGCCACTCACTGCGCATTTCTTCAATTTTACGACAGCAAAGCGGAACAGGTGCCGCGGAAACCGACCGTCGGACGCTTAATGCGTTCGGGAACGTTTTCACGTCGCGAGATCCCAGCCAAAAAAAATTCACGTTGAGATGTTGCCGCATGCGAGAAAATGTGGCGGGAAAGTTGCCGAGGCCGTGGAAATCGTATCTGGATCATGGCATCGCCGTTCTAAACTCCGTCTGAGTGTTGTCTTATGTAAGGAGGTCACCGAACGCCTGGCTACCCCCCTGGACCGTTCTCAACGATGATAATGATTGCCAGGGACAACGCAGCAAGATGCTCTAATCGCCCAAATGTCGTCATGACGGTCATGCCCCGGGCCATCGGATCTACAATGTCATAAAACCAGCAATTCTCCTTCGGTCGCTCGTTGTACTTGCCTATCACACCGGCGTCAAGAGTAATGAGCACCGCCGTTGAACATGAGCCGGATTCTTCTGCGGCTGTTGTCGGATGGAACGCGACAAGGCCTCACTGCCGCAAGCCCCACACTCAAGTAATAATAGCATATGGCCGATGTCGCAAAGATTAAGCGTCGGTGTTCGCGTCACCTCTTCCCGACTTTGCTCAGGGTCAGTCAGGCTCGTACAATTGAAGAAACTCGTTTAATGAGGAAAGAACTGATCATTGACCTTGAATGAATCGCAGCACTTTGGGGCTTCTTAGTGCGCGCAGTGAGTGGTCAGTTATTTAAAATCTATCCGTGATGGATACCGGTTGGCGAAAAGCGGTGCTCCAAGGATCAACTTGAACTCATGGCTATGTCATGATGTCTCATATGATATCACGGCGATGCCACAAGCGCAAACATATGAACCAATATACATGCCCACTGGCATTCGGATCTTTTTCGATCATAACAAATATTTTCGAACATGCGCTTTTACATGAATCTACTTGTTGAATTCAAAGGCCGGGCCTTCCTGATAAGTGGAGTGAATTCCGATACTGTCCCGTTACCGTCGACTTCAACTTCCGTAACCTCCGTCGAAGATCCCCTCCCCCAGATCCCCATCCCCCCAATGCCCATGGCATTTTCGAACCATCTCCAGTACCCGTACTGTAAGGGCTACAGGTCCTGTAGCCTCGGAAACAAGCTCCACCCCCTCGTGTTGCACCGACATTCGCCTTCGACTCGCCGCCCTTGCCCTCGCTCGACCACATTCGGTCCCGCCTCGCCATGCCCACCACGTCCGCATCAAGCTGCACTCGCGCGCGCGCCCCACCTTAATGCGACATCTTACTGGACGCTCCCCTTTCCCCCTCGTCCGTTTTCCATTTCCCCTTCTGACTTTGGCCTCCCGTTCATCCCCCTTCGAGCCTTAGGCTCCTCACTTTTGTTCCCCGCCGTGCCCTCTTTGTCTTCGTAGTCCGCGCACCCACTGTTGCGCGTGGTATAGTGTTTCGTCCCCCTCTTTCCCCCTACTCGTACTAGTTTTAGAATAGACTGTAGTTAGTTTTCATGTAGGTACAAATACTGGATGCTCGACCTCGTCGGGCATCATCACAGCATCAGAGGAGGATCGAAATAGAGGAGTTTTACCCCCATCTTTGTGTCTCGCGTGTCGCCCCCCCCCCCCTACCCCTCTAATATTTTTCCCAACCTCTTCCCTTCGCGCCT
>Ga0137397_10000719_pt1 | contig 22931 bp, 19 predicted proteins | sample czorhiz116metaG_FD_106658 | JGI IMG/M metagenome (GOLD analysis project Ga0137397, IMG submission 106658) | Vadose zone soil microbial communities from Angelo Coast Range Reserve, California, USA - czorhiz1.16 metaG | ecosystem: Environmental > Terrestrial > Soil > Vadose zone | place: USA... | reverse complement strand
GGTTTCCATCCGGGCGGGCGCTCCGTGTCCATGGCATAGAAGCGGGCACCACCAAGACCGCCCGCGCAAAAAGGAGCTTTCCCGATGCGCAAGCTACTCGCTCTCTCGTGTGCCCTCGCCGCTGCGTGCGGTGGAAGCGCCGCGTTCAAGGACCAGGCGCGCGACGCGATGCCGAACAGCTCGGGTGTCGCCATGGGCCCGCAGCAGGCGCAGGCGCCGAAGTCCAACGCGCTCTCAGCCGAAGGGTCGTCGCAAGCCCTGGTCGGCGCGGATCCCTGGTACAACGCCACCGTCGCGTTCGCGTTGTCCATCAACGCAGGTACTGCGTGGACGCTGGGCGCGGTCGAGGCCGTGACCGCCACCGAGCCCACCAGCTGCACGGCGGACAGCTGCACCTGGGGACCCGGCTCCGGCGCGCTGGACCCGAACGAGTACAAGCTGACCGTCACGCAGACCGCGGACGCGTCGTTCAACTGGAACCTGGACGCGCGGTCGAAGGCAAACGCTACCGCGCAGTTCGTGACCCTCATCTCCGGTAACGCCGTGCCCAGCGGGCAGCGTCACCGGGGCAGCGGCACATTCACCATCAACCTGGACAATGCCCGCCAGCTGTCGGCTCACGCCACCGAGCAGGGCACCATCGACATCACCTACAGCAACGTGGGTCCCGCGCACGTCGAGGCGAGCTTCCACAACCTGATCAGCCAGGACGCGCAGCACGCCGGGCACCTCGGCAACGCCTACTACAACTACCAGCAGGACATCTCCGGCGGCGGCGACATGGAGATCGCCTGGCACGACGTGACCGTCGAGGAGCGCGACGACATCCACTCGCGCTGGAAGGCCGACGGTTCGGGCCGCGCTGACGTGAAGGTGGTGAAGCCCGGCGTCAACCTCGAGATCTCCAACTGCTGGAGCGTCGCGGCGAGCGGGTTCGTGACCGTGTTCGGTTCGCTCTCGGCCACCGGCTCGGTCAGCTCCTGCAGCTACGCGGACGCGGCGTTCGGCACCAACATCAACAGGCCTGGTTAGCCAAGGGGATGGCCGTGAGCGCACTGCGCGTCATCGCGGGCGGGCGGGCCGGGGAGAAGGACCCCGGCCCGCTCCGCGTCAGGGCCGACGCGGGGCTCCTCGCCGAGATGTACGAGAAGCACGCGGCGGCGGTGTACGGCCGCTGCCGGTATCTCTTGAGGGACGACGAGGGGGCGAAGGACGCGCTGCAGGAGGTGTTCGCCAAGGCGCTGCGCGCGCTGCCGGAGTTCCGCGAGGCTGCCTCGCCGGCGACCTGGGTGCTGCGGATCGCGACGCACCACTGCCTGAACGAGCTGCGCGCGCGGCGGGCCGCCTGGCGCGACCAACTCGCGGAGCTGGCGAAGGACCGGCGCAACGAGGTCGAGCCGCCCGAGAGGCGCGCGCTGGTCCGGGCGTTGCTCTCGGCCGCGCCGGCCGAGGCGCAGGAGGTGGCGGTGCTCTACTTCGTGGACGAGCTGACCCAGGCGGAGATCGCGCAGGCGACGGGGCGCAGCCTGCCCACCGTGCGCAAGCGGCTGCGCGACTTCCTCGCCGCCGCCCGCGCCGCGCTGGCCGAGGCATTGCCCGGCATCGCGCTGCCGGAAGGAGACGAGCCATGATGGTCGATCTGGGAGGCCCCGGAACCGCGTGCTCGGCCATGCGCGTACGCCGGCTCACCGCGGGGGAGCTGCAGGGCGCCGACCGCGACCGGACCCAGCAGCACGTCGACGGCTGCGCGCGCTGCCAGGCCCTGCTGCGAGAGCTGGCGGACGAGCGCGCGCGGCTCGCCCGCGACGTCCCCTTCGACGCGTTCGCCGCGGGAGTGGCGGAGAAGCTCGCCCACACGCAGCGGCCGCCCCGTTTCGCGCGCTGGGCGCCGCTCGCCGCCGCCGCAGCGCTGCTGCTCGCGGTGGGGACCACGCTGACGCTGCGGCCGTCGGACGACGGCGGGGTGCGCAGCAAGGGCGGGGCGGCGGTCGCTCTGTTCCAGCGGAGCGGAGCGGAGGTGCGCGCGGTGCAGGCGGTCGTCGGAAAAGGCCCGATCATGGTGCACCTCGAGCCGGCGGGCCACGCGTACGCCGCGGTGGTGCTGGTGGAGCCGGGGGAGTCTTCGCTGCTCTACGCCGGCCCCGCGCGCGCCGAGCTGCCCGAGGCATTCGAGTGGACGGGCACGGCTCGCCGGGCGACGCTCCTCACCGTGTTCGCCGACAAGCCGCTCGACGGAGAGACGCTGCGCCGCGAGGGCGCCAAGGGCGCTCCGAAGGGCGCCGAGGTGGTCCAGGTCCCGCTGGAGCGCGGCCAGTGAAGCGCGCCGTGCCGCTCGCGCTGCTGGTCGCAGCCGGTGCGGCGCGCGCCGACGTGCACCGCTTCGCGCTGGTGGTGGGCGACTCGCAAGGCGGAGCGGGCACGCGCCAGCTCCGGTACGCGGAGCGCGACGCCCGGCGCATCCACGCCATCCTCACCAGGCTGGGAGGAGTGCGCGAGGACGACGCGCGCCTGCTCACCGGCGCCGAGGCCGATGACGTCCGCCGCGCGCTGCTCGATCTGGAGGAGCGCGCGCGCTCGGCGCGCCAACGCGGCGAGGAGACGCTGCTCCTCGTCTACTACTCGGGCCACGCCAAGGACGGCGACCTGCGGCTGCGCGACACCCGCATGCCGCTCGCCGAGCTGCGCCAGCGTCTTCAAGATTCGCCGGCGGACGTGCGCATCGGGCTGCTCGACTCGTGTCAGTCCGGCGCCATCACCCGCATGAAGGGTGTGCGCCCGGCGCCCGCCTTCGACGTGCAGCGCGCTCGCGACGCCGGCCCGCGCGGCCTGGTGCTGATCGCCTCCTCCGCCGCCGACGAGGAGTCGCAGGAGTCCGACGAGATCGCCGGCAGCTTCTTCACCCACTACCTCGCCTCGGGCCTGCTGGGGGACGCCGACGCGAGCGGCGACGGCAAGGTGACGCTGGCCGAGGCGTACACCTACGCCTACGGGCGCACGGTCGGTTCCACCGCCGAGACGCGCGCCGGCGCGCAGCACCCGGTCTACCTCTATGACCTGGGCGGAGCGGGCGACGTGGTGCTCACCGAGCTTGCTCCCGCCCGCGGCGGGCTGCTCTTCGGCGCCGCCGACGAGGGCCTCTACGTGGTGCTCGATGGCCAGCGCCGCGCGGTGGCGGAAGTGGCCAAGGCGGCCGGATCGTCGCGCCGCCTGGCGCTCGCGCCCGGCAGCTACATCGTCAAGAAGCGCCTCGAGGATTCGGTGCTGGTCGGTGACGTGAAGGTCGGCGAAGGGGTCCTCGAGGTGGCCGACGCGCAGCTCTCGCGCCGCAAGCTCGAGGACGACCCGCAGAAGGGCGCCTCCGGGCCGCGCTGGAGCGTGCTGGGCACCGGCGGCTACCAGTTCTTCTTCGATTCCGCGGCGCGCAACGGGCTCTTCCCGCCGGCGGTGCTCGCCGGTGTCGAGATGTCCGCTCGCGACGACCTGGGCCACCAGCTCGCCTGGGGCATCGACGTGGCCGTGGGCGGCGGCACCTCGACGCTGCGGCTGTCCGGCGTACCCGACATCCCGGTCCGCTTCGGCGAGCTGTCGGGCGGAATCTCGCTGTGGCGCGACTTCGAAGTGACCGAGAGGCTGACCGCGTCGGTCGGCGCGCGCCTCGCCTTCCTCTACCTGTTCCGCAGCTTCAGCGGTCGCGGCGACCTGCCCTCGCAGAACTTCTTCACGCTCACGCCGGGCGCCGAGCTGGCCTTCGGGTGGCGCTTCAGCCCGCGCTGGACCGCGGTGGCTCGCGCCCGCGCCAACTACCTCTTCTACAACGTGGACAAGGACCAATCCCTCGGCTACGCCGAGCTCGCCCTGGGGGTCGACTATGCATTCGGCTTCTAGCCGCCGCCGTATTCGGCGGCGCCATGCCTTTTCATGGCGCGGACTGAATGGGCTGCGTTCCGGCGCCCTCGCGGCGGCCTGGTTGTTGACCGCCTGTGGGAACCTCTCCAACGAGGACATCGCCTTCGCCGAGGCGCTTCCCCGCAAGGGCGACCTGCACGTGCGCGTGCCGGTCCAGTCGGCCCAGCCGGCGTGCGCTCTGGGCGAGGCCTCTCAGTGGGCCGTCGGTGCGCGCGACACTGGAGACAAGCTCAACCTCGCGGTCGACACGGTGCTCGGCGTCGTCGACGCCATCCGCGGCTCCTCGCCGACGAGCCGCAAGCCCGGTCTGCGCGTTTGGAGCTTTCCGGACCAGAAGCACCCGGGTGTGCAGCTTGAAGCCAGCCTCCTGCGCGTGGCGACCCAGCCCGGGAGCGATCCGGCGGCGCAACCGTGGTCCTTCGCCATCGACGCCCGGCGCGACGGCGGCCCGTTCCTCGAGATCCTCTACGCGTACTTCGTCGGGGCCGATGCGCGAAGGGGGCAGGGCGTGATCGCGATCGACTTCGACAAGTCGCGCGCCCTGCAGATCGGTGGATCGACCGACCCGACCGGGGTCATGATGATCCATTACGACCTGGGCGCTCCGGTCCGCACCATCCGCATCGAGCTGGGCGCGACCGGACTCGGCCTGTCCCAGTTCAGCTATTTCTTCTCGGGGAACCCGGACGGCAGCGGTCACTTCGACTACCTCTTTCCCGACGCGAGCGGGAATCGTTTCTCGGTGCAGACCGCGTTCACGGCCGCCGGGGCGGGGAAGGCGCACATGTCCGTGCTCACGAAAGGCGGGCAGACCGGCACCCTGGACGAGTGCTGGGACGCCACCGCTTGCCTGACTTACGTGGTCGATCCGCTGAGCATCACGCCGATCTGCCAGGCGCTGCCGGTCCCCATCGGATTGTGCCCGCCCCAGGGAAGCCAGTCTTCCTGCCCGACCGTGCCGTGAAGGTGAACCGTCAAAGAGCATAGCGCCGCCCTATCGGCGGCGGCTACGCCAGTGCGTGCTGGTCCGGCGTGGATCCCCCCGGGTCGCCCAGCAGCGAGCGCAGCCGCTCCAGATCGAGCGGCTTTCCCAGGACGCCTTGCACGTCCGCGAGGCGGGGATCGTGCTCGGAGATCTCGTTGGCCCACCCGGTGAGCAGCCAGATGCGCGCCCCCGGCTCGATGCGCCGGATCTCCCGCACCACCTGCCAGCCGCTCATCTGCGGCATCCCCACGTCGCACAGCACCAGGTCGTAGCGCTCGCCGCGCTGGAAGCGCTCCACGGCCGCCTTCCCGGACGCGGCGGTCTCGACGCGATGGCCTTCCATCTCGAGCAGCTCCTCGAGCACGTCGAGGTTGTCGCTCTCGTCGTCCACCAGGAGGACCTTGGCCCTTTGCCGCTGCCGGGGCCGCCCTCGCTCGCGCCGCCGCCGCGGGGAGGCGAGCGGGAAGGTGAGCGTGTAGACCGATCCGCCACCGGTGCGGTTGGCGGCCGAGATGCTGCCGCCCATGCGGTGCATCAGCCCGTACGCGACCGACAGCACCAGCCCGGTCTCGGGGGACTCGCTGCTGGAGAAGAACGGATCGAACACCCGCGAGAGGTTCTCCTCGGGAATTCCCGGTCCCTGGTCGGCGATCGCGACCACCACCCCCCCGCGCCCTTCGCTTGCGCCCACCTCGACGGTACCGCCGACCGGCGTGGAGCCCCGCGCGTTGGCGAGCAGATCGGCGAAGAGGTGCGACAGCTCGGCAGCGGTGCCGCGCACCAGCGGCAGCGGCGGCACGTCCTCCTCGATGCGCAGCCCCGCGTCCGTGCCGTCCAGCTCGGTGCGCGCCATCTCCAGCACCCCCAGGAGGACGGCGCTCAGGTCCACTCCCTCGGCGGGCTGGTCGCGCCGCCGCCGCGCCAGGTCCTGCAGCCTCGCAACGGTCGCCGCCGCGCCGTCGACCACGCGACCGATACCGTCGAGGCTCCGGTGGGCGAGCCCGAAACGCGAGTCTGCGCGCAGCGCGGCGATGCGCAGCGCGATCACGTTGAGCGAGTGGTTCAGATCGTGGGCCAGCCCGGAGGCGACTACGCCCATGGCGTGCATGCGCTCCTCGTGGAGACGGGCTTCGCGGTCGCGGAGCCGGTGGGCGTCGCTGCGCACCTGCTCGGAGATGTCGTGGCCCAGCACCACCACCGACGGACCCGTCGCGGTCGGCAGGCGTTCGAGCCTCAGCTCCAAGGCGCAGTCGCCGCGCTCGAAGCGGCAGGTGCGCACCGCGCCGCCGGTCCGCAGCAGGTCAAAGGCCTCCGCGCAGGCGAGATGCCGCAGCGAAGGATACCGCAGCGCCGCGTGCCCTCCGCGGCTCCAGCGCCACTCCCCCTTGCGCTGGTCCAGCGCCCGGAAGAGCGCATTCGTCAGGCTGACGCGGTCGCCCCGCACCAGTCCCACCGCGCTGTTCGCGCTGCGGCCGAGCCATCGGAGCAGGGCGACCTCGTCCCTTGCTCCGCGCCTGTGCTGGGTCTGCACGACCCTCGCCTCCTCGGCGAGCTCACCGCTCGCTCGCGAACAGTTGTTGCGTAATGTTGCGCATCGAGCGGCAGGGAAAAACCCGTGCGCCACGGATTTTTTAGAGGGGCTGGGCAGCTCCCAGGTCGCGCCACACGCGGGCGGCCGCATTGTGGCCCGCCGCGCCGATCACCGAGCCGGCGGGGTGGCATCCGGCGCTGGCCGAGTAGAGCCCTTGCACGGGCGTCGAGTAGGGAAGGCGGTCCGCGAACCCGAACGAGTTGTCCACGTGGTGGATGTGCCCGCGCGAGATGCCGAAATGCCGCTCGATCTTCGGCGGCGTGAGCGTGAACGCGTCCACCACCAGGTCGCTGGTGCCAGGGGCGAAGCGGTCGCAGAGCGAGAGGAGATGCCGCACGTAACGCTCCTCTTCGGCCTCCCAGGTGGTCCCCCGCAAGGAGTACGGCACCCACTGCACGAACAGCGCCGAGTTGTGCCGCCCCTCGGCGTCGCGCAGCGAGGGGTCGACCGTGGTGTGGACGTACCACTCGATGGTCGGGAACTCCGGCAGCCGCCCCGCCTTCACGTCGGCGAACGCCGTGCGCATCGCCGCCATCACCTGCGGCTCGTCGGGCAACAGGTGCATGGTCGAGCCGAACTGCCCGCGATCGGTCGGGAGGCAGGAGAAGCGCGGCAGATCGCGCAGCGCCAGGTTCACCTTGAGCGTGGTTCCGTCCCGCAGGTACCCGTCGATGCGGGCGTTGTACGGCGCCGGCAGGCGGTCGCGTCCGACCAGCTCCCGCATCCGGAAGGGATCGGCGTTCACCACCACGGCGCGCGCGCCGATCTCGCCGCCGTCCTCGAGCTGCACGCCGTTCGCGGCGCCCCGCTCGACCGCGATCCGGCGCACCGCGCGGCCCGTCTCGATGCGCGCTCCCGCCTGGCGCGCCGCGTCCGCCAGCGTGCGGGTCACGGTGCCCATGCCGCCCTTCACGATCATCCAGGTCCCGTCCGCGCCCGGCAGCCGGCACAGGTTGTGGACCAGGAAGTTCATCCCGGTGCCCGGCGTGTCCCAGTCTCCGTTGAGCCCCGAGAAGCCGTCGGTCACCGCGTACATGGCCTTGAGCAGATCGCTCTTGAAGCCGAAGCGGTCGAGGTAGTGCCCCACCGGCTTGCGGCAGAGATCGACGAAGGCCCGCCGCAGCGGGGCGCGCACGAACCGCTCCGCTGTGTCCTGGATGGAGAGCGGCTCCTGCAACCAGGTCGGGGCGACGTCCTCGCGGAGCTGCGCGATCTCCGCCTGCATCGCCTCGTGCGCGCGGAGGTCCTGCTCGGAGAAGAACGCCAGCATCTGGTCGCGGACGGCGCGCGCGTCGGACCCGAGCAGCAGATAGCGCTGCCCGGTGGTGGGCAGGAAATAGTGCGGGTCGCGCCGCAGGAGCGGCAGCTCGATGCGCAGCTTGAGCAGGAGCTCGGGCGGCATCAGGCCGAGCAGATAGGCCCCCGTCGAGGTGCCCAGCCCCGGCGCCTTCGCGAACGGTCGCTCGGTTCGCGCGGCGCCTCCCACGACCCCGTGCTGCTCGAGCACCCGCACCGAGAGGCCTGCCCGGGCGAGGAGCAGCGCGGCGACGAGACCATTGTGTCCCGCGCCCACCACCACGACGTCCGCGCGCTCGTTCGCCATGCGGCGACCATACCCCGTCCGCCCCTTTGTCGCGTGCGTAGATTCCGGGAGGCGGGCCGGCCGGACGACGATCCCGTCCACGACCCGGCCGGCAAGAGCCCCGGCGAGGCGGAGGGGTAATCGCCGCCTGGCTATCGAAACGCGGTCCGATGCGCCGTGTGGAAACCGCGCCCCGATCCTTCGATCGAGGCGCGGTGGTGTCGTCGTAGATCTGCCGCTAGTGGCGTCCCGAGTCGTCGAACAGCCGCAGATCGACGGACTGCCCCATGAGGTAGTAGCCCGCGGGGCTCGGATGGATGCCGTCGCCACAATTCAGGGGCGGATTGATCAGGTCCGGATCCGCCGGATCGCGCACCACCTTGTCGAAGTCGAGCACGTCGTCGAACGCCGCTTCCGTGCGGATCCAGCGATTCACTTCGTTGCGGATCGCGGTTTTCGCTGGATTCCACCCGGTGTTGGTCCCCGCGGGAGGGCGATTGTGCCGGGGAATGATCGTGGCACCGACGATGGTCAAACCGCGCGCCTTTACTCTTTCGACGATGTTTCGCATCCCGTCGATCACCTGGGCCGCCGACGCTTCCCGCCGGATGTCGTTGGTACCCATGAACAGCACGACGTGCGTGACCCCGGTGTGGGAGAGCACGTCGCGTTCCAGTCGCTCGACGCCAGGGGCGCTGTCCGGCGGCGGCGACGAGGTCCGGGTGACGGTGTTGCCGCCGATGCCCTCGTTCACCACCGCCTTGAGTCCGCGCTGATTGAAACGGCCTGATCCGGGCGCTCCCGGAGCGTCCGTGGAGTCCAGGCGCACCGAGACCCAGTCCTCCCATCGGTCGTGCGCGTCCAGCGTGGTGCAGGTGCCGTCGGTGATCGAATCGCCGAAGGCAACGATCGCTCCGGGCGAAGAAGACGAGCGCACGTCGATCGACTTCAGCCACCACATGGACGTCGTCGTGTTGACGAACGGCGTTCGAGCCTCGGTTGCCGCCACGTTCCCGGCATCGTTGCTCGTGTAATAGGAGCTGACCACCGCTCCCGAGTGCTGGCTCGCATTCACCTTGGCTTGCGGCACGTAAAGACTCACCGCCAGGTCCTGCCGCGCGAGTACCTGGATTTGAACGGCGTCGCTGGTGACGCTTCCGCCGGCGGGTATGGTCACGCTCGGGGAGCCTGCGAAGTGCACCTGCCGATTCGTTCCTGCCGCCACGTCCCCCGCCTGGACGCGCGGCCCCACGTAAGCGCTGCCGATCGTCACGGCCGCGCCATAGGTATTGTCGAGGCGAATGCGCACGGCATCACCTGGGATGCTCACGCGGGCAATCATGCGGACCGTGGCATTGGTGAGCTGCACCGCGCTGGCGCCATTTTGAGACGTTCCCCAGCCGGTGATCCATTGGGGCCGCTCCCTGTTTCCGCGATCGCCCTCGTCTCCCCGGCCGGAGGCCGAGACGGGAGCAGCGAATGCGAGCGAGACCGCAGCGAGCAAGACTGAACACGGAATTCGGCGAAGCGATCTGGTAGGTGTCATGAGGATACTCCGTTCAGTTGGGCACTCGACCTCAAACGCGCGGGCCGCTTACGGGACCGGCGCCGCCATCGCCTCCGCGATGTACGCGTCCACATCCTCCTGCAGCATGAGCCCCTGGGCCTTCAGCGCCCGCGCCGAGTCCGCCACCTTGGACACGTAGTCGTCGTGGCCGCGGTACAGGTCCTCGAGGGAAGGCCGCGGGTCGCCGGCCGCAGCCTTCTCTGCGCGCGTGCGCTTGAGCGGGATCGTCATCCCGTTCAGGTCGCAGAGATCCCCATCGGTGAATTCCGCCGTGCGAGTATTCCAGCCGGTGAGGGTCGCCGTAGGGACCTCCACCTCTGGTTGACGGATGCCGCCGACGTCGTTGCCGATCGCGTCCACGCGCGGGACGAGGATTCGGTGCCGGCTGAGCACCACGGGGATGAGATTGTCGATCACTCCCGCATTCCCTTCCACGCGCGGCCCGAAGTCGCGGTCGCCGGAGCCGTTGTAACGGCCGCTGTAGGTGACGCCGGGAATGCTCGGGAAACCGGTGCTGGCCTGGTCGGGCGCAACCAGGGTCCCATCCGCGAGGCGAGGTACGCGGCTCGCCGGCGGCGCCCGGTCGTGGCGCGCCCACTCGTCGAGCGCCACCAGCAGGGCGCGCGCGCTGGGCCCGTAGTGGGACTGGTTGTTCACCTGCTGGCATTGCCGGTTGGCCGTGCCTCGGGTCGGCGCGGCGCCCTTGGTGGGGAAGTGCTGCTTGCTGGCGAAGAGGTACCGGCGCACGTTGTGCGGCTGCCGCAGATCGCGCGTTCCCTCTTCGTCGGTGTCGACCAGCGAGGAACGGAACTGCCACCACTCGGTGGCACTGTCTGTGTGGATCACCTTGGGATCGGTGCTCGGCCGCTTGAGGATGCCGTCGAGCTCCTCACGATGCCTGCCGCCCCCTCGATCGTCATCGTCGTCGTCGCTATCGCGATCGCCCGGACCGAAGAGCGGATTGTGCCGCACCGCGTACGTCCGCGGGAAGTTGGTGTCAGGCACGTACCGCTCGCGGTGCTGCACGGTGAACGGGTTCGGCTGCGCGAATCGGTAGTTGAGGAACAGCTTCTGCACCCCGGGGATGTCGATGAACACGCCGTCGCAAACGCGCCGGCCTTGCTCGTCCGCGTTGAACCCCTGGTACAGGTAGTCCCGGTAGTACATTCCACTGGACGAGATGCCAACGCAGAGCGTCGCCGTCGCCCCGGCAGCGGGGTTCGGCTTCAAATCGTCGTCGACTTTCGCGTGGCGCAGGAAGCTGACGAGGTCGCGCGAGGTGACGTACCCGAGCCCCATCACCGGAGAGTTGGTGGCGCGGTAGCGCAGCTCGTAGACGCGGTCGTTCTGGAAACCGCCCGCGAGGCAGATGTCGGTCGTACTCGGAACGCCAGGCGGCCCAGCCGGGCAGCTCGCGAACGACCATTGCGAGTCGGGCACCAGCTCGCCGGCCGGGATCTCCGGGCCGCTCGGGCGCGGCGAATCGCTGGGCCGGACGCGCAGCTCGGCCTGGGCAGCCGACTTGTCGGTGGCCACGGCCGGGTAGCTGTTGAACGCCGTACCGCCGCTCAGCGGCAGGGTGAACGGTGTGCCGCCAGCGAAATTCCGGTCGCAGAACTCAGTCAGGATGCGTTCGGTGATCGGCTTCCCGTTCTCCATCGCAATCGGGAAGCTCACTGTCAGGCGGCTGTTGCCAGGCGCGATGTCGGCGCCCCACCCGACCCAAGCAATGATGTAGCCCTGGCGCTGCAGCCAGCCGTTGCCGAAGTCCGCGGCCGTCGTCGGATTGTTGTTGTTGGCGGTCGGCGGTGTGCTGTTCAGCATGGTGGGAGCGATCTTGTTGCCGCGGTTGTTCACCTCGAAGAAGAGGCGGCCGTTCGCCTTGCTGCGATCCACGGGCCGCAGGATGACCATGTCCGCGGAGAACTCGACCTTTCCCGCGCGATTGCGCAGCGCCTTGTCCAGGTCGAATACGGCGGCGTTGTGCGGATTGCGGGGGTCGACCTCGAAGTACACGGTACCCGTCAGCTTCTCGTAGGCCCCCCGATCGCCGAACGGCGCGCCTCCAGCGACGACCTGTTGCGAACTGATCACCACTCGGGTCACACGCGCCTCGGCGCTGGCGGAAACGAGCGCGACCGCGACGGCGGCGATCCAATCCTTGCGCTTCATGTCAGGCCCCTTTGTCGAGGATGGGGGCAGAGTCTTGGTCGGGCGGTCTTCCCCATCGGCACGGTGCCGGTACTCGGTGGCCGATCGCGGAGTCAAGGTACGCCGCGACACAGCAGCAGGTGGCGCGCCGGGCGGGCCGGGCGCCGCGCGTTAGAACCGCGCGTACCGCCGGGACACCGTCTCCGCCACGCAGGCGGGCTTGTCGCTGCCCTCCGCCTCGATCGTGACGCTCCAGGTGAGCTGCACGCCCGCCGGCACGTCCTCGACGGCCGCGGGGGAAAAATGCGCGCGGATCCTTTGCCCGGCGCGCACTGGTGAAGGAAAGCGTACCCGGTTGAGCCCGTAATTGACGGTCAGCTTCGCCTCGGGCAACACGAGCGTGTCCGCCGCCAGGCGCGGCAGGAGCGACAGCGTGAGAAAGCCGTGCGCGACGGTGCCGCCGAACGGCGACTCGGCGGCGGCCCGCTCGGCGTCGAGGTGGATCCACTGCCGATCCCCGGTGGCCTCTGCGAACAGATCGATGCGCTCCTGGGTGACCGGCAGCCAATCGCTGACCGCCACCTCGCGTCCGATCTGCCGCCGCAGCTCCTCCAGATCGCGGATCTCGACTCGCGGCATGACACTCCTCCTGCCGGGCGGCTGATGAAGCGCCGAGCCGTCGACCGACCGACGCGGATGGTAGCGACCGCGGCCGAGGTTGGAAAATGGCGGGCGCTCCGCCGGTGTTTGACAACCGGGGCGGGCCGTGGTTTCCCGGCCGACCCGAGGAGATGGAGATCGTGGCAGAGACATCCTTACCGACCACTCCCGGCCACCTGCGGCTCTCGCCCGCGTGGCTGCTGTTCGCGGCGCTCGCGCTGGCCATCCCGGTGGCGCCGCTGCTCCTGTCCCCGCGGGCGCCCGCGCTCCCCGACTTGGGTGAGCTGCCCGCGTTCTCCCTCACCGACCAGCGCGGGCGCGCCTTCGGACGCGACGACTTGCGCGGGAAGGTCTGGGTGGCTGACTTCGTCTTCACCAGCTGCTCCGACGCATGCCCCCGGCTCACCCAGCGGATGCGCTCGCTGCAGGACCGGCTCGATCCCCACGGCCGCGTGGGCCTGCTCTCCATCAGCGTGGACCCCGAGCGCGACACTCCCGAGAAGCTGCACGCCTACGGGGAGACGTACGGCGCGCGCGACGATCTGTGGCGCTTCCTCACCGGCTCTCCCACCGAAGTGCAGCGCACGGTGGTGAAGGGGTTCAAGATGGCGATGGCGAAGGTGCCCCTGCAGGATGCCGCGCGGGAGAGCGACGACGAGCTGCGCGCGCAGGCGTTCGACATCATGCACGGCGACCGCCTGGTGCTCGTCGACGCCGACGCGCGCATCCGCGGGTACTACGTTGCGGACGACGCCGGGCTCAACGCCGTGCTGCGCGCAGCGCGCGGTCTCGCTGCCCGATGAACGCCGCCTCGGCGTCCGCCCTGTTCCGCTGGATGGCCTGACTGCGACCGATCGTCACAGGGAACCTGCCGCGGCGCGCGCCGGCATGCTAGAGGTGAGCACATGGCGTATCGGATCATCGAGACGTGCATCGGCTGCACGGCGTGCGTGAAGCGGTGCCCGACCGACGCGATCACGGGCGACCGCAAGGCCCTGCACATCATCTCGCCCGAGCTGTGCATCGACTGCGGCGCCTGCGGGCCCGTGTGCCCGGTGGACGCCATCCTCGACCAGTACGGGAACGTGCAGCGGCTCTTGAAGAAGACCGAGCGTCCCATCGCGTTCGTCTACGAGCAGAGCTGCACCGGCTGCGAGAAGTGCGTCGAGCGCTGCCCGTTCGAGGCGCTGGAGATGGTGCCGGTGAGCGATCCCTCCAGCTTCCTCGGCATCGTCTCGGTGATCGAGAAGAACTGCACCGGCTGCCGCGAGTGCGAGAAGGCGTGCCCCTACGACGCCATCTTCATCTACCGCAAGGACCAGGTGCCGGACTGGCTGAAGAGCTCGCGCGTCGAACGCGCGGCCTGACCGGCAGCCGCCGCCGCATTCGGCGGCGCTGTCTTTCAGCGCGGCCTGACCGGCAGCCGTCATTCGCCAGCGTTCCCTTTCAGCGAGGAACCGAGCGGTCGCCCGCCACCGGAGAGTGGGAGGGAAACGCCTTTCCTATTGTCCGGTGCGCTACGCAGCCCAAAGTTGAGCGGTGAACGCTGGAGGTCCCGTGCGCCCGCTCACCACCGTGACGATCGTCCTCGCGCTCTGCCTCGCCTGCGGCGGCAGCTCGCCTCCCGTCGGCAACGTCGGCTCCGGCCAGGCGGCCCTGCACATCACCACCACAGGTGACGGCCTGTTCCGCGCCGCAGGCTCGGACTGCCGCGGAAGCTGCACCGCGACGCCTTTGGCCGGAACGCAGCTCCGGCTCGAGGCGGTGGCCGATACCGGGGCGACATTCGCCGGCTGGTCGGGGGCCTGCACCGGGACCGGAGCATGCCAGGTCACCGTCAACGGCGAGGTGTCGGTCACCGCGACCTTCACCCGGCCGGCGGACATGCGCCGCCTGACCGTGGTGGTCGAGGGCCAGGGGCGCGTGGTCTCCAATCCCGCGGGGATCGACTGCGCCGCGTCGCTCTGCAGCGCCCTGTTCCCCGACGGCGCCACCGTCTCGCTCGCCGCGACCAGCGCCGCCGGCTCGAAGTTCACGGGATGGGGCGTCGGCTGCAGCGGTCCGGGCGCCTGCAGCCTCGCGCTGCGCAGCGACGTGCAGGTGTTCGCGCATTTCGAAGGGGCGCCTCCCGCGCAGGTGAGCTTGTCCGCGACCGTCTCGGGACCCGGTCAGGTCACGGGCAGCGGACTGTCGTGTGGCAACGGCGCAACCACCTGCAGCGCCGCGATGGCGCCGGGCTCCTCGGTGACGTTGACGGCCGCCGCGGCTCCGCAAGCGAGGTTCATGGGCTGGGGCGGCGCGTGCAGCGGGAACGCGGCCACCTGCCAGCTGACCGTGCAGAGCGACGCCGCGGTCACTGCCGCTTTCGAGTTCGAGCTCCAGACCCTGGCCGCGAACGACAACACGAACCAGTTCGCGTTCGCGCTGAACTCGACCAAGGTCTTTTTCGGCCGCCGCACCTCCGACGGGTCCGCGATCTGGTCGGTTCCGAAGTCGGGCGGAACGCCGGTGCGCGTGGCTACCGGGTCGGCTGCTTACATCGTCGCGGATGACGGATTCGTGTACTGGACCGACGGCACCGGCATCTACTCGGCTCCGGTCGAGGGAGGCACCGGGTCTCTGCTGGCGACGGGAAACATCGGGCGCCTGGCCCTCGACGAGCTCGGCGCGCTCTACTGGGTCCTGGTCCGCGATTTCCAGGGCGGGAAGGGTTCGCTTCATCGGATGCAGAACCGGACGGATGCGGTGATTGCGTCGGGGCAGAACCAGAACTTCGGCGTGGCCGTCGACGCGACCCACGCCTACTTCACCTGCTCCTCCAGCGACGGTGCGGATCAGGCGATCCGGCGGGTGCCGAGGACCGGCGGATCGGTCGAGACGGTGGTCGCCACCTCGGCGCAGCCGCTCGCCTTGCGGGTCGATCCGCAGAACGTCTATTTCCGGGACCTGAACGGCGTGGTCTGGTCCCGGAGCAAGTCTGGCGGCACGCTGCGCCAGCTCTCCTCGCCGAACGGATCGAACGCCTTCATCTCGAACACCGAGCTCGACGTGAACGCCTCCGTGGTCTGGTGGATCTGGGGCGACGGCACGAACCGGCCGAAGGGACTGTTCCGCGCCCTGGCGGACGGCACCGGCTGGACGGGCGTCGACACGGGCAGCGACTTCAACTGGTTCGGGCCGCGCGTCGACGACACGGCCGTGTACTACTTCCACGCCGGAGCGCTGTTGAAGAGGCTCAAGTAGCGGCTCAGTCTTCTTCCGCCTCGGCCTTTTCGTCTTCTTCTTCCGCCTCGGCTTCTTCCTCGTCGCCGGCCGCCGCCGCCTCCTCCGGTTCGACCTCCTTTGGAGGAGCCGCGCGCGAGCCCCTGCCGGCGGGCTTGGCGGACGGCGCCTCGCGCTGGTCCGCGCCGCATTTCGGGCACGCGGGGACAGGCTTCTTCAGGTCGTAGAACTTCGTACCGCACTTGAAGCAGACGTACTTGGTGCCCAGGTCGCGCGCCATCGTCCCCCTCGGAGGTCCGAGCGGGGCGGCACATAGACCACGGGTACGCGGAAGTCAAACGCCGGGGCTCTGCTTTCGAGCGCCGCCTCATCTGGTAGGCTGCCCGCCTACATCGAGGGGGTTCGCCATGGCCCTGAACCTGGTCCTCGTCCCACAGCGGCAGAGCAGCAAGGGAATGGCCCTGGCCTGGGGCGAGATGGAAGGTGTACAGGCCTATGAGGTTTTCGTCGCGCACAAGCGGCTGTCGCCCGAGGAGCTGGAGGCGGCCGAGTCGCTGGGGGGAACGGACGACTGCCTGTTCGCCAAGGTCGGACCGGAGGTGAAGTCGGTCGTCGATGACGTCACCCCGACGGGCGAGCCGCGCTTCTACGCAGTCGCGATCCTCTTCGCGGACGGCACGGTGAAGCCGGCCCGATTCCGCGCCATGCCCGACGGCGCGACGCCTGCCTCGCTGGCGCTCTCCAGCGCGCAGGGCGCCGCTCGCCCCGCCGCCCCCACGCGCAGGGCGCCGCCTCCAGCCGCCGTCGCGTCCCCTCCACCGGCGGCGGCCGCGGAGGATCCGCTCGAGGCGCGCAAGCGCGCCCAGCGAGAGGCCCGCGCCCGCGTCACGGCGGAATCGCTGACCGAGCCGCCCGGTCCCGCCGAGGTGTTCGGTCGCGGGCAGCCGTTCATCCGGCTTGCGCCGGGTCCCGAATCCCCCCGCGCCGCCGCCCAACCAACGCGCCCTGCCACGGTGCAAGCTGCCCGTCCGCAGCAGGCGCCCGCCCGCCCGCCCCAGGAGGCGCCCCGTGCCGCGCCCCAGGAGTCGTCCCGTGCCGGGCCGCAGGCGGCGCCCGAGCTTCCCGCCCCTCCGTCCAGCATCCCGCTCGAGCATGGCCTCGAGGTGCGGATGAGCGGCGCCGATCAGACCTGGGACGGGCTGCGCATCTGCTGGGAGCGCGATCCCCGCGCCGCGGCCTACGAGGTCATCGTGTCGGACCACCAGATCCTCGGGGAAGAGCTGGACGACGCCCTCGCCGGCCGCGCCGACTTCACCACCGCGGTGGCAGTCCCGTCTTCGGTGAGCGCGGTCATCGACAACGTGACTCCCCGGGAGGCGCGGGGCTGGTACGCGGTCCTCGTCCGCTCCCGCGACGGGAAGCGCGCCGCGCACCCGTTCCAGGTGGGCGGCGCCGCGGCCACCGGAAAGGCCGTCGCCCCGTTCCTCAATCCCAACCGGACCGCCGAGGTCCGCGCCGAGGCCGAAGGGATGGTCGAGGAAGCGCGCGAGCAGTGGCAGCGCTGGATCTCGGAGCAGGACGGCGGGGCGCGCGCCGAGGCGAAGCGGCTGGTGCACGACGCGCTGCTCGTCTTCCCGGGGCTGCCCTCGGCCAGGGCGCTCGCCGCCGAGATGGGGTAGCCCATCCGGCTCGAGCTGCTCCAGTCCACTGGCTTCATGCCCGGAAAGGCCAAGGCCGAAATGGTCGAACAACGATCACGCAGAGCCCGCAGAGCTCGCAGAGGATTTTTGTGAAACCGAATCCCTCTGCGCTCTCTGCGTGCTCTGCGTGAAAACTTTTTTCAATCCCGCGGGCGGTCGGGGCCCGTGGGTTCGTCCTCGTCCTCGGTGAGGGCGTCGGGAGACTGGTCGCCGGGGAAGGCTGCGGGGCCGCGCGCAAGTTGGGCCCATTCGGGATCCTCGTCGGTCTCGGTGTCGACCGCGGCAGCCACCTCCGCGGCCAGCGCGAGGTCGTCCCCACCGAGCTCGGGGAACTGCCGCGCGGCGGCCGCGACGTCGCGGTCCAGCTCGCTGAACGGCTCCGCGGGCGGCGCCAGCTCGGCGACGTGCACCGGCTGGTTACGGCGTGCGGGCCGCTGATCGACGTCCCGCGCCTCGCGCCCGGGCAGCTTCAGCGGGGGTCCTGGCACGCGCTCGGGCGGGGCGGCCTGCTCCGGCGCTGGATCGGCCGGGGCCCGCGCGGTCCGTGGGCCGGTGGCAGCCTCCCCGGCCGGGCCGGTGCTCGGGGGAGCGGTGTTCGTCTCCGGCACGGAGGGCGCGGGAGCCTGCGCCGGTGCCGCTGCATCGCCCGCCTGCGCGGGCGGGACCGCGAGACGCCTGGTGCGGTCGGGTTCGCCGGGGGCCGCGAGGCGCTTGGTCCGGTCGGCCCGCGCCGGAGCCGCGACTGCCAGCAAGCCCTGGGCGGGAGTCCGCTCGTCGATCGGCGGCGGTGTGTCGTCGATCCGCCGCGCCGGCGCGACCTCGATCACCACCTCTTCGGCGAGCAGCTCGACTTCCTCCGCGTCGGCCGGGGCGACGGGCGCCTCGGCCGCTCGCGCCTCGGGGGACACTTCGACGCGCGCCCGGCAGAGGATCGAGTGGTCCCGGCGCCGCACCCCCGGCGCGGCCACGCGAGCGACGCGATCGCCGCCGGAGTCGACGGCCACATGGAGCTGCGGCGAGAGCGGCTCGCCCGAGGGCGGATCGATCAGCTCCCACCCGCAGAGAGCCGCCGCTCGCAAGAGCCAGGCGCGCAGCTCGGCGTTCTCGCCGCGCGCGGCGCGCACCATCGACTGCGCCTGCCTCTCCAGCGGCCCCGCCGGATCCGGCGTCGAGGCACCCTCCAGGAGCCGCGCCACCAGCCGCTCGGCCAGCGCGAGGTCGGAAGCCGCGTACAGGTCCACCTCCGCGTGCACGCGCTGCAGGGACTGCTCGCGCGCGGCAGCCTGCGCCGAGCTCGCGCGCAGGTGCTGCGAGATCCCTTCCTGCGGCGCGCGCAGCATGCGCTCCGCCTCGAAGGCCAGCGCGGCCGCCTTGTCGCACCGCGCGGCCGCCTGCTCGGCCTGCGCGCGCTGCGAGGCGACCCGCTCGCGCAGCTCGGTGCGCAAGCCGTCCGCGAACGCCTCGATGGCCGTGCCGCGCCCCTTCAGCAAGCCCCGCGGCGGCTCGCCCACGCCCGGCGCCTGGGGCCGGGCCTCGAGGGCCAGCAGCCGCTTCTCCAAGGTCGATACGCGGTCTCCCTCGTCCCCGTGCGGCAAGAGGCGCGCGATCCGGCCTTCGATCTGGTCCACGCGGCGCTCGAGGGCGGCCAGCCGGTCGGCCGGGCTGGAGGGCGAGGTGCGCGATCCCTCCGCCGGCGTGACGCGCGCCGGGGTGGGCGAGGGTGGGAGCGACTCGCTCACCTCGATCTTCCCGCGGCCGTTCGACTCGACGGTCAGCATGGCCCCGTCCTGCCGGCGCTCGCGCACCGAGCGGACGAAGTTCCGCGCGGCGACCTGCACCTTCTCGACGTCGATCGGCGATCCACGCAGGGCCGTCTTCACTAGATCTGCCAGCAGCTGGTCCGCGCGATAGGCCGTCGAGAGCTTCAGCGCGTCGCGCTGCGCCTTGAGCCGCACCTTGCGCGGCAGTCCGCTCGAGGAAAGCAGCGCCGCCCCCTCGAAATCGCGCGGCAACTCCGCCTGGATCTCGAGGGGTACCTCGACCATGCGCGCGTCCGGCCGCGCCACCATCTTCACGCTGAACACCGTGCAATCTTACGACGAGGGATGGGTCGACGACAGTGACTCGCGCCTCGGGCGTGTGTTACCTCTCCCTACTTCATGTCCATGCCGGTTACTGCACCCGAGTCCAAGCACCCGCATGCCGCCACCGTCGATCGCGCCCCCGTCGCCGAGGCGGAAGACGACCACCAGCCGTTCATCCCGGCCTCGCAGGACATCCCCGAGCTGACGGCGGTCCCGCTCATCGTCGGCGCGCTGCTCGGCATCCTGTTCGGCGCCAGCTCGATGTACCTGGTGCTCAAGGTCGGCCTCACCGTGAGCGCCAGCATCCCGGTCGCGGTGCTCTCCATCACCATCTTCCGCGCCTTCACCAAGGTGTTCCGCGTCCGCCGCGCGACCATCCTGGAGAACAACATCACGCAGACGACGGGCAGCGCGGGCGAGAGCATCGCCTTCGGCCTGGGCGTCACCATGCCGGCCCTGCTGATCCTCGGCTACAACATGGAGATCAGCCAGCTGATCGTGGTCGCCGTGCTGGGCGGCTTGCTGGGAATCCTCTTGATGATCCCGCTGCGGCGGGCGCTCATCGTCAAGGAAGCGAAGACGCTGGTCTACCCGGAAGGGACCGCTTGCGCCGAGGTGCTGATCTCGGGCGAGAAGGGCGGCACCACCGCGAAGACCGTCTTCGCCGGCCTGGGCGCCGGGTCGCTCTTCGCGCTCTGCTACAAGGCGTTCGGCTTCTTCAAGGACATCCCCGAGAAGATCTTCGGCAAGACCTACGACGGCGGGAACGTCTCGCTCGAGGTGGGCCCCGAGCTGCTCGGGGTGGGGTACATCATCGGCACGCGCATCGCCCTGACGATGGGCGCCGGCGGCATCTTGAGCTCGCTGGTCCTGATGCCGGCCATCAAGCTGTTCGGCAACTCGGCCACCCAGCCGATCTATCCCGCCACCAAGCTGATCCACGACATGACGCCGGACGACGTCTGGCATCAATATATTCTGTATATCGGGGCGGGCGCGGTGGCGGCGGGCGGGATCATCTCGCTGTTCAAGTCGCTCCCCACCATCGTGGGCGGGGCGATGCGCGGGATGAAGGGCCTCTCCGGCGGCGTGGGCGGCAAGCGCGTGCAGATCCCCCGCACCGACCGGGACATCCCGCTCTGGGTGGTGGGCGTGGGATCCCTCGTGCTGGTCGTCATCTGCGCGCTGGTGCCGTCGCTGAAGATCAACATCCTCGGCTCGCTGCTGATCCTGGTCCTGGGCTTCCTCTTCGTCACCGTCAGCTCGCGCCTCACCGGCGAGGTCGGCAGCTCGTCGAACCCGATCTCCGGCATGACGGTCGCGACGCTGATCATCACCTCGCTCATCTTCTTCTCGCTGGGCTGGGTGAGCGCGCCCTACAAGATCGCGGCGCTCTCGATCGCCGCCATCGCCTGCATCGCCATCTCCAACGGCGGCACCACTTCGCAGGACCTCAAGACCGGCTACATCGTGGGGGCCACGCCCTCGCGGCAGCAGATCGCGATCCTGGTCGGCGCGCTTTCCAGCGCGCTCCTGCTCGGGTTCGTGATCCTCAAGCTGAACGACGCGGGGACGGTCTTCGCCCGTCGCGACTATCCCCAAATCCAATTCTCCTCCAGCGAATACGACGGCCGCGAGCGCCTGCGCGGGCCCGACGCGGGGCGCGACGCCGCCGAGTACAACGTGGTCCGGCTGCGCGATCCGCGCGGCCCGGTGCCGCCCGGCAAGTACCTGGTCGACGATGGCGGGCACATCAAGTACCTCGAGGACCCCGGCATCAACGGGCAGCTCACCCAGCGCGACAACGGCGAGAAGGTCACCTCCAAGTTCTCCGCGCCCAAGCCGGTGCTGATGTCCTTCATCATCGAGGGCATCATGTCGCAGAAGCTCCCCTGGGGGCTGGTGCTGATCGGGGTGTTCATCAGCATCGTCCTGGAGCTCTGCGGGTTGTCCTCCCTGGCGTTCGCGGTCGGCGTCTACCTGCCGGTCTCCACCTCCACGCCGATCATGGTGGGCGGCATCGTGCGCTGGCTGGTCGACCGCCGGCACAAGCGCAAGCTGAGCGACGCCGAGGCGGAGAGCGGTCCTGGCGTGCTCTTCAGCTCGGGGCTCATCGCGGGCGCTTCGGTGACCGGCACCGTGCTCGCCATGCTGCAGCTGTCCGAGCCGACCCGGAACTTCCTGCGCGGCATCAACGTTACGGAGAAGCTGGGCCGGTTCGCCGCGAGCGACCTGGTCTCGTTCCTCCTCTTCCTGGGCCTCGCCGGGGTCTTGTTCCTCGTCGCCAGCGAGCGCCTGCTCCGGAGCCCGCGCGATGGTCGAAGTCCGGCTGGCTGAGAAGGAGGCCGAGCGGCGCGCTTGCCTGCGCCTGCGCTGGACGGTGTTCGTCGAGGAGCAGAACGTGCCGCCTTCGCTGGAAGTGGACGAGCACGACCCGGCGGGAGCCGTGCACGCGCTGGCGCTGCTCGACGGCGCACCCGCCGGGACGGGGCGATTCGTCGCGGTCGAGCCCGGCGTCGCGCGCATCGGGCGGATGGCGGTGGTGGACGGCGCGCGCGGCAACGGCATCGGCACCGCGCTGCTCCGCTTCCTCGAGGACGAGGCGCGGAAGCGCGGAGCCAGGCTCTTCACCCTGAACGCGCAGGTGTCGGCGCGGCGCTTCTACGAGAAGGCGGGATACCAGGCCGTCGGGCCCATCTTCAAGGACGCGGACATTCCCCACGTGCGGATGGATCGCACCGCCTGACGCGCCGGAAATGCAGCCGCGCGTGCGGCGTTGTGCTTGACCGAGGGAACGCCAGGCGTTACTTGCGAAACACCCTTACCGGGAGGCTCGATGGTCCGCATCTGCACCACGCTCGCGCTGGCTGCGCTGCTCTGCGGCGCCGCCGCGAGGGCCGACGACAAAGAGGAGCTCCGCAGCCTGACTGTCGATCAGGTGGCTGAGCACGTCGCCAAGGGCGACGTGTCCGTCTACGACAACAACCCGAAGGACATGTGGCAGAAGGGCCACGTTCCGACGGCGAAGTGGGTCGACTTCAAGAACGTGCAGGCATCCGATCTGCCGAAGGACAAGGACCGGATGCTCGTCTTCTATTGCGCGAACGAGAAGTGACACGCGTGCCACCAGGGCGCCCGGGCGGCGCTCCAGCTGGGCTACAAGAACGTGTACATCATGCCGGCCGGCATCATGGGCTGGGAAAAAGCCGGCAAGGCCGTAGAGAAGAGCTAGAAACACAGGTTCACGCAGAGCCCGCCGTAGAGAAGGGCTAGAAACACAGGTTCACGCAGAGCCCGCAGAGGGCGCAGAGGTATTCTTTTTTTTGGAATGAATTTCTCTGCGATCTCCGCGGGCTCTGCGTGATCCGTTTTTTCAGGGCGTGTGGAAAGCGCGGTCGGTCCGGTTCAGCGCGCCCGGCACCTTGAGGGCCCTGCGGTCCAGCAGATCGATCGAGATGTGGTGCCTGCCGGGGCGAAGCCGCG